>Ga0307475_10000198_pt1 | contig 36717 bp, 36 predicted proteins | sample atmos_gasesECM1C_FD_203317 | JGI IMG/M metagenome (GOLD analysis project Ga0307475, IMG submission 203317) | Hardwood forest soil microbial communities from Morgan-Monroe State Forest, Indiana, United States - atmos_gasesECM1C_515 | ecosystem: Environmental > Terrestrial > Soil > Temperate... | reverse complement strand
AAAAAAGATCCTCTAATGATGACCAGAATCAAAAAACGCCTTCGTATCGGCGTCCTTTTCGGTGGACGCTCCGGCGAACACGAAGTCTCGCTCGCTTCCGCGGCCTCCGTGATTCGCGCGCTTGACCACGAAAAATACGAAGCGGTTCCCATTGGCATTTCGAAAGACGGCCGCTGGCTCGTCGGCTCAGGCGCCATGAAGATGCTAAGCGACGTGCTGAAATCCGGTGACCGCGTCATTCTGCCGCCCGACCCTACAGCCGCGCACCTGGTTCCGCTCGCGGCATCAAGCGGACAGCCTAGCGTAATGGTCGATGTGGTCTTCCCCGTCCTCCATGGCACATTCGGCGAAGACGGCACCGTGCAAGGTCTCCTCGACCTGGCAGGTCTGCCGTATGTGGGCGCAGGCGTTCTCGCATCGGCGGTCGGGATGGACAAAGACGTTCAAAAGCGCCTCTTCGAGCAAGCTGGCCTGCCCATCGTTCCGTTTCTGGCCATTCACCGCTGGGAGTGGGAACGCGATCGCCTGAAAGTGCTGCGCAAAATCAAAAAGAAGTTTCGCTTCCCGATCTTCGTGAAGCCCGCAACGCTCGGATCGTCCGTAGGCATGACGCGCGTGAACGCGCAGCACGAACTGCAAAAGGCGATGGACTTGGCCGCTGAATTTGGGCTGAAAATCATCGTCGAGCGCGGAGTGAACGGCCGCGAAATCGAAGTTTCGGTGCTGGGCAACGAAGAGATTCGCGCATCGATCCCCGGCGAAATCGTCCCGCATCGCGAATACTACGACTACGCGGCAAAGTACCTCGAAGGCGGCACACAACTCGTCATTCCCGCGCAGCTAACCAAGAAACAGGTCACTACATTTCAGGATTACGCCGTTCGCTCCTTCCGCGCGATCGATGGAACCGGCATGGCCCGCTGCGATTTCTTCCTGGATCGCACGAATGGAAAAATCTTCATCAACGAGCTCAACACGATTCCCGGTTTCACTTCCATCAGCATGTACCCCAAGCTGTGGGAGGCTTCCGGCCTGCCGTATACGAAACTCATCGACCGCCTGATCGAACTCGCCCTAGAACTGCACAAGGAAAAAGCCCGCACAAAATATTCCATCGAACTTCCCACCGGAGCTGGCGGCGCTCTCGAAGGTTAGTAACAAAATCGAAATCAGCCCGTATTAGATAGAGAACGCGCGACGCCATGCATCTTGACCATGGCGCCTTCGAATCAATTAAACTAACCGGTTAGTTAAATAATTAGGGTTTGGGAGAGCGGCGAGACACATCGCATCTCGGGATCCGTGTATGAAACTAGGCCGCAGAAAAGTCGAGAATCCGGCAACAGCGCGGCGCATCCTTGCCGCCGCCGAGCGTCATTTTGCGGCGCAGGGCATGGCCGGCGCGCGTACGGATGAGATCGCTGCCGACGCCCATGCCAATAAGGCGATGCTCTACTACTATTTCGGAAACAAGCGCCGCCTCCACCGCGCCGTCCTTGAACACCTCTTTCGCCAACTCAGCAAGGTCGTCTATTCGCCTCCTGCCCCCGATGCCCCTCCCCGCGATCGGCTGCGCGCATGGGTGAACGGGTACTTCGATTTCCTTGCGACCCATCCAAACTATCCGCGTCTCGTGCAGCGGGAAGCGATGGACGCCACGCCCAAGATTGAATGGATCGCGCGAGACTATTTTCAGCCTTTCTTCAAACACCTGACCGGCTTGATCGCCGACGGTGTATCGGCCGGCGAGTTTCGCGATATCGATCCGCGCCAGACCGCATTCACCATGCTCGGTGCCGCAGCCTTTTATTTCGCTTCCGCGCCGGTGATGAGAACGATCGTCGGGCACGATCTGCTCGCGGCGAACGCACTCGAAGCGCGCCGCCTGGCATTGCTTGATTTCATCGAGCATGGCCTCTTCAACGAGCATCCGAAACGCAGCGACAAGGGTTCCCCAGCGAGGCCTCGATGACAGGGCGAAAATTCATAGTCGTGATTGGAATGGTATTTCTGATTGCGCTGGTCGTCTATTTTGTGACCACGCCCAAAGGCAGCGATATCCCGCTGATCGGAGTCGTAGACGGCAACGAGGTGATCGTCAGCCCCCAAATCACGGGCCGCATCGTCAATCTCACCGTGGATGAAGGCTCGCAAGTTAAGAAAGGCGACCTCATCGCCGAACTCGATCGCACCGAACTCGAAGCGGGCCTGGCTGCCGCAAAAGCAAATGTAGGGACGCTCGAGAATTCAGTCACTCAAGCCCAGCACAATTTCTCGTGGACGAGTGACCAAACTTCCGCCTCGCTCGATCAGGCTCAGGCGATGACCACTTCATCCGATGCGCAACTCGAACAGGCCAAAGCGCAGCTCTGGCGCGATCAATCCGATTTGAAACGCATGCAGCTGCTCTATGACAAGCACGAAGTATCGGGACAGGACCGCGATCACGCCGAGGCCGCAGTAAGAATGTCAGAGGCCAACGTAAGGGCCCTCGAAGATGCGGTGAAGGCGCAGAAGGCCGCCATTGGTGTGGCAAAGGCGAATCGCAAGCAGGTGGACATGCGAAAAAGCGCGGTGGCCAGCGCGATCGCGCAGCTCGAGCAGGCTCGCGCCACAGTGGCGCAGGTTACCGCGCAACTGGCTTATACCAGAATTTATGCGCCGATTGACGGCATCGTCTCGGTTCGCGTCGCGAAGCAGGGTGAAGTTGTGGCGCAAGGTTCTCCGATCGTCGTCGTGGTCGACATCGATCATCTCTGGGTTCGCGCCGACGTTGAGGAAAGTTACATCGACTCCATTCAATTCGGCGAGAAGATGCGCGTCCAGCTGCCTTCCGGCAACATCCTCGAAGGGCCGGTGATTTTCAAAGGCGTTGAGAATGATTTCGCGACACAGCGCGACGTAAGCCGCACGAAGCGCGATATCAAAACCTTTGCGATCAAAGTTTCGGTTCCCAATCCCGAGCGCCGCCTTTTCACCGGAATGACGGCGACGGTACTAATGCCGCAGCCCGAAAAGAAAAACTGGTTCGAACGCCCCCGAACGTAGCGGAAAGAGCCCATGAACGCAATTGAAGTAGAGCGTCTCACCAAGAAGTTCGGCGATCTCGTCGCTGTCAACGACGTGAGCTTTCAAGTGGCCGAGCAGGAGATTTTTGGTCTGCTCGGGCCGAACGGCGCGGGCAAAACGACGCTGATTCGCATGATGACGACTCTCACGCCGCCTACTTCTGGCACCGCGCGGATCGCCGGGCACGATATTCGCACTGATGCGGATGGAGTGCGCCACGCCCTCGGCGTGATTCCGCAGGCTTTCACGTCCGATCCGGAATTGACAGCCAACGAGAACATGTTGATTCACGCCAAGCTCTATGGCGTCCCATCCGAACAGAGGGAAAAACTGATTCACGGCCTGCTCGAATCCGTGGACCTGCTCAAATTTCAAGACGCGCTTGTGCGCACGTTTTCTGGCGGCATGCGGCGCCGTCTTGAGATCGCGCGCGGGCTGGTTCATTCGCCCAAAATTCTTTTTCTCGACGAGCCCACCACCGGCCTCGATCCCGTCTCGCGCACGAACGTGTGGGAAATGATTCGCAACATGCGCGACAAATCGAAGCTCACGATTCTGCTCACCACGCATTACATGGACGAAGCCGATAAGCTCTGCGACCGCATTGCGATTGTTGATCACGGGAAACTGGCGGCGCTCGACACGCCCACGGCTCTGAAGGACAGCGTGCCAGGTACGGACTCGGTGGAAGCTGAATTCGAAGACACGCCGCCCGACTGGCTCGACCAGCTTCAGCACCTCGCGCAGTCCGCGGGCGTAACCACTCACGCCGGCGCAGTGCGGATCGCGTCGCACGACGGCCCCGCCACCGTGGCGGCGCTGATGGATTTGGCCCGCGTGCGGCACGTGACGGTAAAAAAAGTCTCGGTGACGAGCACGACGCTCGACGATGTGTTCTTGCACTACACAGGCAGCGAATTGCGCGACGCCGCGCACGGAGGCGCGGGCTATGACATCAGCCACCTCTATCGCTAAAACGCTGCGACTCGAGGCAGATCGCGTCCCGCGGGAGGGGGCGCTTTACCGCCTATTAGAAAATCGTAAGCAATTGAATAAAGACGAGTTACAGCGACTTTTAATCGCGGAACCGTGTATTAAAACCTCGGTGATACGCGCATGAAACTCTTCCGCGTCAATGCGCTGATTGAGCGCGACATGCGAAAATTCTTCCGCAGCCCAGCGCTGATGATGGCTTCGATGGTGTTTCCGCTGGTGCAGTTGATCGTGCTGGGCTACGCGTTCGGAGGAAAAATAAAAGGCGCGGTTGTCGCGGTCGTCGATCAGGACCAGACGGTGCAGTCGCGACGCCTGCGCGAAATGATGAACGGAATTTCGGAGGGGCCAAAAACCTTTCGCGTGGTCGAATACAAATCTTTGCCGCAGGCGATCAACGATCTCCGCTCCGGATTCGTCGCCGCCGTGATCGACATTCCTTACGACTTCACGCAGCGATACTATCAGCGCAACCGTCCGCGAATTTCATTCACAGAAGACAATACCGACCAGTTCGTTTCGAGTTCCCTTCTCGAACGCGTGCAGCAAATGGTGAACGAGCTGAACACGCCGGACGTAGAGCCGCGCCTCGCGAGTCAGGTGGACTTGAACGTCGTCGAAATGTATCCGTACATCGAATACATAAAATATCTCCTCGCGGGTTCGATCGCGATGTCGATTTTCATCGTGGCTATGATCGGCGGCGGCATCACGTTTATTGATGACAAGGCGCGCGGGCTGCACGAGGGATATCTCGTCACTCCAATTCAAAAGACCGAGCTGGTGATGGGACTCATTGGCGCAGGTGCGCTCAAAGGATTGATGGCCGGATTCATTCTCACGATCATCGGCGGATTGATTGCCGGGATTCCGCGGCTGTGGGATCCGGTGCGGCTGTTTTACCTTGCGATTGTAGTGCTGGTGGCTTCGGTCGCGATGATCAGCTTCATGTTTCTCGTGATGGTGCGTGTGGACGATCCGCTTGTGCCGCGCGCGATTTTCGGCGTGCTGAATACACTGCTGTTTTTTCCTTCCGGCGCGGTGTACCCGGTCGAGGCGTTTCCGGGCTGGCTGAAATGGATTTCGATCGTGGATCCGTTCACGTACACAGTGCACGCGCTGCGAAATCTCACGATTAAGAACACGGGCTTCGAAGGAATCTACAAGGACGTCTTAATTTTGTGCGTTTTTTCTGCCATCATGATTGGCGCGAGCATCGCGCTGTTCAAGCGGCAATTGTAGTCTGAGGAGTCGTCGTGGCGCTTTTTGACGGTACCGAAGAACATCCGCCCTCGAAGATGCTGCGTTACGGCATCTCGGGTGTCACGTTCGTTGTCCTTGTGGCGCTGGGCTGCTGGTATTTGTTGCGATTTCACCAGGAGACGACGACCGTGAAGAATTTTCTCAACACGGTAGCGTCAGGCAATTTTGATCTGGCATATCAGATGTGGAAGCCGGCGCCAAGTTTTTCATTCAAGGATTTCATGGAAGATTGGGGACCAAACAGCTATTACGGGCCTGTGAAGAGCTTTCACATCGTGAACGCCGAAGAAATGAAGCATGGTTCGGATTCACCATCAGGAGTGATCGTCACGGCTGAGGTAAGTCCCTACGATACATTTCCTTCTCGCGGCGATGCGGCAAAGGAAAACAAAATCAAAGAAGTTCGGCTATGGGTCCAATTTAAGGATCAATCGCTGGGTTATCCGCCCTAGGTTCGAAACAGTAGGTTCAAGGAGGAAGCGTGTCCTGCGATCCCGGGCGTTTTAAAAATCACTGCGCTTCGATCTTGGCCTCGTCCACTAGCATCACCGGAATATCATCGCGGATGGGATAGACACGCCGGCACTGCGAACACTTTAACCCTTTTTTATCACTCGTCAGTTTCACCGGAGTCTTATCCAGCGGGCATACGAGAATATCGAGCAATTCCTGCGACACTGCCATCTTCACCTCCTGAATTGCTCCCACGTTTGCGAAGATCTGATTTCAATTCAATCTTCATGCCGGTCCGCGTTGTCAGTCAACACTTGAAACAGCAAGCGTGAGATTCCCCTTCCATTCCGCGCCTGCCTGCAACTCCACCGGCCAAATCGCAATGACCTGCGAGCCTTGATAAATCCGCTCAAACCCGTCTTCTGATTCCGACACAGTTTCGATCGGCGAAATCCAAAAATCGCGCGCCGCTGGCGCCTTGAATCCCACTTCGGTTTTCTGCCATTCGTCCACTACGCGCAACGAACTTGCGGGCACCGCCGAGGCCCATCGCAAAGGATAACGTTGTCCTGACGATTCGAAGTAGCGATCCGGAGCCGAGGGCGCCAGGAAATTCACCACTGCCTCGATTCCAATCACAACCGACGCAGCGCCAGGAGCGGTTCTTCGAACTGATACATCACAGCCGATCTCGAAACCATTCGGCGTTCGCGCAAACGCGAATGTCTTTTCAGCAGGCCAATCGGCACTTTCCTCGGAAGCGAGCGTCGCACCGGTTTTGGAAACGTCCACGACGCGGTAGCGCCCACCGGCGAGAGCCGCATCCTCGTCAAGGCTCACGGTCGCGCAATCTTGATAGGTTTTCGTCGGACTAAAAAGAAGCAACCGGAAGGCATGCCGTGGCCAGCGATCGTAGTGCAGCCAGCGCTCCAAGCCTTCTTCTTTCACTCGCATCTGATCGTGAATCGATTTCGCGCCCTGATAGTTTTGTGATCCGAGATTTTTAAGCCCCGCGTGATAAGCCTCGAGGCGCCGCTCGAGCGAATTGACGAGTGCCACATTCGTCGCCCGGCAATCGATTGCGCAGATCGTCGCGCCATCATCAGGTTTGAGAAGCGAAGCGTAACGATCGGACGTGAAATAAATTTCCTCGCGCCCATCCGCATCAAGATCAATTTGTGCCACGTTAGCGTATTGCTTGGCGCGATGCGAAAGGCGGTCCGCAATTGCCTCCGCCTGGATCACTGAACTCCACAGCGCGGTGCGCAGATGCGGCGCATAGAGACCGCCAAACACGCCGTGCCAGTACGCATCATTGCACTGGCTGCGCAATAAGAGCGACGTAGCTTGCTCGGTGGCGCTCAAGAATGCCTTGTCGCGCGATCCCTTCTCGGCGAGCTTTCGCACTTTGCCCGAAACGTGCACCACCTTTTTCTGCAGCAGATTCGACTCGCAATACTTTGTGAAGAAATTGCGCCAGATTCCGCCGCGCAGGAACGGAAGCGATTCCGGCCGCGATGCAAACTCCTGGGTCAAGGCGTGATATCGCACGCGCGCCGCCGTCGGCAAAGCCCACTCCATCATTTCCATATAAGATGCCGTGGGAAGATCCGCGCGGCCGAATGACGGGTGAGACGCTACAGCATGGCCTGGAGTGGACGTCTCCAACCAATCCGCGTTTTTCTCCAGTTCACAAAATAAATTCTCGAGCCAGCCATCCGTATAGCAGAGCTTGTTTGTGCCGGGCCACACGCCAAACTTTTCCAGATCATCACCCATCACCGCAAAAGCCCCCGGATGCTCGCCCGCGGCGCGCCGCAAAAAGTCCAGTGTTTCTCCTACTGGGCGAAACGGGAGCAAGTAGCGCAGCGCTTTGAGACCGGGCAGAACGTTGACGACATGACACTGGTCCTCTGCGCAGTAATGGCCAAACAATTCGCTTAGCTCGAAGCCCGCGCCGAGAAAATGATTGTCATCGACGAGCGTATATTCCACTCCAGCAGGGGCCAGCGAAGATGGAAGCTGCGGCTCCCAGACGCGCTCGGCGAGCCATGCACCTTTCGGCCTCGCGCCAAAATGCTTCTCGATATAACCCGCCAGCCGCGTGATCTGCTCTTGCCGGTCGGCCGGAGGAATGGCGACTAGGATCGGCTCGTAGTATCCGCCTCCTACGATCTCAATTTGTCCGCGTTCAACGAGCCCGCGCAATCTCTCGAAATATTCCGGGTGCGCGCGCTCCATCCATTCGAGCAGCGATCCGGTGTAGTGCAAGCCGAGACGAATGGAGGGGTGTCGCGACAATACATCGACGAAGGGCAGATAAGATTGCGCGTAGGCGCGTTCAAAAACGTCACCGAAATTACCGACCGGCTGATGAGCATGAATCAGGAGAGTAAGTTGGAATTTCGCCACCAATGAATCCTCGCCGCAGCAACACCAGAATAACCTGATTCGCGCGAAGTTCCATACAGCGGCCACACTAAGATGCCCGTCACCGACACGCTACGGTCGCGATTAAGGTCGGCTTATTAACGCCCGCGGGGCGCCCACCGCTCCTGCGAACTGTGTAAAGCGTTCACCCAGCCGCGTCATTGCCGTTTCAATTCCAGAGTCCATGGCGCCTTCAGGCGCGTAAATCACCGCGAGAATTTCGCGCGCCGATTCGGTAATCATGCTGCGCGTGGAATCGCTGATCGGACTTCCGAACGGGCCATCCGGATCGGCCAAGACGGGCCGCCCGTCGAGATGCCACATCTTCTTCCCAATTCCCTCGTACATCTCGCCGGGTGCACCGTGGCGCAACACGATAGGCGCTCGAATACGCGCTCGGTCGTAGCAGCCATACGGCCAGCCCGTTTCGATCGAGCCCAAGTTGCAAATATCCACCGCATTCGACACGCGATAGAGTCCCTTGCCCTGCACCACGCGCCTCAGCAGCGCTTCCGACGACGGCCGATATTTCGATGGGTCCATCCCCCATTCGCGAAACATCGCCCGCACTGCCCGAAGCGCAGGCGCCTCTGCGAGACTCTCGACTGTAAACTCGCTGCGCTTCCGCTCCGAAACTTCGTCCATCAATTTCGCGAGCCCCAAATCAACAGGGACGACGTACAAACCGTCGGCTTCAACAACGCCTAGCTTCACGCCCGGCAATTCAATCCGAATTTCCATGTTTACCCGAGTCTCCGCGCTGATATCGTTATCACGTCAAGACAGCGAAGATTCTATCGAGATTTGAGCGAGCTCACGATGAAATCCGCCGAGCGCAAAAAGAAATTCGAAGAGGGGGTGGCGCATTTCAATGCGAAGAAATTCTTTGAAGCTCATGAATTTTGGGAAGAGATATGGCTCGTTGAATCTGAGCCTGAGAAGACCTTCTTGCAGGGCTTGATTCAGGTAACCGCGGCGTTTCATCACCGTCAGCGTGGAAACCCGGAGGGCGTGGAGTTACTGCTGGCCGCAGGAATTGTGAAATTATTGCGATTTCCGGAAGATCATCGCGGCCTTGCGATTGGCGAGCTGCGAGAAAACGCCAAGCGATGGGCTCGGGCGATCGGGATGGGCGACGATTTGGGCGAGAGAGCCCTGCCGAAACTGGGGCGAGTGAGGAAATCCGCGCAACATCGCTCCGTCGCCGGTGAACGGAGCGCATCACCGCGAACTAAGGCTCGACGATGATCTGGCCTTTCATCCTGCTGTGGCCGCTTCCGCACTTCTTACAACACGAAAACGCATAGGTACCCGGCGCCTCTGCCGTAAATTCCAATGTGGCAGTCAGGTCTTTTTTAAGCTTGAGGCAATCATCGCCATACGTGAACGACAATCCTGGAGGGGTATTCGGCTGCCCGCCCTCCGGGAAAGGATTGATGTGGATTCCGTGCGTGCGATCCACGGAAGTCAATTTCAATTGAATCTTTTCACCTGCCTTCATGCGGATTACAGATGGCTCAAACTCAAAATTCTTCGCGGTCACTTGAATCATTCGCGGAGGTTTCTGGGGAGGCTTTTCTTGCGCCGGCACGAAAGATCCCGATGCGCTAATAACAACAAACGTGGCAAACAACGCGAGCGTCGAGCGAGCGATTCTTATTTTCAAGAAGGGTTGCCTCCGTGGGCAGCATACGTCCGTCAAAACAAAAAGAGAAGCCGCGACTTCAACGCTCCCCCGCTGTTTGATTGACATGCAGCAGCTAGCTATGGAACGCTGCTAGAGGAGATCATCATGCCTCTCGAGCGTGAACAAATCACGGAAGCCCTGCGCCAATGCTTCGATCCGGAAATTCCCGTCAACATAGTAGATCTGGGCCTAATTTACGATGTGCAAAACGATCCTGAAGGAAACGTTAGAGTGAAAATGACGCTCACGTCACAAGGCTGTCCTTCCGCGCAGGCCATTCCCGAGCAGGTGCGGCAGCGCATTGCCGCGATCGAAGAAGTTCGGGACGTGAATGTGGAGATCGTCTGGGAACCGGCATGGAACCCGGCGATGATCAGCGAAGCAGGCCGAAAGGCTCTCGGCATCGAACCGGAAGTGTAAGCACGCGCCCCCAAAATAAAAGCGCGGCAAATCTCTCGATTCACCGCGCTCAATAGGCTGTAATTCCCTCGCCGCAGGACCAGCGGCCGCCGCTTTTCGTTACGCCTTCTTATTCGTGTACCAGTCCGCGTTGATCGGCGTAAAGTTCGCCCACTTCTCTGGCAGATCTTCGAGCGCGAAGATGGCGGTCACCGGGCAAACCGGGACGCACGCGCCACAGTCAATACACTCGACCGGGCTGATGTAAAGCTGCGTTTCAGCCTCGAAATCCGGCTCGTCCTTGCGCGGGTGGATGCAGTCCACCGGACAAACGTCGACGCACGCCGTGTCCTTTGTTCCGATGCAAGGCTCTGCGATTACATAAGCCATTTCGTTTTCTCCTGGATAAGGGCTGTCTTCCTCACAGAATCACTGCCGTTCTGCCCGCCACACTTTAAACATTTTTTATATCATCATTCCAACAGGGGCACAAGTATGCCTCGCAGCTGGTGTTTTGCGGCCGAAATTCAGTTCCGAGTTCCTGCGAACGGCCTTCGATATGCGGCGATCCGGTTCCGTGATCACTACCGAAGTTGCTGTCCCGGCGTCTAACCCGCTAGAATGTTTGTCGTGAAGACAAAGCGACTCAAATGGGCACTGCTTTCGGTGGCGATGCTGGCGCTCTTATTGTCCGGCGTCTCGCATCCTGCTGTCGCTATCGCGCAGACGGCTTCCGCCAAGCCCGCTCCTAAATCCACCAAACCCGCCGCAGCCGAATTGCCGTTGATCGATCTTGCCGGGTACAACCAGGTGCTGGCGAAATACCACGGCAAACCGCTCGTCGTCACGTTCTGGGCCACGTGGTGTGAGCCGTGCCGCGACGAATTTCCTTTGCTTGTGGAGCTGCAAAAACAGTATTCGCCGCAAGGCCTCGCGATTTTCGGCGTCAGCCTCGATGACGACGCGGACATGAATCTCGTTCGCCGCTTCCTCGCGCGCAATCAGCCCGGCTTTTCCAATTATCGCCAGAAGCCTGGAATCGATGTGGATGCTTTCTATCGCGGCGTGAATCCGGCATGGACCGGCACCATGCCCGAAACGATTTTCTATGGACGCGATGGACACATCATCGGCCATTTCGTCGGTGGACAATCTCGCGCATCATTCGAAGAAGGAATACGGCAGGTCCTGGCAAGTCCGGCTGCGCAGGCGAGCGGCCACTAACCGATCAGCGGCACGTTTCGGCTTGGAATTCGTCCAGCCACACTAAATTCACCTCTATCGGAGGTCTCCTATGCTTCAAACTCGCGGAAACAAACTCACATGGCTCGGCCATGCTGCGTTTCGCATCACTACTCCCACCGGCAACGTGATTCTGGTAGACCCGTGGATTCAATCGAATCCAATGACCCCCGAGGCGCTCAAAAAAATCGAACGCGTCGATACAATGCTGATCACGCATGGCCACTTTGACCACATCGCCGACGCCGTCGAGCTCGGCAAGAAATTCAAACCGCGCGTGGTGGCGATTCACGAAACCGGCGGCTGGCTTGAGTCGAAGGGCGTATCCAATATTTCGGGTATGAATAAAGGCGGAACGCAAAAGGTAGGCGAAATTGAAGTCACCATGGTGCATGCAATCCATTCCTGCGGCATTCAGGATGGCGACAAGATTGTCTACGGCGGAGAAGCCTGCGGCTACATCATCCGTTTGCCCGGCGGCCTTACCGTTTATCACGCGGGCGACACTGCCGTTTTTGGCGATATGAAAATCATCGCCGAGCTTTACTCGCCCGATCTCGCAATGCTTCCGATCGGCGATCACTATACGATGGGCCCGCGCGAAGCGGCGCTCGCCGTCCGGCTGCTCAACGTGCGCCACGTAATTCCGATGCACTTTGGTACATTCCCTGCGCTTACGGGGACTCCTGATGCGTTGCGCGAACTCACACGCGATGTTCCGAGCCTCGAATATCACGTGATGAAGCCGGGCGAAACTCTGGGCGAAGAAAAATCCGCAAGCGCAAGATAGATTCTATGTAGGTGACTCGCAGTTGGCTCAATGTAGCTCACCTCTTTAGAGAGGTTTTTTCGGTTCGTTAATTTCTTCTCGCGACGACTACTGCTCGCGCGACGCATTTTGGAGGAACCGATGCCCGGCAAAATCCTGAATTCGACCGTCGAAAAATATCTCGAATCTCTGCTACCCAAGCGCGACCCGATCCTTACCGAAATGGAGCGTTACGCAAAGAAACACGACGTGCCGATCATCGGCCCGGCCTGCGGTCGCTTGCTCTACCTGCTCGCGCAGATTTCAGGCGCAAAACGAATTTTCGAGATGGGTTCTGCAATCGGCTATTCCACAATCTGGCTTGCACGAGCGGCGGGACCGGGCGCGGAGATTTACTATACGGACGGCAGCGCGGATAACGCCAAGCTAGCTGGCCAGCATTTCATTCGAGCCGGCGTGAGCGACCGGATTCAAATTCTGGTCGGCGATGCGCTTCTTCTTCTCGATGAAATTGGCGGCCCGTTCGATCTCATCTTCATTGACGTCGACAAGCACCAATATCCCAAAGCGATGCAGAAGGCGGTTCCGCGATTGAAGAGCGGCGGACTTCTCATTACTGACAACGTTCTCTGGTCCGGCCGCGTCACGGCGAAATCGAAAGACGTTCGCACGAACTCGATTCAGCAATTCAATCGCTTAGTCTATTCGTCAGACGAGCTTTTTCCCGTCATCGTTCCGCTGCGCGATGGCGTAGCCGTCTGCCGCAAATCCTGACGAACCGGGACGCACGCGTTTCCACATTCGCGTCAGCGATCGGCCCGCTATTGCGTCGGTGTTGAGGGAGATGTCGGCGGCGTTGCTGGCGACGGTTGAATCGTCACGGGCGCCGTCAACTTAAAATGCAGCCGCGTTTCAGCCGGAATCGTAATGTCGCGCTTTCCGGTGAACGCAGCACCCGCGGTTCCCGCGCCGCCGCCCGCCAGCGCCCCAATCGCTAAACCCTTTCCTCCACCGGCCAGTCCTCCAATGATTGCGCCAAACGCCGCACCACCACCCGCGCCAATCGCGGTACGTTTTCCGCGGCCTTTGATAGTTTCTTCGAACTCGGAAGTTTGAATCGAGTACGGCTGTCCATTCACGGTAATCGAATCGAGCGTTAGCGCCAGCACGGCCCCGCCTTTCACCCGTCCAGCCGAATCCGCCTGCACCACCGTTCCCTTCGCGCGCGTGCCCGTGGGAAGCACGGTCACGCCGCCCACGCTGATCGGCGCCGCCAACGAAGCGGCGAACGGATCGCCGTTATTGTTTGTTTTTGAGCTGATGGTCTGATCGATCGTCACGGTGAGAAGCGTTCCCGCGTCAATCGCCACAGGGGGCGGTAGCGCCGGTTGGCTAGGCGTGGTGTTCGCAGTGGCACCGCCTGCCGGATTCCCGGAATTGGAATTCGGATTCGATTTATTGCATCCACCAACAGCAAGCAGGACGCTAATCACGAACCATCGGACAGCTGTGCCAGTTCTCATTTTGCACCTCAGTTTGCCGAGCGAAATGAACTACGGAGAGTTTGGAGTACCGCGCTTGCTTATTCTAATTCCGGCCGAAAATTATCACAACGGTTTGCTGCGCTGATCCCAAGCACCGCTTGCGTCGCTCGGGTAGCCACGACGACGCCGTTCTCGTCGTGGGACTTTCCCCGCATCATCTCAAGCCGTATCACCGGAAGACTTCGGCAGCAAATTCCGCAGAAAGAACGCCAGATTCGCAGGCCGCTCCGCGAGCCGCCGCATGAAATACGGAAACCAGTCGGTGCCAAATGGAATGTAGATCCGCAACCGGTAACCTTCCCGCACAAGCTGCTGCTGCAAATCAGTGCGGATTCCATACAGCATTTGAAATTCAAACTGGTCGCGCCCAATATTTTTTTCGCGCACAAAATCCTTCGTGGCCTGAAGCATCGCGGGATCGTGCGTCGCAATTCCGTGATAGATCCCGCTGGGAAGCAGCAGCTTCATCAGCTTCACGTAATTCGCGTCCACGTCGACTTTTTCAGGAAACGCGATTTCCGGCGGCTCCTTATACGCGCCCTTGCAAAGCCGCATCCGGCACCCCACGCTCAGCAAATCCTGAACGTCCTTCTCAGCCCGGAAAAGATATGCCTGCATTACCGTCCCGACGCCGGTGTATTTCCCCCGCACCCGCTTCGTCAATTCCACTGTGCGTTGCGTGTACGCCGAGCCTTCCATATCGATGCGCACAAAGTTTCCCAAATCTGTCGCGTGTGCCACGATTTTTTCCACCAGTTCCTGGCAAAGCAATTCGCTCAAGTCCAATCCCAGCTGCGTCAGCTTCAGTGACACATTTGCATTCAGATTTTCCCGCGCAATCCGGTTGAACATCGCAACATATCCATCTGCGGCGTCACGCGCCCCCGCCTCATCAGAGACGTTTTCCCCTAGCAAATCGAGGCTCGCCGAGCGGCCCGCGGCATTCAGCACTCGCGCGGCCCCGATGGCGTCGTCGAGCGTCTCGCCCGCCACAAATCGCCGCGCCACGCGCCGGCTCACACCATTGCTCATGATCAGCGGCGCAAGCCGCTTGCTTTCGGAAAGCTTCAGAAGGAGTGCGCGCATCAGCAGAAAATGGGTTTCTTTCGGTGGGAGAATGATGCAGCGATTCTCATGCGCTGGGAATTATGCCGTGAACCGCGAGATTTAACTAGCGATGGTTACAACTTGTTTTTTCCAAGAAACTTCTCCGCATCCATCGCCGCCATGCAACCCGACCCCGCGGCCGTGATCGCTTGCCGGTAATGGTGGTCTTGGACGTCGCCTGCCGCGAAAACGCCTTCCACGTTCGTCTTCGGCCCGTCATGGGTGATCAAGTAGCCGTCCGAATCCATCTCGAGCTGGCCCTTGAAAACTTTGGTGTTCGGATCGTGCCCGATGGCGACAAAAACGCCTTCCACTGCCACAGTCTTCAGCTCACTTGTATCGACGTTCCGCAGCCGCACCATCTCCACCGACTTTTTGTCCACGTCGTCCACATGCTCGATCACATACGGCGTGAGAAATTCAATTTTCGGGTTCGTTCGCGCACGGTCCAGCATGATTTTCGTCGCGCGAAATTCATTCCGCCGGTGCACCAGCGTAACTTTCTTCGCAAATTTCGTCAGGAAGGTCGCCTCTTCCATCGCGGTGTCGCCACCACCCACCACGATAATGTCTCGCTCCCTGAAAAAATAGCCGTCGCAGGTGGCGCACGTCGAAACACCGTACCCGAGCAAGTGCTTCTCGGACTCGATCCCGAGCATCCGCGCCGATGCGCCCGAGGCGACAATCAGCGCCTCGCACTCGTACGTCTCTTTGCCCGCTACAACCTTAAACGGCCGCTTGCTCAAATCCACCGAACTCACCGCGCCCGCCGCAAACTCCGCCCCGAATCGTTGCGCCTGTTTCCGGGCGTTCTCGATCAATGCGGGCCCCAAAATTCCGTCCGGGAATCCGGGGAAATTCTCCACCAGCGTCGTCAGCCCCAGCTGGCCACCCGGCTCGTAGCCGTCCAGCACCAGCGGTTGCAACTCCGCGCGCGCCGCATAAATCGCAGCCGTCAGCCCCGCACACCCGCTTCCGATGATGATCACCTTGCGCACTTAAATTCTCCTGACGATTCGATGCTGAATCAGCCCAAGCGATGCAATCTGAAAAGCTGACTATTGTAGCATTTAGCGCCAAACAGATAGAACGTCGGTCGTGGGAAGCAGTTTTCGCGAAGGGCGCCCGTCAACGACGTCTCATGTACATTGATGATTCTTCCAAACCGGAGTAACATTCGCGCTCATCATGGCGGCGATAAGACTAGTAACGCGAATACTCTCGATTCGATTCTCGCCGCAGAGGTGAAATGGAGTTTTCGATGAAAAAGACTGAAAGAATTATGCTGAATCAAATGACGCAAATTTCGCGGTTGATTCCGGTACTCATCCTCGCAGCCTTCTTCCCAGTTATTGCTCACGCTCAGGCAGAAACCGGCGCTCAGGAACACCAATCGAGCAACATGGCCGCCATCACAGCCTCTTCTGCGAAGACCGATTTCCAGGGACATTTCTCACTGCCCTATGAAGTGCAGTGCCACGGCCACAAATTAGCTGCGGGTGAATATACCCTCCTCGTCAAAACCGTCGGAGAGGACAAGATGGTCACGCTTCAACGGGAAGGAAGCGATGTCGTGCTGCATTCCCGCCCTGTTCCTCCCACTTCGGTTTCCGACCACGGTCCCAGCGCCATGATGCTACGCCACGGACCAGGCCCGGGCACGCACACACTCGAAGGCGTCTATATCGAGAATCTGAAATTGGTTCTGTTCCTCGACGAGACCGGACACGCGAATCCCATCGACAAGGTATTCGCCGGCGTCAAGCGCATTCCGATCACTTGATCTGATCGATCCGAATTAAGCGCCAATCTACGGAGTGTCTCGCAGCCGTTGCGAGAAGGTCGAAGTCCGGGTTGTAACTTCAGCTCTAAGTTTGTTATATGCTCCTACAAGGGCTGTTCGTGCGATAGTTCCGCTTTGCAGATATGGCCTCACCCACCGGGATGCTCGCCCCAGGGACAAAACTCGGACCGTACGAAATCGTCGGCGCGTTAGGCGCCGGCGGAATGGGTGAGGTGTACCGCGCCCGCGACGCGCGCCTCGATCGCATCGTCGCCATCAAGATTCTCCCCGCCGCATTGGCCACCGCGGACGACCACTTGCACCGCTTCGAACGCGAAGCTCGTTCCGCTTCAGCGCTGAATCACCCTAACATCGTCACCATCCATGAGCTTGGACGCGACGGTTCCGTTCACTACATCGCGATGGAGTTGGTCGAAGGTGCAACTGTGCGCGATTTGCTGAAAGCAGGCCCTGTCCCAATTCGGCAGGCCATTGACATCGGCGCGCAAATCGCCGAAGGGCTCGCCAAAGCGCACGAGTCCGGCATCGCGCATCGTGATATCAAGCCGGGAAACCTGATGGTAACCGCCGACGGATTCGTGAAGATCCTCGACTTCGGTCTGGCGAAGCTCGTTCCCGCTGGCGAAGAGTTGTCGCAATTGCATACGCGGGCTAGTTCGGACACGCGCTCCGGCGTGATCTTGGGTACGCCGGAATACATGTCGCCCGAGCAGGCCAGCGGCCTGCCCCTCGATTTCCGATCCGATCAATTTTCGCTTGGCCTCGTGCTCTACGAGATGGTGACGGGAAAGCGCGCGTTCCGCCGCAGCACCGCCGCTGAAACCCTCGTCGCCATCTTGCGCGATCAGCCCGACCCAGTCGCCACGCTCGCTCCCGACGCACCTGCGCCGCTCGCGTGGGCAATCGAGCGCTGCCTGGCGAAGGAACCCGAGAAACGCTACGCCGCAACGCGCGATCTCGCGCACGAGCTTGCCGCCATTCGCGACCGCTTCGCGGAAAAAGTTCTTCGCCATCCGGAATCCCGCCAATCCAATATTCCCGTTCAGCGCACCGCATTCGTCGGCCGCGAAAAAGAAATCGAGGCCGCGAAAGAACTCCTCCTGCGCTCCGACGTTCGACTGGTCACGATTACCGGCCCGGGCGGAATCGGCAAGACGCGCCTTGGTATCGAAATCGCCTCCGCCGTGGCCGATCGTTTCCCCGGAGGAGCTCACTTTGTCGCCCTCTCCGCCGTCAACGATCCGGGCCTTCTTCTTTCCGTGATCGTTCAGACGCTCGGCCTTCGCGAAGCCGGAGGACAGTCACCGATCGAATTGCTGAAAAAGCATCTCCAGGACCCATCGCGTCCTCCGGTGCTCTTCCTCTTCGATAACTTCGAGCATCTTCTCCAAGCCGCGCCTGCGATCGCTGATCTGCTGGCAATGGGTCCAAGTCTCAAAATCCTGGTTACGAGCCGCGCCGCTCTCCACATTTACGGTGAACACGAATTTCCCGTACCGCCGCTGGCAGTGCCGGATTCGCGCTCCAAGCCCTCTATTGAAGACCTCTCCAAATATCCCGCCGTCGCGCTCTTTCTGCAGCGTGCCGGCGCAGCCAAACCTGATTTCGAGCTGAACCACGAAAACTCCTCCGCGATCATCGAAATCTGCAACAGGTTAGATGGTCTGCCGCTCGCAATCGAACTAGCAGCCGCGCGCGTGAAGGTTCTCTCTCTCTCGGCCATGCGCACGCGCCTCGCCAGCCGGCTGCAATTGCTCACAGGCGGCGCCCGCGACCTCCCGCAGCGGCAACAAACTTTGCGCGCTGCGATCGACTGGAGTTACGACCTGCTGGGCCCCGCCGAGCAAAAGCTCTTCCGGCGCCTCTCCGTCTTCGCCGGTGGATGCACCCTCGAAAGCGTCGAAGCCGTCTGCGATGCCAAAGCCGATCTCGACTTGGATCTGCTCGACGGCATGGCTTCGATGGTGGATAAAAGCCTGGTCCAGCAAGTCGCGCAGCCCAACGGCGAATCGCGGTTCACGATGCTGGAGACGATTCGCGAATACGCGCGCGAAAAACTCGCTGCGAGCAACGAAGAAGCTCCAACAAAACGCGCACACGCCGCCTATTGTCTCGTTCTCGCTGAAGAGGCCGCTGTCGAACAGGGCGAAACGGTAGGAGCAGAATGGCTCGAAAACTTCGTGCGTGAGCACGATAATTTTCGCGCCGCGCTGGATTGGCTCACCGAAACCGGCGACGCGGATTGGGGATTGCGCCTCGGCGCGGCGCTGTTTCGTTTCTGGGAACGGCTCGAGTATCTCTCCGAAGGCAGAGACTGGCTGGGCAAACTCCTTAAGCTCCCAGCCGCGGCCGCTCCTTCAAGAGCGCGGGCTCGTGCTCTCTTTGCCGCAGGCATACTCACGGTGGAGCAGGGGGATTACGTTCAGGCCGAAGTCCTGATCGGTGAAAGTCTTGATGTCTCTCGTGAACTAGGTGACAAGCAGGGCGTCGCCGTCTCGTTGAACGCGATAGCCGTGTCGGCACGCGATCGTGGTGATCTACGGAAGGCGCGCGCGCTCGCCGAAGAAAATGTCGAGCTGTGGCGAGAGACGGGTGATCAACGAGCCATCGCCCGCGCCTTGAGCAATCTCGCAAGCGTCGTTAAACTGGAGGGTGACTTCGCGGGAGCCCGCGCTCTCTACGACGAATGCCAGTCGCTCTTCCGCCAACTGGGCGATCGCACGGGAGTCGCCTGGTCGATCAATTACAAAGGTGACGTCGCCCGCGATGAAGGCGACTCCGCATCCGCTCGCACTCTGTACGAGCAGGCCCTCTCCATGTTTCGCGAACTCGGAGACCGCTGGGGTGTCGCCGGCACCCTCGCCGATCTTGGAAACCTCGCGAGAGAACAGCGCGATAGCGCCACCGCCCACACCCTCTATCGCGAAAGCCTGAAAGTTTTTCAGGAGCTCGAACACAAGCGCGGAATCGCGCGCCTTCTCGAATGCTTCGCCTGCTCCGCTTCCATTCAATTCCAGGCCGAGCGTTCGCTTCGCCTGGCCGGCGCTGCCGCCGCTCTTCGGCAGAATATCGGCGCCCCGCTCACGCCCGCAGAACAAGCCAAGCTCGACGCTCATCTCGATCCGGCTCGCTACGCTCTGGCCAATACGTCAGGCGCCACAGCGTGGCTCGAAGGCTGGGGCATGCCCCTCGAGAAAGCGATAGAGAAAGCAATCGAGGAAGCCCTCAGGTCCGATGCAGAACCTTCGTCGGGTTCTCACACTCCGGCGCGCGGCTAATTTTAGCTTCGCGAATCAAGTTGATTGTGGGGGCTGAATTACGAATTATGCGAACTTATTCCGCGCTCGACGCGTCGAGCAATCGCCTCACCGCAGACACGCGATTCGCCGGCAGACCAACCCGCTTCGCGTGCTCTTTGATCGTCGCTTCATCCGGCGCCAGATAAACGCAGTACACTTTGTCGCCGGTCACATAGCTGTGCAACCACTGAATTTCAGGACCCATTCCCTTAAGCACGCTCACCGACTTCTGCGAAAGTTCCCGCAGCTGCGCGTCGGTTAAATTTCCTGCTCCCGGCACGTCGCGTTCGATAACATATTTGGGCAAGGCTGCTCTCCTGATGTAGTTCGATGCTAGCATGCAGGGAGAAGGCTCACAAGGCAGCGCGCTCGCCGTCTTTTCAGCCTGTAGAATCGCTTTAAAATATTCGCCGCAAATAAATGAATGAGGGCCAAATGGATCTTCGATCCCTGCAAAAACCTCTGAAAGACCAATACCGCGCCGACCCCTCCGCCTCGCGAATCACTCTGCGCGCGAAAGGCAGCCAGACCGATGCTCCCGTCTCATGCTCCGTCGACATCGGCCGCGGCATCTATCAAGCCGAAGCCCACAAAGGAGTCGGCGGCGCGGGAGCCGGAGCCTGTTCCGGCGATCTTCTCCTAGGAGCCCTAGCGGCATGCGCCCAAATCACCTGTCAAATGGTAGCCACCGCCATGGGCATCGCAGCCGAACACATCGAAGTCACGGTCGAAGGCGACTTGGACCTGCGCGGCACACTCTGCATTTCAAAGGATGTCCCGGTAGGCTTCGAAACCATCCGCCTGAATTTCAATATCGCAGCCGCAAACGCAACTCCAGACCAGCTCCGCGCCCTACAAGAAAAAACCGAACAGTTCTGCGTAGTAATGCAAACCCTTCAACACCCACCCAAAGTCCAAACCACCTGGCTCAATCATTCCTGACCCGCTTGCCTTTCAGTGGCACAGGCACTCCTGCCTGTGTGCTTTCCTCACAGCACAACCAAAAACCGGCCGAAGCCACGACCTCGCTCAAGCCAACCGCATCAGTACGCTGTCCCCCCTCACTTCGAAAACACCACCCCATGCGGCGCCCCACTCCCCTTCCACCCCTGAGGCCACTCTCGCTCACCAAAATTAAATCCCACCTTCCCGTCCACATCGCGAAAAGCATCATCCATCGTGATGGCCCCAGTCCCCTGATCCAACTTCAGCAAAAACATTCGATGATCCTCAGGCGACCCGCTCGAAGTCACCACAAGCCTCTGCGTCTTCTCTCCCCAAGCCGTCCAGTGCGGACTATACGTATCCGTCAGCTTGATTCGCGAAACCTCCACAGGCTTCGCCCCATTCGCAATGTCGATCACAATCAAACCGTGCATCGCCGGCACGCTCTGCACCAGATAGTGCCCCACGATCGTAGGAACGCCGCACCAGTTACCAGGAAACGCGTACACGAGTTGCGCCTTCGGCTCGTCCTTATCCACTCCAGTGATGCGCTCAATTCCGCAACCCAGCGTCTGAATAAAAACCGATCCATCCGGCCCGCGCCGCGGCTCCTCAGGACTAATCTGCGCGTAGCGATTCTCCCCGACATCCAAATACGCCGTCTTCAGCAACTTCAAATCGGAAAGCCGCCACACCTGATACGTCACGCCGCTAAAAATATCGTCGAGGTGCATCGAAGAATTTGTGGAAACCAGGCGATCAATCTCAGGAAGCACCACCAGGCTGTACGGCATCAACAACGCGTCAGCAAATGCCGGATCAGCATTGCTCGCACTCCGTACCAACTTGCCCTCGTCATTAATTTCCACCAGCCCGCCCGTCACGCCCGTCTGCCCCTCGCTCCCTCCATGATGCGCGTGCTGAAACGTCGCCAGCACATTGCCGTCAGGCAACCGCAAATACGAATGCGGATGCATGTAGCCGCCAATATCGGTGAACGACGTCACCACCTTGGGATGCAACGCATCGCGCACGTCGAAAACGAAAGTCCGCCCCGCTCCGTGATCATTCGCAAAAAGCATTCCACTCGAAGGCATCGCATATTCGGTGTGATGCACCTGCACGCTCTGCTGGTCCGTCGCAAGAGTCGTCACCAAATGCCCGTACGACGCCGACGCAGGATCCGCATCAATCACCGCAAGAAAATCATTCCCCTTGTGCGCCTCGTCGCCAGCCCAGGCAAACAGATAATCCTCAGGTGCCCTCGTTTTCTGCTCCTGCGACCGCAATGAAAAGCTAATCGCGCACACAATCACAACAAGCTCACACAAGAAACGCATCACAGAACTCCTTCCAGCAACAAGTGGTCAGCGACGCGAAAGAATATCAGCCCGCAGAACGGAATAGTAGCCACGGGTTTCAGTAGCACAGGCATTCCTGCCTGTGCCACCGTAACGCCCCAGCACAATCGCCAAGTTTTGCCTCTCGCGCGCTAACGTTCTTCGTCTTTCAGTAGCGTAGGCTTCAGCCTGCGCCCGCAAAACACCGCAGCACAACCACCAATTCCTGCCTCCCGCGCGCGAGCGTTCTTAGCTCTTCAGTGGCACAGGCACTCTTGCCCGTGCGCCGTTCTTCACTGCACCGCCCCCAAATAAGCAACCAACCCGATCTCGCATCCAACAAAAGAACACTTCGCCTTCCTCCCCAATTCATGTACTTTCCGCACCGGAGAAAACGCCGCCCCATGTGCTTCTCAGCAGCAGCCAATTTCGCCGGCAGCACAGTCCTCGCCGGCATCGGCATCGCCACCCTCTCCCGCGTGAAGCACCGCCGCGAACTCCTCTTCGCCACGCTCCCCACGCTGTTCGCCATTCATCAATTCATCGAAGGCTTCGTCTGGCTCGGCCTCGACGGCATCCTCTCCCCCAAAGTCACCCACAACATGGGCGCCGCCTTCATGCTCTACGCCCAAGGACTCCTCCCCTTCCTTCTCCCGCTCAGCATCTACCTCTTCGAACCCACCGCCAAAGCCCGCAAACTCATGCTCCCATTCCTCATCATCGGAGGCGGCACAACTCTCTATATTTTGTGGGCGCTCACAGCCTATCAGCTCGAGGTCTACGTGAAGGGAAACAGCATCGTCTACATCAATCCAGCCACCAACAACACTATCGTCGCCATCCTTTACGTGATCGCCACCTGCGGTTCCCTCTTTTTCTCAAAAATCAGAATGATGGTCATCTTCGGCGCAGCAAATCTCATCATTCTCCTCGCCGTCATGATCTTCAAGCGCTACGCCTTCACTTCCCTCTGGTGCGCCTACGCCGCAGTCGCCAGCATCATCATCCTCGCCTACTTCTGGACCAGCCACAAATCCCGCCCATTCCTCTACGCCTAGTTTTTCCGTTCCGCCGCCCGCCGCCCGCACCTCTCTCCTCAAGCCTCCGCGCGAAACGTTTTCCCCAACTCCGTCTCCGCCAGCCGGTAATAATGCCGGAAGTTGTAAATCAGCGGCGACCACAAGCTGTTCCACCCGCGCCCCGCCCATTTTGTGCACCGCTCGCACCACCGCCTCCAGTATTTGCTCTGGCGTGGACCACTTTATAGTCAGACGGAATCTCGAATAAAGATATAGGGTCGGGATCACCCAGCCGAACACTGATGACGGTTTGGCTTATCTCGCGACTGTCTTTGTCGTCCCTCTCGTGAAAATCCATTGCCAGCTTCATTTCCGGTGCGCACCAGCTCTCAAGTGTTCGGATCGGAGAGGCTCCCGATGCTTTGGCTTCCAATGAGCTGTACGTGTCTTGCCGGTATCCTATGGCGTCGACCCCTGCTATCAACCTATGGCCCAGGATTTCAAACGTTCCGTTTGGTGGCGGTTTAGGCGGATTTATCGGATCAAATTCCGTGCAGTATTGCCCACTGTCGAGGTGTGTGCGGACGGGATCTTGCTCTTTAGCCGTGTGGCTTGCAGGATAGAGCGTCCAGCTCGTGCCGCAACGATCGGCAATCACGACGTCGCGAAGCGCCGTCGGCGGCGCTGGCTCTCTGTCCCCCTGCAATGCCGGACCGTACCAACGGTCGTTTCGAACCCGCCCCTTTGAATCACGGAAACTCGTCGTCTTAGTGACGCGAATGTGGTTCGCTCCATTCTTGTCAGTCGTTTCCACAACCATCACCCACTCCCCTTGAAAAGGGTGGCCCGCAGAGACTTCGACACTTTCCAATAAGAAAGCACCTACATCAGCACACTGTGCATTTGTCGAGACGGCTACTCCGATTAGTATCGTCGTCAGGAAAAGGATCTGTGTGGCGCGCATGCTCTAAGCACCAGCCAGGATCAGAGATTTCTATGACTGGCTGAGTATAATTGTTGCTAACAGGGTTTATCACTACCTATCTCATAACGAGACAAATCCAAGTTGCCTTCTCACTTCGGCCGAATATTCTGATTCACTCGAAACAAATTCCCCGGGTCATACCGCTTCTTGATCTTCGCCAACCGCTTATAATTCTTCCCATACGTCGCCCGAATCCGCTCTTCGCCCTCGTCCATCATAAAATTCACATACGCCCCGCCGGACGAATACGGATGCAGCGCATTCCAATATTCCTTCGCCCACGCCGAAATCTCTTCCTTCTTCGCCGGATCGGGATCGACGCCCACAATCACCTCGGTCCAATTCGCGTCGCGATGCCACCACGCCGTCGCCCCTTTCTTCACACGGCCCGCCGCGCCATTAATCGGATAAAGATGCATCGTCGCCTGCAACGTCGGCAACGTCGCTGCATATTTCACATGCTGCGCAATCGCTTCGTCGGGCAGCGTGCGCACGAAATCAGCCTTCCAATACCACTGCATCCCCGGCGGATACAAACCGTCGAACAAACTTTGCAACGCAGGATGCGCAATCGGCCCGGCCAGATCGATCGCAGGAGCCTTGAATTTCCGTATCGGCTTGAATATTTTCTCCGCCTTCCTCATCGGCCCGGTATAACACCACACAATCCCGCACATTTTCTGCAGATGGAAACGTTCCGGGAACGGTGCCGCCGGCGGAATCGTGTGAAAAGCAAAAAATCCATAGACGTCCTCGGGTGCCTTCACTATAAAGTCGCGACACCACCGCATCATCTCCGACGCGTCCTCCAGCGGCCATAGCATCGGGCCTCCGTACACGGTGTGCACCGGCTGCCCCTTGAATAAAAACGAAGTCACCACCCCAAAGTTTCCGCCTCCGCCCCGCACCGCCCAGAACAAATCGGAATTTTCCTTCGCGCTCGCCGTAACGAATCGCCCATCCGCCAGCACCATCTCTACAGCCAGCAAATTGTCAATCGTCAGCCCGTACCGCCGCGTCAGGTAACCCATCCCGCCGCCCAGCGTCAGCCCAGCCACGCCGGTTGTCGAAATAATTCCCGACGGCACCGCCAGCCCAAACGCATGCGTCGCATGATCCACGTCGCGCCAAAGCGCGCCTCCACCCACCTGCACCGTTTTCTTCTTCGGGTCCACCCGAACATAGTTCATCCGCAAAAGATCAATCACCAGCCCGTCGTCGCACACTCCCAGACCGCCTGCGTTGTGCCCCCCGCCGCGAATCGCCACCAGCAGCTTCTGCTCCCGCCCAAAATTCACCGCCGCCATCACGTCCGCCACGTCCGCGCACCGCGCAATCAATCGCGGCCGCCTCTCAATCATCGCGTTGTACACCTTGCGCGCCGCGTCGTAACCCGCATCCCCCGGCTCGATCAATTCGCCGCGCAGACTCGCCCTGAAAGTTGCTATCGCCACGTCGTTCATCATCCCGCCTTGCCTCGTTCCTCGATTACAATTTTGAATTCATGTCTGGCCGCTACATCCTATTCTTCTCTCGCTTCTCACACAATATTCCCGACGTCCGATCCCACCGTATCGACACAAGTGGCACAGGCACTCCTGCCTGTGCGCCTCTGCTTAGCTCACGCACTCAAAAATTAAAGTAGCAGTCGCTGTCTTGCCGATCCCCGCCGCAACGGATTCACGGCGCCACAGGATTTGCCGCCCGCCCGTTGCGTGCGAGATAATATGGCCAGTGGGAATTTTGGGATGCAAACGACTGCGGGTCTCTTCCGCCTCCTGAATGAATTCATCATGCTGCTTCTCGGCGCGCTGCTGATTCTGCTGGCCGCGTCGCATCGCATCGGACTGCCTTCGCGGCCTGCGCTGTGGTATGCGCTCGGCGCCGTACTGATTTTTTGGGGACTGCGCACCGGAATGCGCCCAGTCTCGAAAGCCGCCAATGAACACGCCGCGATTCGCGGCGGTTCGCTGATTCTCGTCGGACTGATCATGCTCGGCGTCCCGCTCGTCTCGCTGCGCTACGAAGCGCTTCTGCTCGCCCTGGCGGGCGGCGTCCTCGTGCTTCGCGGTTTGCTCGGCAGCGTGCTCCTCGCGCGCGCCTCCTGATTTTTCGCGGTGCGTCCATTTTTTCAACAAAGGGAGAGTTAGATGGAAGTCGTGAATCTGAATGAAAAGCTCTCGAAGGTCACAGAACACTGGAGCCCAAAAATTGTCGGCGAAATTAACGACTCCTACGTGAAAGTCGTCAAATTCAAAGGCGCCTTCGTCTGGCACCACCACGACGACGAAGACGAAATGTTTCTCGTCGTGAAAGGCCGCATGAAAATGCGCTTCCGCGATCGCGACGCGCTCGTCTCGCCTGGTGAATTCATCATCGTGCCCAAAGGCGTCGAGCACATGCCTGAAGCCGACGACGAGGTCCATATTGTCCTGTTCGAGCCTAAGTCCACCCTCAACACCGGTAATGTGCGCAACGAGCGGACAGTGGTAGAACTGGAGCGGCTCTAGAAGCGTAAGTTTCGCAGCTGGGGAGAGTTCACTTCATGAAGCGCCGTCTCTACACGCTCGACGTGTTCACCACCAAGCAGTACGCCGGAAATCCTCTCGCCGTGATCACCGACGGCGACGGCATCGCGCCGGCAAAAATGCAAGCCATCGCCCGCGAGATGAATCTCGCGGAAACGGTTTTTGTGCAGCGTCCCACGAACAACGGAGCGCTGGCTCGTCTCCGCATCTTCACCACCACGCGCGAACTTCCACTCGCCGGCCATCCTGTGATCGGCACCTGGTTCTTGCTCGCCGAGCTCGGCGTCGTCCCGGCGTCGGAGGGCCACGTCCAAATCATGCAGCAAACCGGCGCGGGAATTTTGCCGGTCGAATTCAGTTTTCACGACGGCCGCCCGGTGCGAGTGACCATGACGCAAAAACCGGCGCGCTTCGTCGCGACTAAATTGAATCGCGCCACCCTCGCCGAAACTCTCGGCCTGAAAGCAGCCGATCTCGATCCCACACTTCCGCTGGAATTTGTTTCCACCGGAATTCCTAACTTGATGGTCCCGATCCGCAACAGAAAGACCCTGTCGAAGATTCACGTGAACATGCGTGGGCTCGCGCAACTGATTTCTCGCAACGGAGTGTTGGCTTACTGTTTCGCGCTCGGCGGAAGAGGGAAAGCGTTCGCTCGCGGAATGGTGCCGTGGGGGCTCATCGAAGATCCGGCCACCGGTTCCGCCGGCGGCTCTCTCGGCTCCTACCTTGTGGAGCACGAGCGGCTGAAGCCGGGCGAAACGCTGACGATTCTGCAAGGCGTCGAGATGGGGCGGCCAAGCGAAATTCAGGTCGAGGTCACTTCTGCGCGAGGGCGCCAGGTGCCGAAGGTGAGCGGCTCGGCCGTGCGCGTATTCGAAGGCCACATCGAGGCTTAGTTTCTGGCCTGAGCTTGGGCTTAGTCGTCGGCCTAAGCGCGGGCTCGGCCTCGCGCTTGGCGTCCGCCTCAACCTCGCGGGCCACATGACCTCAGCCTTCTAATTTTTTCTGCGCTGCGTCGAGGATCCCGTTCAGAAATGCCGGGGCTTCTGCTGAGGAAAATTTCTTCGCGAGTTCGAGGGCTTCGTCAATCACCACTTTCACTGGAGCGGTGCCGGATTTGAATTCGTAAATCGCGAGCCGCAGAATATTGCGGTCCACGGCCGCGAGCCGCTCGAACTTCCAATTCTCCGAAAGTTTTCCTACCAGCGCGTCGTTTGCCGCTGCCTGCGCGACCGCGCCTTCGAAAAGCTGGTCCGCGAATTTTCGCGTGGAATCGGCGGCGCGCGCTTGCTTCCAAAAATGCTGCTCGATTTGTTTTGGTTTCTGGTGCGCCATGTCCCATTCGAAAAGCATCTGCAATGCAAACTCGCGAGACTTGCGCCGAAGAGTCATCGCTTCCCGCGCCGCGGCTTGGCGTTGCCCTTGCTCGAAGGTAAGCGACCCGGTGAAAGTTTGCGAGAAAGCTGTGCCATCTCCACCGCGCCCATTCCAGCGTCGTAGCCCTTGTTACCGGATTTCAGGCCTGCGCGATCGATGGCCTGCTCGAGCGTGTCGCAGGTGAGAACGCAAAACGCCATCGGGACGCCGGTGTCGAGCTGCGCGATCTGAATCCCGCGAGCGGTTTCCGAGCAAACGTAATCGTAGTGCGAAGTTTCGCCGCGCAGGACGCAGCCGATGCAAATAATCGAATCCGCTCGCCCCGTGGCTGCGAGTTTTTTTGCGGCGAGAGCGATTTCGAGCGAGCCGGGGACGCGGACGATTTCAATCTGCTTCTCGTCTGCGCCGGTCTGTTCGAGCGCTTCGAGCGCGCCAGCGAGCAGCCGGTCGGTGATGAAATTATTGAAGCGGCTGACGACGATGCCGATGCGCAGGCCCGCTGCGCTTAACTGCCCCCGAGTCACTTGTGGTTTCAGCGTCATCGTTTTTTATCTCGTCTGCGCGTCATCTATTCGTCTGCACCTCATCTATTCGTAGCTGCCTCACCCGCGTCAGCGCCGTCAGCGCCCCTGAAATTTTGCCGGCCGCTTTTCGAGAAAGGCGCGGGTGCCTTCGCGCATGTCTTCGGTGGAGCAGCAGACGCCGAACAGGGTTGCTTCGAGAAACAGCCCTTCTTCGAGCGTCATATCCATGCCGTGCTCGATTGCTTCCATCGCATATTTCACGGCGAGTGGAGCGTTGGCGATGATTTTCTTTGCAATGGCTTCGGCCGTGGGCAGAAGTTCGGCTGGCTCCACGACGCGATTCACGAGGCCGATTCGTAGCGCTTCATCGGCTGAAATCATTTCGCCGGTGAGAATCAGTTCGTGGGCGACGCCTTTGCCGCAGAGCCGCGAGAGGCGCTGCGAGCCGCCGAAACCCGGCAAAAGGCCAAGCTTCGTTTCCGGCTGGCCGATTTTTGCATTCTTGCTCGCGATGCGCATCGTGCAACCGAGCGCGAATTCGCAGCCGCCGCCAAGCGCGAAGCCGTTGATGGCAGCGATGGAAGGCTTGCCCATCGTTTCGAGGCGATGCAGCACGCGATTGCCGAAGACGGAAAATTCTTTGCCGGTGACCGGAGTGCGCGTGGAAAGCTCGTTGATGTCCGCTCCGGCGACGAATGCTTTTTCTCCGGCGCCGGTAAAAATTCCTACACGGACCGAATCATCGCGCTCGATGGCGGCGAGGCAATCGTCGAGCTCTTCGACCGTTTTGCGATTGAGCGCGTTGAGCACACTCGGGCGATTGAACGTGACGCGGGCGATCTGGTCTTTCACGTCGTACAGTAAATTTTCGTAGCCCATTTTTATTCTTCCGCTCCGGCCATTTTATTTTGTTTCGCCCCGCTCGTTTTTATGTTTTTCGCTCTCGCTCAGGTGAGCTGCATCGCCTTCGGCTTCGCTGGATCCGAGTAGTCGTAGAAGCCGCGGCCTGCTTTGCGTCCGTTCCAGCCGGCTAGGACCATGCGTTTCAGAAGCGGGGGCGAGGCGAAGCGCTTTTCCTTGAATTCATCGAACATGATGATGGAGATGTAGTAGGTGGTGTCGAGGCCGACGAAATCGAGCAGCGTGAACGGGCCCATCGGGTAGCCGCAGCCGATTTTCATGGAGTTGTCGATGTCTTCGACGGAGCCGACGCCCTCTTCGAGCGCGCGCACCGCGTCGAGCAGATACGGTACGAGCAGGCGATTCACGATGAAGCCGGTGCGATCGGAAGTGCGCACGACCGTCTTGCCGAGGCGCTGGCCAAAGGCGACCATTTCGTCGAAGACTTTTGGATCCGTCGCGATGGTGCGAATCACTTCGACCAGCTTCATCACCGGCACGGGATTGAAGAAGTGCATGCCGACGAAGCGGTCGGGGCGCTGGGTGAAGGTGGCCATCTCGGTGATGGAGAGTGACGACGTGTTGCTCGCGAAAATCGTGGCCTTCGGGCAGATTTTGTCGAGGGCGCCCCAGAGTTCGCGCTTGGCAGGCAGCTGCTCGATGATCGCTTCGATGATTACGTCGCTCTCTTTCAGATCCTCGACGTTTGTAGTGCCGCGCAGACGGCCGCGGACCTGATCGCGGTCGGCAGCGTTGAGAGTTCCCTTCTCGACCAGGCGGGCGAGATTTTTGTCGATGCCTTGCAGGCCTTTGTCGAGGAGCTGCTGCGAAACTTCGCGGACCGTGACCTGGCAGCCTGACTGCGCTGCGACTTGCGCGATGCCTGAGCCCATCAGGCCGCATCCGACGACGCCTACTTTTTCAATTGCCATGCAACTGCCTCCGAGAACTGCTTGCGATGAGACGGCGGAATCTTCCGCTAATTGCGCCGTAGTAGGGTAAGGGAACAGAGGCGATGAGGCAAGAGAACCGATCCCCGGGCGCAAGGCGGCAAGAGTGCATCGAGGCGCGGAGAAAATCGAGGGACTCGCTTTTGCCAAAAACGCCGAATTTGTTGCGTTTAGAAATTTGCTTTCTCCTTTGTATTCATTTACTTGACCTTTTTCCTGTAAATCGACTGTTGCGGTTAGAACTAGGACGGCGGGAAGTAATTGGGGTGCGGCGAACGCGATTTTGTTTACTAGCAACAATTCCGCGCCTGCGAGAACGCGGGGTGCGAGATTTGGCGCGGCGTTTCGAAATTTCATTCTTCGTTTGGAACTCGTGCGTAAGTTGAAACGGTTCTGGCCTGGAGATGGCCGGGGCTGGACCGGTGAGGACGAAATTGATGCGCGCCGGTTCGAACCAGTTGCCGTTTTCGTCGACGTGGGCGTAGACGCGGGCTGCGCGGACGATTGCGTCAGAGGCTTCGAGGGGAATGTGCTCATGGTTTTCGAGCATGCCTTCGAGGACACGGCCGAGTTCGCGGCGTCGCCAGGCGAAGAGGCCGGTGCAATGGGCGTGGCGGTAGATGGAGGTGCGATTGGCGAGCTTGTATTCTCTGGCGATTAATTCGGGGCTGCGCCAGCGGATGAAGTCGCCTTCGATGGCGTCGCGATCGGGATGCAGGCAGACGCAGCAGCGGCGGGAGTGTCGGGAGAAATCGGGAGGCGTTCTCGAGGGAGCGGCGGAAGGCATGAAAGCAAAGGACGTTGGGGAGGTTGGTGAGGTGGAGGGTGGGGCCGAGGAGGCTGGCAAAATCGGCGCCAATGGGGAGGGCTCGCACAAAATTGTGGCTGGAGCGGGCGCCGGTGGAGCTGCGGAGGTCTGGACGGTAGCTTGATTGACTTCCGGCGCGAGGGCGGAGGTAGTTGTCCGAGGAGGGGCGGCCTTGGCGGGCATGGTGGCTGGCTGATCGTCGTGGTGCAGGGATTTCTGGTAGGCGTCCCACTCGTGGGCGAAATACATCACGGATTCTTCTTTGCTGAAACGCGTGGGCTTGAAGAGCTCGAATCTGATGGGGAAGGATGGTACTCGTCGTGGCATGGTGAACGACCTCCTTTTGGGCGGGGAAAACACCGCCGATCCGCTTTGCGGATTCTCTTTCTAAAAAACTCACATTTTCTATGGAACCGGCCTCAAGCGAAGAACCAAGTGCTTGAAGCAACTGCGAACTGCTTTGCTACTGGCTATATGGTTGGAGTGTGAGAATGAGGGAAAGCTTGCTAGGGGTGAAAAAGAGCAATTTCAAATTGAAAATTTCGGATTTCAAATGAGTGCAACAACGAAACTCGGTGGAGGAAAAGAGCCGGCAGAGTGCTCTTTGTATCCCGGACGGCCTAGGGTGGAAAATCATGCATCCGTAATACACCTGATATACGGCGTAGTCTTACGAGCCTTAGACTACGTACATCCCGGCCTGGAGGGCTGATTTCAAATCCGTTGAGGCAATGGAATGAAGGACTTAGTGGCGCGACTTTGGGCAGAAGAGTATGGACAAGATTTGACTGAGCATGCGTTGTTGCTAGCGCTGCTAGCGCTGGGAGCAATTGCTACGGTGCGCGCGCTTGCAACGACTGTGAATAATGTGTTTCAGAATTCGGCTAGTAACATTGCGACGGCGGCGGGTGGATAAAGTGTCGTAGGCGTGTGAATGACTCGCGGGATATCAGTAGCATTTTGCTTAACGCATTGCTGGGAGCTAGAGTCTCGTCTATAGTTCCGCCACTTGAGGTCTTTCCCGGCAATGAGATCGGCGCACTCCGTTGTCTCCTCCCTAACTTCTGTTGGCATTGTGGCCAACGGGCGACCGCAATCGCAAACGAAGGCTGAGTTTGAAACGCGCATCCTGCGCATATTGCGAAATCCGCAACTCCTGCATGGGCTGGTGCTGCTAGGAGTAGGTCTGCGGTTCTGGGAATATCTCTTCAACCGGTCGCTTTACCTCGACGAAATTCTGCTTACACGCAGCATTGTGGGAATGCCGCTGTGGGCGCTTCTGACAAAGCCACTCTTGATGGACCAAGTGGCGCCGCGAGGTTTTCTGCTGGTGGAACGCCTGGCTGTGATGACAATTGGGCCGAGCGAGCTGGGGCTGCGACTGTTCCCTTTTCTTTGTGGGGTCGTCAGCGTGATTCTTTTCCGCCGACTTGCTGAGCGAATGCTAACGGGAGCGGGGCCAGCTTTGGCACTGTTTCTTTTTGCGATCGGAGTGCCGTTGATCCGATATGGCGGGGACGTGAAACAGTACGCGGTGGATATTGCCGCGGCGATTGGGCTGCTGCTACTGGCGCTCGACCTGCGCGAGAAGGAGGCGACAACAAACAGGCTTCTGCGCACCGGGGCGCTGGGGCTGGTGATCGTGTGGTTTTCGCAGACGGCGGTGCTGGTGATGGCTGGGATTGGGCTGGGCCTGGCGGTGGATTGGTTGATATCGCGAGACCAAAGAGCGGGGCGAGAACTGCTGGTGATGATTCCATTGTGGGGCGTGGCGTCGATTGCGGCTGTGATTGCGGGAATGCGGAGTATGACGCCATCGACGCGCGAGTTCATGGATGATTTTTGGGCGGGGGGATTTTTTCCGCGGACGCTGAGGGTGACGGAAGCGCCGGGGTGGTTTTGGGAACGACTGAGTTCGATTTTTTCCGATCCTAGTTTGCTGCGATACCGGTGGCCGGCGGTCTTTCTGTTTGTGGCGTTGGTGGGAGTGATTGCGCTGAGGCAGCGAAGCCGTGCGGCGGCATTGCTTCTGGTTGGGCCGTTTGTTGTGGCGATAGCGGCGGCGGTGGCGCATCAGTATCCATTTCGCGGGCGGCTGATTGTGTGGCTGGTACCTAGCGCGCTGATCGCAGCGGCGGCTGGCGCGGAGTGGATCCGAGGCCAGGCAAGCGCGGTTCATTCAGGAGTGGGGGCGGTGGTCGGGGCGGTATTGATGCTGGCTTTTTTAGCGCCTCCGGTGATGGCGATGTGGGAAATGCCGCCGCCCTACGACATCGAGCACTGGCGAGCACTGCTGAGTTATTTGCAGAGCCATCGACAAACGGGCGATGAGGTATACGCGCTTCCGATACAGCGAATCGGAATGAGTTTTTATGGGCCGAGCTACGGGCTGCAGCCGCAGGACTGGAGTACCGGCGTTTGCGAGCAGAACGATACGCGCGCATATATTCAAGATGTGGATCGCTATCGAGGGGTGCGGCGGTTGTGGGTAGTGTCGGGATCGACGCGACCGTTTCGGGTGGCGCGGGCGTCCGTTCTGAAGTATTTGAACACGATCGGGGTCAAAAAGGACTCGTTGGAGCTTCCGTCGCTGACGATGACGTCCGTAAGCGTCGAACTTTACGACCTGAGCGACCCGGCGCGATTGCAGGCGGCGAGCGCGGAATCCTTTCCGGTGCCGCCGATGCCAAACGATCCGAGGCCGGGTTGTCGCGATTGGTTGAAACCGTGAATACGATTAGGGAGTGGCGAGTTCGATGAGGGTGTTGCCGCCCAGTTGGCGGGCGTCGTCTATGCCGGCTTCGGCGCGATTCATCCATTCTGTGACGCGGTCTTCGGTTTCGTCGCCTGGGCGAGAGGTGGATTGAGCGACGACGGCACTGACGGTGAGGTCTTGCGCGCCCCAGGAGGGCTGTACCGTGGAGGCGACGTGGCGAAGTTTTTCGGCGAGGGCTTTGGCGTTTTCGAAATTTGTGTCGGGCAGGATGAAGACGAGAGACCACGCGGTGTATTTCACGGCGACGTCGGTCTGACGGACGGCTGAGGAAACGGCGCGGGCCAGCTGCTCGATGAAGTGATCGACGGCAGCGTCGCCGTGCTGGCGCAGGAGATCTCCCCCGCGATCCACGTGCAGGACAATCAGCGAGAGCGCAGTGCCCTGCGAGCGTGCGCGATTTGATTCCATCAACAAACAATCCACATAGGCACCACGGCTGAGGAGGCCGGTGCGTTCGTCGGCTACCGCTAGAGAGCGGACGAGCGAGCGGAGGCGCGTGTGGTTGACGGAAAGCACAAGCTGATCGCCGACGGCTTGGAGGAAGAAGCTTTCATTCGGTTTCCAGCGGCGAGCTTGCGCTGAGCCGACGATGAGAGCGCCGGCGGGAAGCTGGGTTTCTTTGTCGGTGAGGATGACGCCGAGCGCGGAAGTGAGGCCGAGATCGCGGAGGGCCGGGCTGGTGGAGGAGTTGAGTTCGACTCCGCCAAGCGCGTCGGGAGACATTTTCGAAATTACATCGGCGAGGGCGTTGATTCGCTGCGCGCCGGCGGTCTGAAATCCGGCGGCGGCGTATTCCGCGGTCAAATGAGATTCACCCGAACCACCGACGGTGACGAGGCAGCGCGAGACGCCGAGATGCTTACCGGTTTCCGTCGCGGTGGAGGTGAGCACTTCGCGCGGAGTGGATTGGCGATACATCAAGCGATTGATTTCGGCGATTGCGGCGAGGTCGCGGTGCGTTTCCGCTGGAGCGGAAGGATTGACTGCGGCTGGAGGATGAGAGGGAGGAGATGGCATGTGTATCACGAGGGGCGTAGGTGCGGTTGGTGCCGGCTTGGGAGCGGGCTTTGGCGGAGCTCCTTTGGGCCACCAATTGGCGCGATCGTAGAGCGAGCGGAGGCGCTCGTTTTTTTCTTCTTCGCCAGGAAAAAGCTCGGCGATGCGCTGGAGGCGTTCGACGGCCTTCGACTGAAGCGAATACTGGAGAAAGATTTCGACCTGCACGCTGAGATCTTCGAGGGCCTGCTGGGCGCGAGCTTCTTCAGTGACCGGGCCAGTGGCGGCGGCTTGATCGGAACCTGCGCCAGTGAAGCCGTCAGTACGAGTGGAAACGGTGGCTGCCTTGGCAGCGCGGGCGAGAATATTTTGGAGGAAGACGGGATCGGCCTTGCCTTCGAGGCGCGAGATGCGTTCGTGATTGCGGTAATCGTAAGGATCGATATCGACGAGGCGATCGAGGGAATCGCAGGCGGGTTTGATCTGACCTGCTTCGAGGTAGAGGTCGAAGAGGCGGACGAGTGCGTCGAAATATTTCGTTTCGCGATTTAATTCCTCGTAGAGGTGAGCGACGACTTCAGCGACTGGTAGAGACGTGGAATACATGGCCGCCATCTGGTCCATGTGGGCGACGAGTTCGGTTTCGCGGCGGTGGCTGCGCATCAGATCTTTTGTCTGGACGAGGAGCGTGGCGGCTTTGGCTTCGTCGCCGCTGAGGATGTAAGCGCCGGCCAGTTCGAACAGCTTCGAGAAGCCTTCCGGTTTTTGTTTGTAGTAGGCTTCGAAAATTTCGCGGGAGCGATCGAGGCGCTGTGTGCGAAGGAGCGCTTCGCCGAAGAGAGCCAGAAAGGCGGTGTCTTTTTCGTCGGCGGCGATGGGATCGAGGAGTTCGACGCAGCCTTTGGCGTCGCCTTTGCGCAGGCGCGCTTCGGCAAAGAGAAGGGCGCCGGTGCGATCGTCGGGCGAGAGCTGATGGGCGCGGTCGAAATACTCGATGGCTTCGTCGAGCCCACCGGATGCCTGGGTGAGCTGGCCGGCGCGCAGATAGCTGCGAGTGGCGAGATCGCGATGGCCGAGGCGTTCGGCTAGTTCACCGAGGATCACGTGGCGGCCGGGATTTTCGGGGTCGAGGAGCGCGATGCTTTCATAGCAGGCGAGAGCTTCGATATCGCGGGCCTGCTGCTGGTAAAGCTGCGCGGCCGCGCCGAATTGTTCGATGGCTTCGCCGGTGCGGTTTTGCTTTTGCAGGAGCTGGCCGTATTGCATCAGGCGATCGGGCGGCTGGGGAAACGAGCGCAGGAAACGGGTGAAGATGGCGGTGGCTTTTGAAGCGTCTCCCGTTTCCACCAGGCGATCAAACTGCGCGCCATAGTATTGGGCGGCTAGCGCAGGTTCGCCAAGGCGCGTGTAGATATCGGCGAGCGCTTGAATCGATTCCTGATTGGAGGGAACTTCGTCGAGCACCGCCTGATATTCGACAGTGGCTTCGCGAAGCTTATTCTTCTCG
>Ga0307475_10000197_pt1 | contig 36879 bp, 33 predicted proteins | sample atmos_gasesECM1C_FD_203317 | JGI IMG/M metagenome (GOLD analysis project Ga0307475, IMG submission 203317) | Hardwood forest soil microbial communities from Morgan-Monroe State Forest, Indiana, United States - atmos_gasesECM1C_515 | ecosystem: Environmental > Terrestrial > Soil > Temperate... | reverse complement strand
CACGATTTTTTTATTTATCGCGACAACGCGGAGTTCGTGCGGGAGCATATGCCGGGAACACGAGTGGTGCTGGATTGGTTTCTGCGGCACCAGCGCGCCGATGGGTTAGTGGGAAAGCTGCCGTGGTGGCCTTTCGTAGATTGGACTGAGGACTTTCAAGGAGGCGTGCCTCCACAGGACGCAGATGGAGGATCGGCTTCGATCACACTGGAATTCATTGAAGCATTGCGCGATGCGGCAGGACTCGAACAGCGCCTTGGCGACCCCGAGCGAGCGCACCTTTACTCCGACCGTGCGGACAAAGCAACAGGAGCGCTCCGCAAACTCTGCTGGGACGAAAAAGCTGGACTGATTGCCGATACTCCTGCGCGGTCGCACTTCAGCCAACAGGCCAACGCTTTGGCCGTGTGGCTCGATGTGATTCCCCGAGAGAAGCAAAGGGATGTATTGGCGAGGGCTTTGGCCGTGCACAGTGCGCTAACAAAGACCGGGGATCTCGCATTGTCGCAAGCGAGCTATTACTTCCGATTTTACGTGACGCGCGCGTTGGAGCACGCCGGCATGGCGGATGCTTATCTCTCCACACTGCAGCCGTGGCGTGACATGCTGAAGATGGGACTTACGACTTGGGCAGAAACTCCCGAGCCCACCCGCTCGGATTCGCACGCTTGGAGCGCACATCCCAATTTTGATTTGCTGCGTATGGTCGCAGGGATTCGCCCCGGGGCGCCGCAATTCTCCGAGATTGTGATTGAGCCGCACCTCGGCAATTTGCACAGTGTGTCGGCGGCTGTGCCACATCCGAAAGGGCCCATCGAGGTTTCGTACAGCGTTGAGCTGGGCGGCGGCACGAGCGCGAAGATCTGCGTACCCGAAGGCGTTCCCGCGCGCCTAATCTGGAAGGGTCGTACTTACATTTTGCGTTCTGGTGAACAGACACTCGAGTTGCCGTGATGGGTACAGGTTCACCCTGCATCACCGAGCAAGTTGCTGTAGGCCAAGTTAAGTCGTTGAAGTCCCTGAATGTCCGCTCTATTCCCTACGGTAAATCGTCTCGCGGGGCACTCTCATGCTCTGATCGTCGAGACTGGACGCTCTTGCGGCAGCTAGGTTTGAGGTGCTGTGGGAGACAATTCATTTCGCTTTCAGGCTCAGGGCGTTCCTAACTTCTGGTTAGTAGCGTTCCCGTAAATCTGATCGGGCCGCTTTTCTCCACAGGTTCATTTGTCCGCGATCGGCGTTTATCGTCAAGTGGATTATTTCCGAAGAGGGCAAAACGAGGCGTGAGCGGTTCATGGAACAAAATGGGCTTGCCGCCCGTATTCTGGAAAGGTGCATAATGCTGGATATCAACTCGGTGCGAATCGCTCGTCTGGAAAGGCGAAATCGACTTCTCACGCCGTGGAGCCTCGTGGTTACGGCGCTAGCCCTAGCGATGCCGTTGACTGATTCATTTGGTTTGAGAGTGGCCGCTCAAGATAAGCCAAAAGCTCTAAGCGTGTCCGAACTCGCAGTTGTCGATGAGCGCGGCACCCTGCGGGTGCGAATCGGAGGGCAGTTACCTGACGCTGTCTTGAACGGCAAGATTCTGCCGCGTGGGCAAAAAGCCGCTGGCGTTCTGCTCTATGACGAAACCGGGCAAGAGCGCAGCGGTTACGTGACCTTTGCTCCTTCCGGCAACGTGGGGCTAACCCTAGACAATCGCGACGGCCAAACCGCGGAATTCATTGCCGGTCCTAACGGGGCGCCGGGTTGCGTATCCATTGGCAAGCTGACGCAGTTGATTTGCGTTCAGATGAGGATGGAGCAAGCATACATGCCGTGCCGAATAAGAAGGTTGCGTTCCACGAGCCTCCAGTTCAGAACCCGGAGTCCACGGAATTGTGCAAAGCTCTTAGACAAGCCAAGTCTCAGCTTTCGACTCAGCAATTATTGGACGCCTGTCATGCCCGGAGTTCTGAGGCTGCCTGCCAGGTTTGCCTTGAAAAACGATGTAACTTCCGAAGATGGGCGGCCCAACTTCCTGTGTAGTACGCCTTACCAGTAACTGAGAATTGCCGGATCGGGACTTGTTCGGTTACGGCGTTAAGGTGAGGATTGAGCGGGACGTTTCATGTGGTTTCTGGTGAGCAGGCCCGGAGTGGGACCTATCTACACGTCGATCCAGCGCGAGAAGATGCGGAGTTGCCTCGAGAATACAGGCCAATCGGCTTGAAGGAGGTACGCGAGCGATGGGAACCTATAGCTGGCTTGAGAGTCTTTGGCAGGACATTCGGTTGGCGGCGCGGGGACTTCGGAAGAGCCCGGGATTTCTCACGGTGGTGGTGCTGTCGCTGGCTCTGGGGATTGGAGCGAATAGCACGATTTACAGCGTAATTGATGCGCTGCTGTACCGGCCGTTGCCGTTCGCGCATCCGGAACAACTTCTGGTGATTTGGGAAACAGAGCAGGCGCATCCGGGGGATTATGAGCCGCCGCCGATTGCGGAAGTGGCGGATTGGCAAAAGCAAAACACGGTTTTCCAGGACATCGCGCTGACGAGCTTTACGGAAGAGGTGATTTTGTCGAGGCTGGGCGAGCCTCAGCCGGTGAGAGTGCAGTACGTCACGCCTAATTTTTTTAGTTTGCTGGGCGTGCAGCCGATTATGGGGAGGATTTTTACCGCAAACGAAATGCAGGACCGGTCGTATGCGGTGGTAATCAGCAGCGGATTTTGGAGGAGCCACTTTAATAAGGACCCGCAGGTGCTAGGGAAGACGTTTAGTGTGGATAGCGTGCTTTCGACGGTGGTGGGAGTGATGCCCGCGGGCTTTGCGCCGTTTTATGGAGGGAAGATCGACCTGTGGGTGCCGGTGGATCCGGAGAGCGCGAGATATTCCGAGCGAATCGATCATTGGCTGATGCCGGTGGCGCGGTTGAAGCCGGGCACGACGGTTGCGCAAGCGCAAGTGGAGATGGACGTCATCGCGAAGCGGTTGGAGATGGCTTATCCGAAGACGAACAAGGGCGTGGGAAAGATTGTAAGGCCGTTGCGCCAGGATCTTTACCGGTTTGCGGGACCCGTGCTTTATCCGCTTTTGGGAGCGGTAGGCTGCGTGCTGCTGATTGCGTGCGTGAACGTGGCGAATCTGATGCGGTCGCGAACCGAAACGCGGCGAAAAGAATATTCGGTGCGAGCGGCGCTCGGAGCGGGGCGGCTGCGATTGATGCAACAACTATTCGCGGAGAGCGGGCTGCTGGCGTTTCTGGGAGGGACGCTGGGAATTTTGTTTGCCTATTGGGGCATTCAGATTTTGAAAAAGCTGGTCGGTGATTTTCCGAATTCCGACAGCGTCGGTATCGATGGGAGGGTGCTGCTGTTCACGCTGTGCGTTTCCTTGTTGACGGCGACGATTTTTGGGCTGGCGCCGGCGCTTCAGGCTTCTAACCCGGATATCAACTCGACACTGCGCGAGGGGGAAGGCCGGACGGTGGCAGGGTCGCGCGGAGTTACGAGGCACGTGCTGGCAGTAGCGGAAGTGGCGCTGGCGATGCTGCTCTTGGTGGGCGCGGGATTGATGATCAACACGATGCTGCGATTGCAACGTGTGAATCCAGGATTCGATACGAAAAATTTGCTGACGATGCTGGTGCAACTCCCGGAGGGAGGGAAGTATTTGGAAAGAGTGCCCGGCGGAGATATGGAGAAAACCTTGCCGACCGTGGCGGCGTTTCATCAACAACTGCTGGAGAAGATTGCGGCGTTGCCGGGAATCGAGTCGTCGGGGATTATTAGCGCTTTGCCGATGCGCGGAGCCATGTTTTTTAGTTTTTCGATCCTAGGACATCCGGCGCCGCCACCAGATAATCGGCCGCACGCGGGATTTGACGACGTGAGTCCAAGCATCTTTCGAACGCTGGGCATTCCGCTGAAGAAGGGGCGTTATTTGGATGAGCACGACACGGCCAGTGCGCCGTGGGTGATCGACGTGAATGAATCCTTGGCGCGGCGTTTTTTCCCGAACGAAGATCCGATCGGGCAGCAAGTGCTTTTCCGATTCGGGTCTTATGGAGTGGACGAAGAGAGGCCGCGACAGATCGTCGGCATCGTGGGGGACGTGAAACACTTCGGGCTGGGACGGGAAGCGCCGCCGTTTGCATACGCCTCGTACCGGCAGGAACAGGCAGTCGTTCCCGGGGGGACGGCGTTGGCACAGCTTCAGCACAACGTGGTGATTCGGAGAGTTTCTGGATTGGGCGGCGGGAATGAATTGGCGGGGACCGTGAAGAAAGCGATCGCGGAGATTGATCCCGACCTGCCGGTCACCAGCGTGATGACGATGGAAGACGTTGTGGCGGAATCGATGGGCGATCAGCGGTTCTACGCGCGCCTGCTGGGGATTTTTGCGGGGATGGCGCTGCTGTTGGCAGCGATCGGGATTTACGGCGTGATGTCGTACTTCGTGAGCGAGAGGACGCGCGAGATTGGGATTCGTGTCGCGCTGGGAGCGGGGCGCACTGATGTGCTTGGGCTGGTCGGAATGCTGGGCCTCAAACTTGCGGTGCTTGGGGTGGTCATCGGACTTGCGCTAGCGTATGGGCTCACGCGATTTATCGCGAGTTTCTTGTATGGAGTAAAGGCCGCTGATCCTCTGACATATGCAGCGGTCGCGCTATCTTTGATCGGGGTGGCAATGCTCGCGACCTATATTCCGGCCCGGCGCGCGATGAAAGTCGATCCAATGGTCGCCTTGCGATACGAATAACTCATGGCTCTTTCGAGCCACAAGCGAACCATGAAAATAGCCGCAACATGTCTGTTGAAAGTAAAGGGGTTATGGCTATTTTCGAAGGAATAGTCCAATGAGCGTGTAAGCGACAAACCGCTTCTAGGGCGGCAGGTAACTCGAAAGTAATTCCACACGCCTGGTTAGTGTCGCCTAAGCGGAGAAGTCAATCCACTCTGTAACCGGTTACTTGCGTGATGGTAAAGCGGTAGGCGTTCACTGCCGCGCAGGTATTGGACGGTCGTCAATGATCGTGGCATCCACATTGATTTGGAATGGGCTTTCAGTCGATTCCGCTTTTAGTGCCATTCAAGAAGCCAGAGGCTGTTCGGCGCCGGATACACCAGAACAAAGAAAATGGGTGGAAAGTTACTCGTCTCGCCTTGGCCGTGCGGAAAAATAGAAGAATGAATTCCGAATAGCTCCCGATAGTGGTCAAGTCCAGGTTCATATCGTTGTCGACCATTTGACCCGGCAGATGATTTGGCGACGGATTTCAATTCTCCTCGAACGCTGTTAACCAGACTTAGGGACACAGGCGTGATAATTTTCTAGGGTCGAGCGAAGACTTCACAACTGCTTGAAACTCCTCTTGCAGACTCAACCACCGGAATCTTCATCTGCGCAATCAGATCCTCGGTGGAGAGCCGCAATTCCTTTTCCGGTGACCGCGTTTTTTAAGAGGAGTTGGTTCGCTCCTACCATATGTGACGCATGGCATATCGCGGAGGGGAATTAGACGAGAGAATTTATGTGTCTGTTTTCCATCGATAAGCCTCAGGCTTACCAACGGGACGACAATGAAACTCTTGAAGAGTTGTGCCGGCGCTAATCGTCGTTACGGTTGCTCTTCAACACGGATCAGGAGCCCAAACGGAGGCAAGAAGCGGTCGGGTGCCCGCAGTGTGGTCGGTTAGCGCGAACGCCGACAGCCCGACAGTGTCGCTTCTGCCGACACGACTGGCACAACAGAATCACACCCCACGGGCGAAAAACGATGGATCGGAGTAGCAGTAAAGTTGGGAAGTGCTTTAGAATGAATAAAGCAGTTCATGTCGGGGCGTAGCGCAGCCTGGTAGCGCGCCTGCCTTGGGCGCACGGTATCTCATTCTAACCATTCCATTTCCTGCTTGCATTTCTATTGTTTCCAACAAACTGGGGAATCTGCTTCTCGTTCACGGCTAACCCCTAGTGGCCTCAACCTAGTTCATAAATGCACGGTTGCGGCACGGTAACGCACATGCTTTTCTCAATTCCTTAGTGCCCACTGATTTCAAAATAGCGTCTCGCAACCTTCCAACTCCCGCCGCGGGTGTTTGTCACGTGAGTATTCTGGACGGGGTCACCTTGGTGCATTCAGATGGTTGCGGGGGTCAGATTTGAACTGACGACCTTCGGGTTATGAGCCGGATAAAATACTAGCCCGTCTTTGTTTCTCAACAACTTACGTACGTGTTGATCGACCTATTTCACGGGTGTTCTTCGGTAGTTCGTTCCCAATTTGTTCTTGATTTGTTCCCAGTTTGTTGGGGTGAACCCCTAAGATGGCACAACTTCTTTGGACCCACGTGTCAGCTCCAGAGTATCTGGGAGTCTTCGCTCAAATGGCTCAAGGGGTGCGAAAGATTCTTCCTTGTGAATAGTTTCCGCAAGGCCCGCGCTCGGCGAACAACTGGAGCCGAGCGTCTCCGGCGCTTTTGCTCTTTTTTCTGATCAGATTGTGTCCAGCTGGTCGGCCAGAGGCAATTCCGACCCGGTGTTAACTGGCTTCACATGCCCAAGACAGGCGCAGAAATGCGAAGTAGTTAGTTCATCTCCCCAAGTGCCTCGGAATTCCGAACCTTTTCGCGGGTGGATTGGCACCGGAGTTGCGCAGAGCCTAGAAACACACACAGGGGAGTGCAACAATAGAGGCCATGAATCAGAACAGTCCAGGTTCGGCTCGCAGCGATAGAAAGAAACAGCGTGACAAAAGAGTTGTCGCGCTGTCACTCGACCTCGTTCCGCAGGAAAATCAGAGGGCCACGAGAATCGCTACTCAGGTGCTTCTGGCCGATGAGTTGCATGAATCGATAACGGTTTGCCTCAAAGAGGGTCTGTTGATGCCCATTGCGTCCTTGCTTCGGAGCTTGATCGAAGCGACCGTGCTCGGACTTTGGTTTGTGAAATATTCGTCGGAAGGTCAGGTGACTGACAGTGTCTCGGATTTGTCGACGACGGAAGTAATAAGGGACCGTTTCGACGACGAGGACAAGAAGGTATTCGCCTTTGTTTTTCAGCCTGTTAAAGACACGAACCATCACTTTTATCGCGACGTTCTTCACCCGTCGGTCCACGGAGATGCTCTTCATTTAGCCATGCGAACGAGAGATGAGGCTTCGAGGAAAACGTGGGTCTTCAATTGTTCGTTTCAGGCGAACAGCGTATATTGCCATTTCCTCCTGCAATTTGCGAAGACCAGGAAGGTTCCCGACTACATGAAGGAACGTGTTAAAGGAGAAGCCGCCAAATGCATCCGGTGGCAAAAGGCACTGTTGGAACATCCGCAATGGAAGGGCACGGACGAATATCTATCGATCTGACGCTTTATGTGCCCGGTGTTGGTAGCCAGCACCAAAATAAGTGCCAAATATTGATCCTCTGACATACGCAGCATCCTTGCCGCGTTCCACAAGCTAGTAATAACTTTAAGTAGTATCTCATGGAGTACCCAGCCCCATGCACGACCCAAACGAACTCAAATTTTGCGTTGGCTGCGGTGTCTAGGTAGATGGGTTACTTCTCGATCCATTACGACAAATTGCGGTTTCCTCTTAGCGACACCAAGCCCCCCGGGTTTCGAAGCGCCCAGATCGCTGCCATACATGCGGTTTCGGCGCACTTCTTCAACTCAAAACAACCGGCTTTGGTCACGATGCCAACCGGGTCTGGCAAGACTACGGTGCTGATGGCCCTTGCTTTCGTTTTGCGGGCTGAACGAGTGCTCATTCTGACACCAAGCCGACTAGTTCGTGAACAAATTGCCGAGAATTTCGAAGCCTTGATCGACTTGAAGAAGATCGAAGCACTACCGCTTGATTTGGCCGGACCCAACGTTTTCGCCACTGACGGGAACATTGGTTCTGACCAGGAATGGGAACAACTCAGGCATAGCGACGTTATTGTCGCGACAGTGCCGAGTGTAAGTCCTAGGGAAGGAATAATCCCTCCCCCGCCCGCTGATTTATTTGACCTCGTGCTTGTGGACGAAGCTCACCATTCTCCGGCTAAGACCTGGAGCCGGCTGTTAAATCTCCTGAAGTCCGCGAGACAAGTACTTTGCACGGCTACACCCTTTCGTCGCGACGAAAAAGAAATCAAGGCCAAACTTGTTTTCACATATGACCTTCGACGAGCATCCGACGATCATGTCTTCGGAGACATAGCGTTCCAGCCAGTAGAGCGTGGCACGGCTCCGTCTGTGGATGCAGCAATCGCTCGTGATACAGAAGCGAAATTTCGAAGTGACCGTGCTGCCGGACTTGAACACCTGATTATGGTTAGAACGGAAGCAATCACACGAGCAAAGGAACTCAAAAAGCTGTATGACGAAAACACAGGGCTTCGTCTCGCTTTTGTCAGCGGTGCTCACTCACTTGGATTCGTCAAGAGGGTAATTGCAAAACTAAAAGCCAGTGAGCTTGACGGCATAGTGTGCGTAAACATGTTCGGCGAAGGATTTAACCTTCCGAACCTAAAAATCGCGGCAATTCACAGCCCACATAAATCACTAGCAATAACCCTTCAATTTATCGGTCGCTTTGCCCGGACTGGACAAACCGGGATTGGTGGCGCAACTTTTCTCGCGGAGCCGACCAGCAGCAGTGAGGAGCTTGGAGAACTGTATGAGGCGGGAGCCGTGTGGCGTGAAATCGTACACAATCTCGCAGCAGGTAGGGTCGAAGCTGAAAGGAATACGCGAGAGGTCATTGAGAGCTTCGCAGTCGACACTGTCGTTCCCGACATGGAAGATTTCTCGCTTTATACGGTCCAACCGTACTTTCACGTGAAGATTTTTTCTACTCCAGATGGCGCGGACATAACTTCAAACCCGCGTTTTCCTAGAAAAATGCAGATCATCTACAAGGGTGTCAGCGACCCGCGCAGAGCAACTGTTTATTTGACAAGGGAGGCAGTTACTTCGGAATGGTCAACAGACGAAAGGTTCACCAACATCGCGTACGACATTTTCATTTTTCACTACAACTCCGAAAAGAGATTGCTGTTCATTTGTTCGTCGCGCAGGAACACAAAATTCTACAATCATCTTGCGAAGGCGCTCGCCTCTGGAAGACCCAGACCGCTGTCAAACAACCGAATAAATAGAGTGCTAAATGGTCTCAAGGGAGCTGAGTTCTTTAGCGTGGGAATGCGAAAGAGGAACAAGCTGGGGCAGATTGAGTCTTATCGAATCATCGCGGGACCAAGCGCAAGTAAAGCCGTCAATCCGGCCGATGCTAGGACATTTGATCGGGGACACTCATTCGGAAGAGCGACTGAGAATGGCACTGAAGTGACGATTGGTGTCAGTGTAGGGTCAAAAGTATGGAGTAATACGTACGACCGTATCCCGGAACTTCTGGATTGGTGTGACCGTCTAGCAAGCAAGATTGCAAGCAACGTCGTGCCAAAAACTGGTTCGGGGCTCGATCTGCTATCAACAGGCGAAGAACTTTCCGAAGTGCCTGAAGGCGTGATCGCGATGGCGTGGCCATATGAAACGTATACGGAACTACCTTTTGTCTCATTCGAAAGCAACGATGGAACGGCAGTCAGGAAGAACCTCGTGGACTTCGATCTTGAAGTAACAGAGAGCAGGCGAGGTAGTCTAGCGTTCTCTATCAAGCATTCCGATATCCAATGGCGCGGAATCTTTTCATATGACGATTCTGATTTCTTTCGCGCGGCGTCACCGACCGAGCCGGAATTGATGGTGGAGCTGGGGAGCGAAGAAATACCCATCGCTGACTATCTCAACGATGTGCTGCCTACAATCTACTGCGCTGATCTTTCGTCAATAGAGGGTCAAAGCATTTACCGAACACCACCCGCAATACAGGCATTCGATAATAATGCATTTGAGAGAATCGATTGGAATGCAGCGGGGGTCGAGATCACATCCGAGAAGACGGCGAGCGCCGGCCGCCAGTCGATCTTTGATTGGCTACGTGCACGGCTAGTGGCATCCGACGCTCAGGTCGTGTTTTGCGACGATGGCACAGGAGAAATGGCTGACTTTATAGCCATTCACGAAACGCCAGAGGGACCGCGAGTGAAAATGTACCACTGCAAGGCCAGTGAACTCGCTGACCCTGGAAATCGTTCGAAAGACCTTGAAATTGTGTGCGCACAAGCCATCAAATCTTGCGTATGGGTCAGTCCTGAGCATTTCCTTGCCCAGCTCCTTCATCGAGTCACGCTGCCAAGTGTTCCGGGTTACTTGAAAGGTGACGAAGCGACGGTCGGGACAATCCTTACTCCCCAAGTCCAGCAACAGATCCAGTTCGATGCGTTCATTGTACAGCCGGGTGTGACGCGAGAAGGTAGGGCAGATCGGCTTTCAAACATGCTGGCAGCGGCCAGAGATTTCCTGAAAGATGCTGGGTTTCTAAATTTCGGGGTGATTGGGAGCTAGGAAGGTGTTGAATTCCCAAGAGAAGGACCACACCCCGAACGGTATATGCACCCGTTCATCGGGCACGGACGAGTTTCTTTATGGGCAGGAGCGCTGGATTCTTTACCTAGACGAGATCTCCCCCACTGACATCCGCCCTATGCCCGCTGGCAAAGCCACGGCGCCGGGCGAGGCGCACAGGCTAGCTGAACGCGCCACAATAACGCACAGCGTATTTTGGTTCGAATTGACACTAGCTATGTACGCTATATAAGCTGACGGAATGGAAGGGATCGGGCCATTTATACGCAAGCGACGCGATGAACTCGATCTTTCGTTGCGTGAACTCGCCAAGAAGCTGGACTGCTCACCTGCATTTATTTCCGACATTGAACTCGGCCGCAGACATCCGTCTGACAAAGTGCTGATCGAAATCGCTAAAATTCTGAAGGTGAAGGCGGACGACCTACGAAACATGGACGTTCGCCCCCCCATTGAGGAAATAAAGCGAGTGACGCAGGACGATCCGACCTTCGCGCTTGCATTCCGCACGTTCATCGACAAAAACATCAAGGCAGACGAATTGTTGAAGTGGATGAAGGAGAAGGAGGGAGAGAAGAAAGGCAAGGACAAGAAATGAAGCCTTTCCGCCCCGGCCAATCCCACAAGCCGCCATATTTTACCCCTGGCCAGATCGACAATATGTGCTGTGATGAACTTCGCGGCGTCGGCCTGCTGCCCGCTTCACCCGAGCCCATCCGAATCGACCGTTTCATCGAAAAGCGCTTCAACGTTTCCCCGCAATATGAAGACATGCCAGACGGCGTGCTGGGGTTTACCCGCTTCGGGAAGAACGGCGTGAGAGCGGTAATCATATCCGCCGCGCTGGACGCGGAAGGCGGAAAGGTCGCCGCGCGACGCGTCAGGACCACCATTGCGCATGAAGGCGGACACGGACTCCTGCATGCCCATCTCTTTGCGCTCGACGAAATTCCCCTTCACCTGTTCGATCAGGATAGCCGTTCCGGTGATCAGATTCTTTGCCGGGACGTTCATGGCGATGAGAAAAAGAACCACCGGTACGATGGCCGCTGGTGGGAAGTGCAGGCCAACCGTGCGATGAGCAGTCTCTTGTGCCCTAAGCCTCTGGTGCAGGAAGCGATGAAATCATTCCTCTCTCCGGCGGGCCTTCTGGGCGTGGAAGTGCTGACGGAAAACCGCCGCGAGGAAGCCGTGCGTGCGCTCGCGGAGGTGTTCGAGGTGAATCCCGTCGTCACACGTATCCGCATCAGCGAGATGTACCCGCCGCAGGGTGGCCAGATGCACCGCTAAAAATTTTTGTTGACGGTGTTCGCTACGTCCGCTTACACTGTACAACTTCATGGTATACTAGTGGTATGGCATCCAAGCAGCAGAAGCGTCGCAGCAAATCGACCGCATCCCCGGCCGCTGCTGCATCTCCGGTCGTCCGCGTCAGCCGCGGCGTGCGTGAACTGACTCGCCTGCTTCTGGTAGTGCGCGCGGGCGGCCGTTGCGAATTCGACGATCACAACGAATACCTATTGCAGCATCCCCTCACCTTCACTCCGGGGAACTTCGCACAGATGGCGCATATCGTCGCTTTCAAGGAAGACGGGCCGCGCGGCAAGTCCCCGTTGCGCCCAGCATACATCAACGATGTCTCCAACCTGATGCTGCTCTGCCCGCAGTGCCACAAGCTCATCGACGATCATCCGGATCAGTATCCTGTCGCCGTTCTCCAGAAATACAAAGAATCCCATGAGGACCGCATCCTGCATGTGACCAGTCTCGGCCAGGACAAAAAGACCACCGTCGTGCAGCTCAGGGCGCGGATTGCGGGACAGACTATTGCCATTCCTGTCGCGCAGGTCACGAAAGCGGTCGCTCCGCGATATCCGACGGACGCCAAGGGCCACCTGATCGATCTCACCGCGATCAACGCGGAGGGTAAGGCCTTCATTGAGGAGGCGGCACGTTGCATCAAGCAGAAGGTCGAACGACTCTATGAGCCGGGCATGGATGTGCACGAAACACGGCACATCTCTCTGTTCGCCCTTGCGCCGATTCCGCTGCTCATCTATCTCGGCAGCCAGCTCAGCAACAAGGTGCCGGTCGATGTGTATCAGCGGCACCGAGACACGGAAGACTGGGTCTGGAAGGAGTCCGGCACGCCCGCCGAGTACAGGTTCGACAAAATCCGTGAGGGCAAGGGGCAGGGGCGGATCGCCCTGATCCTGTCGCTCAGCGGCAAAATCAAGCCCGAAGCGCTTCCCTCCGCTATCGACGAGACATTCACGATCTTCGAACTGACGCTGGCGACTATGGAGCCGAATCCGACCTACCTGCGCCAGCGGGACGACCTCACGCGCTTCAAGGACGCCTACCAGGCCGCGCTGCGCACCATCGTGCGGGAGTGCGGCCAGTGTGACGCCATTCATTTTTTCCCTGCGGTTCCTGCTCCGGTCGCCGTTTTCTGCGGCCGGGAAATTCTTCCCAAAGTTGAGCCGAAGCTTGTCGTCTACGACTACGACAAGCGGCAGGGCGGCTTTACTCCGTTTATCGAGGTGAACCAGATATGACTGCTGACGAGTATTTGAACGACGTACTTGCCTCCCAGGCGCTGGGAGACGATAGCGACGAGGTGAAGGCGCTGCAGAAGCATCGCGCTGAGGTGGAAAAGCTGATCCGCGACACCTTCAAGGATACGGCGCTGATCATCCGGTACGCGGGCTCAAGAGCCAAAGGGACGATGAACAAGGAGTCCTACGACTTGGACATCATTTCCTACGTCTCCTCCGGCGATAACACCGCGGGCGAGACGCTCGAAGATATCTATGACAACCACAAGCAGGCGCTCGCCAAGAAATACTACGTCGAGCCCAAGGGCTCGGCGCTGCGCCTCAAGGGATGCGACCCGGACAATCTGGGCGTGGATTTCCATATCGACGTGGTGCCGGGACGCTTTACGGATGAGACGAACACCGACGCGTACCTCTACCAGTCGGGCAGCGACAAGAAGCGGCTGAAGACCAATCTCGACGTGCACCTCGATCATGTCCGCGACAGCGGCCTCATCGACGCCATCCGGTTGGCGAAGCTCTGGAAAGTCCGCAACGGCCTGCCCATCCGGACGTTCGTCCTCGAACTTGCAGTCATCAAGCTGCTGGAGGACAAGAAAAAGAAGAGTCTCTCGGCGCAGATGGAGCACTTCTGGACGGAGTTGCGAGACAACTCCGCCAGTCTGACCGTTGAAGACCCCGCGAACCCCAACGGGAACGACCTCTCCAAATGCCTTGACGACAATCTGAAAAGTCAGCTTGCAGCCGCAGCAAAACGCACGCTTGAGCAAATCGATTCCTCCGGGTGGGAAGCCGTTTTCGGGAAAACGGAAAAACAGGAGAAAGCGGCGCGCGTCGAGATTCTAAGGCGTGCGGCGTCCGTTGCTACCCCGTCGCGGCCCTGGCTTCCGGAAGCATGACGTGGCAGCGCAACGATCCGGCGCTCTATGAAAAGGAGAAAGCCGAGGTAGAGGCGCACTTTCCCGACCTTCATTTCGTGATTGAAAACGACCTCGTCTATGTGCGCGGCAGCTTTGCCGTCATGTTCGAGGGCAAAGTGCTTGATCGCTATTCGGTCGAACTGCAACTGGCGAGAAACCATCCTGCCGGACTGCCCGTCGTCCGAGAAACCGGCGGCCGTATTCCGCGTCACATTGATCGACACATCCTCGCCGCCGATGGAACCGCCTGCGTGATGCTTCCGGACGAGCGCTGGAAGCTGTGGCCGGTCGGCAGTCCCTTGATGAAATACCTCACCGGCGCGCTCCATAGTTTCTTTCTCGCACAGACCATGGTGGAAGAGGGGCAGGACTGGCCTTTCGGCCAATGGGCCCACGGCGCGAGAGGCATATTCCAGTTCTATCGCGAACTGCTCAAGACATCGGATCTTCGTGTGATGACCGCATACCTCGACTACCTGGCAGCCAAGAAGGTCAAAGGTCACTGGCCGTGCCCTTGCAGGAACGGCAAGAAACTGCGCGATTGCCATTTCGATCAAATCACGGAACTGAGGGAGAAGATTTCACGGAAGGATGCAGAGAGATCGCTTGCCGCACTGAAGGCCGCAGGCACGTCGGCTATCGACATGAACGAAGCGAAACCTGCCGCAGCGATTTCCAAATCCTAGTGCGTTGCCAGTTGCTTGTGAGCATCACCCGCAGAATTCCGCAAACAATTTCCGATAGTCCTTAGCGCGTTCCATCTAGAACCAAGGTTCCACCTGTAACGCGGTCCGGAGCGGTGTCACGACGAAACTCGGTGCGCGCCACACATATTCAGCCGCCAAAGCTCAGCTTTGGCCTCTGCCGATAACCCTGAATCGTGAATCGGGTCGATCACCAAGGTGAGTGCGTTAAGGCGGGACGCTGATTCTCGAGAGAATTCGAGTTTCAGTGTTGGGCCGTCTAATTTCCACTTGCTATGGTGTCTGTCAAATTCCCTGTGAGTCCTATCCCAAAGCAGTGATCCCCACCCGAGTATTACGATCTTCATATGCCAATTCTCTCCACCTCACGGGGCAGATGCGGGGATGATCTCAACCGACATGGCGTTTGCGTTTGATTCGAGATGTTACGCGAACGGAGCGTTCTTGACCGTGAAAGAACTCACGCGTTCCTGTGTACCGAAGCTTTCGCGAAAGAGCACCGGTTTCTTTGAATTCCTTGTGACTTTCTATGTGGCCGCGGCGGACACCGCGCTTGTACCAATATTCGGCAAGATCGGCGAGCTTCTCGTGCAGAAACGGTCGAAGCTTCGCACCCCAACCACCTGGCCTGTCCGCATTGTCATCCAAAAATTCCATCACTTCGGTAATTGTCTTGTTTAGTGACTCTGAATGACCTTCGACGCGTTCCCTGGTAGCCATAAACACCTCTGTCATGAATGATACCGTCCTTTATCATTCATTATCCGGCAGCCGAGAAAAAAGTCACTCCATCGCTCCGAGAAACCAGCCGCCTGCTTTTCGCGCCATTCCGGGTAGACTTTTACCTCAATGAGTACTCCAGCCCGAGAATACTGGATGAAAGCTGTCGATACGATTACGTACACGTGGAATTATTTTCGCGACCGTTCCAGGATATTGAAGACTTCCGGCAGCGCTGCGACAACAGAAGGCGTACTCAAGAACTCGCCATTCAAATTCGCCATACTTTCAATAATAGTTCCCACTCTGTTCGTCGATGGCGGTCTCGCAATTTATAAGACTTTCAGAGACTTGCCTCCCACACAGATCGAAAGGCGGATCGCTTCCGACAAGGAAATCGAGGACATATCTCGCCGCGCGGCGTCAGTGTCCGGTCATCTCCCCGCGACCGCGCATGAGGATGCTCCGAGGGATAGTCGGCCGACCGAGGAACTACAGCGCGAATTCGACGCCCTGGTTAAAGAACGCGACGCCGGCAAGCCGCGTTCGCAGATGGCGCCGAACGAACAGGCGTATTTCGACGCTCGCCAGGCCAGATTAACGGCGCTGGCTATCGAGATAGGTGAACGCGCATTGGAAGGGGGCGCGGAGGTGGGCCGAGAGGGCGAGAAACTGTTCCATCGCGATAGAACCCTGCTTCAGGCAATCCTCAAATTCTCAAATCTAGAACAGTCATATTGGCTGCTGGTTGTCGGAGGCAGCCTTGTTCTCAACGCAGCATTGTTTCGCTTTCTGCTTAGACGTAAGCGCCAGTTTTTTCCTTTTGCTGATAATGCGGATGCGATTTACCTGTACTCAATCGGGGCCTTGTTCCTGTTGCCGCAGGCCGCCGCATCAATCCTGAATGTGGTTGCCGATCTAGCCGTTCGTTTTGATTGGAACAGCTATCTCGAATACCACAATCTCCTTCTGGCGCTGATAGGAGTATGGTGTCTTTTTAAATTTCGACGTGCGGGCAAGATGATTGCAGGAGCGGCGGCCGGTTCTCCGCCGACTCCTAAACAACAGTCCACGGTCACCCGCAGGCTGATCGTCTCGCAGCTGTGCAGTTACATTGCTATTCAGTTCCTGCTCGCGCTGTTCACAATTCCTGTCTTTTTCCTGATCCTGAAACTGCAAAAATAACTTGCAAGCTGATACAGTCGGGCTTTCTTGATCCGGACTTTAAGTTAACGACGCGTTCTTGACCCATGAACAGATTACGGTTGCAGGCATATCGAAGGACCTTCGGTACGTTTCCATCGAGCAACAGTTCGCACTCTGGATAAGAAACGATAAAGGACGTTATCATTCCTAAAATTCGCTGTGGGAACCATCTAGCGCGAACTTCAGTATAGTAGGCTGCACACCATGGCCGAAGAATCCAAACAGTCCCAAATTGCCGAAGCCATCCACCTGCTTACCCGGAACGGATACACCCTTCGGGACCCCTGGTAGCCCCAACTTATAGCTTCGCCAATATGTACTTCCAGTTGGCAAGTTTTACCACTACAGCGCGCCAATTCTTGTCGGTGATCCCGACGTGTAGCTAAGCTAGGGCTCATACGCTCGAGCCTTTTTAAACTCGCCTGCCGGTATGCCATATTGCTTCATCTTGACATGCAGGGTTTTGTAGTCGATTTGGAGGTGTCGCGCCGCTCTCGTCTTGTTTCCCCCCGAGGCATTCAGCGCCTGGCGAATCGCCTGGGTCTCCACATCGGTCACGGCTGCATCAACAATGTGCTTCAGCGCCCGGCCGTGGAGCGCTACATGACTGGAGCGCTCTGTCGTAACAGAAACGTCGGCTGTTAGAAAGGAGAGATCGGCCGGCTCGATTACCTCGGAAGCGAAGACGGTAGCCCGGCGAATGGCGTTCCGAAGTTCTCTCACGTTCCCCGGCCAAGAGTAGCGGCGTAGTATGTCCGCAGCCGCTCCTGAGATCTCGCGAACTGGCCAGCCGAATTCCATACCGGCCTCTGCAAGGAATTCGTTCGCTAGTTCAAGTATGTCGTCCCGCTCCCTCAGAGGCGGCAGCGGAATCGTGAATTCGTTGAGTCGGTGGTACAGATCGAGGCGAAAACGGCCCGCTTGAGCCTCTTGCTGGAGCATCAAATTCGACGCCGCGATAATCCGGGCGGTAACCTGGAAAGGATGCTTGCCACCGAGCGGATGCGCCTGCCGCTCCTGCAAGACCCGCAAAAGCTTCGCTTGTGTGGACAAAGAAAGATTAGAAATCTCGTCGAGGAAAATGCTTCCGTCTTTTGCAAACTGGAATCGACCCTCCTTGCGCTGATCTGCGCCTGTAAACGCTCCTTTTTCATGCCCAAAAAGTTCTGACTCGACCAGGGTGTCCGGGATCGCGCCGCAATCTACAGCGACAAATGGCTTCTTGCATCGCGTACTCAGCTGGTGGATTGCGCGAGCGACCAGTTCCTTCCCGGTTCCGGTCTCTCCTTGCACGAGTATCGTCAGCGGCGAGTCGGCCACCTGCCTGATTTGTTGGACAACCTTCTGCATTTGCCGACTGGAGCCCGCTAGCCACTTCAGAGGAGTCTCGGCAAGACTAGTTGCGTCATGCAGTTCCCGCGTTCGGTCTTCAAGGATACGCTCGAGCTCGCTGGCGTGACGCTCTAACGACGCCTGCTGTTCGTTCGTTCGGCGCCTAGACTCGCCAATCTGAATCGCGCGGCGCAATGTGCTTACGAAGTAGTCACGATCGATCGGCTTCTGAATGAAGTCGAAGGCACCTCCCCGAAGCGCGTGTATCGCCAGCTCATTCTCGCCGTGGCCCGTAATTAAGATCGTGGGCGTGCCGGGCCACCGTGCTTGGACTTCCGCCAACAGCGAAAGTCCGTCCGGCCCAGGCATCTTTATGTCGGTGACGATGGCGTCGTAGTGGCTAGTGAGGATCTGTCGAAGCGCATCCGTGCCCGACGTAGCCGTGTCAACCTTCACTTCGGTCATACGGAGGTGGAGGGTCTCCGGAAGTGCTTGCAGCAGGTCAGCGTCGTCATCGACTATGAGTACCCGAGCTTTCGCCATCGGTTTGCTCTCACCTTCAAACAACGTCAGGCGGAGACACACTCCCTGCGGCGGAACCCAAAGGCAGTGTGATAAGGAACGTTGCGCCTTCACCATGTCGACTCACCACTGAGATCGTTCCACCATGTTCCTTCACGATTCCATAAGTGATCGACAGTCCCAAGCCTGTGCCTTTCCCCACTTCCTTGGTGGTGAAGAACGGATCGAAGATGCGGCGCTCGAGCCCTGAGGGAATCCCCGGCCCCGTATCGGCGAAAGTAACTTCCACTGCACCGCAACGAACGACGCCGGAAATGCGAATTGCCTTCTGCGGCGAGTCGGCGACGGCATCACGCGCGTTCGTCAACAGGTTTAGGAACACTTGCTCCAACTGAATCGAATTTCCCACAACCACCGAATCCTTAGGGTCGAGATTGACGGTGATGTCGATCTGGCGAAGTCTAAGCTGCTCCCGCATCAAGGAGATGGCGCGATCAATCAAAAGTCCCAAGGATATACGCTCACGGCTCGCCGAAGCTGTCCGCCCAAAGGTGCGCAAGTGGGAGATGATCTCGCTGGCTTTCCGCACCTGTCCCAAGGCATTACGCAACCTGCGAACTGCGTCTTTCTCGCTACCTGCTTCGAGTTCTAGGAGGTCGATAGCGTTGCCCACAAATAGCGCTATGTTATTTAGTGGGTTATTAAGTTCATGAGCAACACCCGCGGTGAGTTCTCCGAGCGTGGCAAGCTTTCCGGCTTGAACGAGCTGTTCCTGCTTGTCGCGAAGTTCCTGTTCGCTTCGCCGTATTACTTCCGTGGTTTTTTGCAGGTCACCCATGATGTGGATCATGGCCTTCCTGGTGGCTTCAAGACGCAGCTTATTCCTCTTCGAGTCTTGTAGGAGATGCAACAAGGCCTGTCTCGAATTGTCGAGCCGCCTAGTTTGGGAGAGCAAACGCCGACGGTCCTTCTCGTGGTCCACCAAGATATGAAGCGTCGCCTTACGCTGGTTGCTGAGCCGTTGATTGGATTCTTTGAGGTCCATCATAATATGGAGCACCGCACGACGCCAGTCGTCGCGCTTGCGAAGGCGGTCTTCTAGCTCTTCCACTTGGCGGTGACTCAGCATCTCGGTCCCCGTGGCAGCCATTCCGGGTGTCTTGCCTCCTCTCGGACGATCCTGCGTCCCAGTATCTGGCATGGTCAACCAGTTCTCTTTTCCCTCAGCCATTCGACTGCTTGCGCAGCAGTTCCACTTCCTTTTCGAGTGCAATCATCTTCAGTTCGCGGCCAACAACAACATCTTCGAATTTCTCCAGATCGAGTATCTTGTCCTGCAGTTCAGTCTTAGACTTTTCCAAGTCGCGAACGACCTTCACGTACTCGCGCATGTCGCGCAGGACCCCGATGGCTCCGATCACTTTCCCGTCCGTGTCGCGGAGCGCCGAGGCGTTCAACGCCGCGGGGATCACCTCGCCACTTGCACTCCGCGGGTTGAGCCGGGCGTTGCGAGTGACGCCGCGCGCGACCACTTCCCGCAGCGCCGCGGTGAACTCCCGCGTCTCTTCGGGGCTGATGAAGCGCGATAGCGATTGCTCGATCAGCTCATCCTGGCGAAACCCCAGCAGTTGCGAAACCGCATCGTTCGCTTGCAGGATCTTGCCCTCCAGATCAGAAACGAATACTGGATCCGGCGCGTTCTTGATCAGGCTCTCCGCGTAAGCTCGAGCTTTGTCCAATTCGCGCATGTCGCGCAGGACTCCGATGGCTCCGATCACTTTCCCGTCCGCGTCGCGGAGCGCCGAGGCGTTCAGCGCCGTGGGGATCACCTCGCCACTTGCACTCCGCGGGTTAAGCCGGGCGTTGCGAGTGACGCCGCGCGCGACCACTTCCCGCAGCGCCGCGGTGAACTCCCGCGTCTCTTCGGGGCTGATGAACCGCGATAGCGATTGCTCGATCAACTCATCCTGGCGAAACCCCAGCAGTTGCGAAACCGCGTTGTTTGCTTGGAGAATCTTACCTTCAAGGTCTGCGACGAATACGGGGTCCGGGGCGTTCGCGATGATAGTATCCGCCTGGAGCGAACCACGCGATCCAAGGTCGCGGTGCTTGCTTTCATTCTTGGCCGACCTCGTGCCAAGTGCTTGCTGCGTAGCCATTTCACACCTCGCATGCCTTTTGTGCTTGGGAGCACCTCTTGACGGGAGGACCTTCCGGTTCTAGAGGACATCAAAGCAAGACTATCATGGAAAAAACGGCTCTGCGCGAGAATCTGTAAGACCGAATTCATCGTTCTGCAGGAAAGCCGCCTAAAATTTTACCTTCTCTTGAAAATTAATTTAGAAGGACCGACGTTTTGCTTGCTATAGCAACCAACAATGCGAACATCCCAGCACGGCTGGAAAATCAAAAATGAACACTCTGGCGGGCTTTCCAACCATATTCTCGTCCGCATACGTCGGAATCGTTGGAATCGAGCTCCAACAGCACTTCCCTTAAGTGTGCCCCGACCGAGTAACCACGCTCTATTCCTCAGTAATCTCCTGGGCAACAAACAGAAAAATTGGTCGGTATCCCAACCAATCCCAGCGGTCTGCCCCTGCGGCTGGATGCTTACGCTCTGAACGCGACACGGGCCTCGGTTCTCGACCGCGAGGTCCGCAACCCCACTTCAATCATGGAGGAAATGATTAAATTAAAAAAGGAAGTTTGGCCGTTTTGCTTGCTAATCTCATGCTATTTTCCGGCACTTGTTGGTCATCCGCATTTCACAATCGGCAGTGCGCGGGCCCCCCTCATTCATGTTGCCGACGGGACCGAGCCCCTCCACCGCCAATTCCAAAGCAACCATTTATCGGCGTTCCCGTATGATTGCTCCGTTCAGGGGAGGAAGATGATGCAACCTTCCTCATCATTTGTGCAAGGATTTGCGTGTCTGAAAGGCGGGCTAATATGTTTGGCCTTGTTGTGCGGGTGTTGGGTGCGTAACGCTCGAAGGCCTGCTTTTCATCCGAGCTCTGCACAGAGCTTACTTAAGAAAATACGCATTCTATTATGCGTACGTGAGCTGGGTTCTTGCACTATCTTCTGCGCGCCCGCTCCTTTTCATCTGACCAAGCCAGAATATTATCGTTCCTTCTACTGGTACACGCAACCTCTCAGAGTCTTGGTTGGTTGGGGGATCCGTTTCAGAAACGATGGCCGGGCATGTGCGACAGGTGGTACGGCAGACCGAGGCGCGAGTGTTTCAAGGGATCACCAAATATCCGCACAAGATCGTAAGTCTTTTCGAGCCGCACACCGAAATCATGAGAAGCATGCAAATAGCTCAGTCAAATCAAGCTATTTTGCGACGGGAAGTAGCTAGATATATATATTTTTTAAAACTTGACATGATTTCGAAAATGTGGTAAACAGGGCTTGGGTTATGGTGTCGTGGAGCAGGCGCGGACACGCGGCGACCAGCGGCGGCAGCCTGCCTAGCTGCTCCAGCCAGTTGCGAAAGCGTTTGGCTTTGCGTTTCTGGCTTGAACAGGCAGTGAAAGCGCCCGCCGCTGTGCACGCGGACGGAACGGTCCGTGTCCGGACGGTCTGACGAGAGTTATTACCCCCGACTTCACGCGCTCCTCGCGGCTTGGAAACGGCGGTTTGGGGTTCCAATTCTACTCAACACGTTCTTTAGCGTATAAACGTCACGAAGCTCTTCGGGTGACGTTTACTACTACTGGCAATGAACCCCGCAACATTTGGTCTCATCTGAAGAGGCCCATTTCCAATTGTTGGAGCATGATCCCAGCGAAAAGGGGAATGTTGACGAGGAGTTCTGGCGCATTGCTTCAGGGACCGCTTTCGATCTGAAACTTGGTCCCAATGACTCGTTTTCCCGCACGTGAGAAGATAACTTCAGAGTTAACGTCGATCCCGAGATAGTGAATGAGGGTAGTTTCATTTCTGTCGGGGCCACCTTGCGCATATAGAATCCCTTATTCGTCGTGCCACGAAAACTCGGTCAGCTTCATCCGGCATCCGGCTCGGTTTGATGGGCAGCTCATCACACTCGATGGATCAATCGAAATGAATGCTCAGGTGCATCAGACTCCGTGACGGACAGTTCCTGTTGGAGACCTTAATGTATTTGTATTCGCCGAACCTCGGAATTGTCAGTACAAGGCGACGCGCCGTCCGCTCCGATCAATTAGAAGGCTTGCTTGTCGTGGGTCTAACTTTCGCAGACTTTGAGTCAAGCCCTGCACTTGGCAAGCAGGTTCTTCTGCAAGAAGCCGTTTGCGTCTCTTCGCTAGCCGATGCAATCGTAGAGGACACAGTGGCGGTCGCGATCGTAGCCGCGCCACTATTACCACTTTTCTGCGATTCCATTCAAAATCTTTCGAAGGAACTGCGCTCGCAAAGTTCCACTTTCATAGTGTTGGTTAAAAGACGTTTGGCCCCCACAGCCGGAGTTCGTAACGACGGAGTGGTTGATTCATTTGTCTGCACTGTGGATATTCTGCGGAAAATCATCAGAGTCTTTGCGCCGCTCTCGGTGGGTAAGCTGGATCATCTATGCTACAAATCGATTTGCGATCTTGCAAACGGCAATAACATTGGTTGCCAGCGCTTGCTCGTAAAGCAACTGCCCGTATTGACGTCGGTTCCGTCGGACCTGAGCGTTCTTCCAAGAATCGATCTCATCATGGCGCATCGGGGCGAGTCAGCACATTTAGAAGCGTCCCTTAGATACATTCGTGGAAACTCAAACTGGCAGCGAATCCTTATCCACGTGGGGCTTGACACGGATTGTGATTCGAATCTACGAGACGTAGTTCATAACAATGCACCCGTCGCGTTTTTTCAGGTGCGGCCCACTCCGATGGGGCCCTACGTCGTTCGCCAGCATCTGATTGATAGCACAAGGCAGCAACTGATTGGCTTTCACGATTCAGATGACATCTCGACGCATGACCGTTTCTCGGTCATGACCGGAGAACTGGAAAGTTTGAAATGTGACATGGTTGGATGTCACGAATTGAGACTGAATGAAATCTCCGGACACGTCGAAGCAATTCGATTTCCGTTAAACGTCAATAATTCCTTGCGAGATGACCCGGGACGCTCTTGTTTCCTGTATGCAAGCGCTCTGTGTTGCCGCCAAGCTTTCGAACGGACCGGTGGATTTTCGACAAACTACAAGATCGCAAACGACACCCAGTTCTTATTTAGGGCGTTCTTTCATCTTCACATCCGCAATTCCGATAATTTTCTGTACATCCGCAGAATGCACAGAAATGGTCTGAGCATTCAGAGCCATATGTGCGACAAACTGACCTCTCGTGCGGAAATGCGACGGAACTGGGAGCGCGCGTTTAAAGAAGTCCTATCCGGAAGACGAAGCCTGACAGATAGTATTCTCGGAGTAATCCGAACTAACGAGAACTATCAATTGTTTCGGATCCTGGCGAAATCCAGCGGGAGTGTTGCGCGTTTCGAAACTGCACCAGATGAAGTATCCCTCCTTTCAGATGAGCGGAGTGCCTCCATATGAGAGAACCAGGGGTTGTCTGGACTCGGCCGGATCCGTGAGGCAGTTGCATCAATGGAGATAATGAACCGTAATCAGTGAGCCAGGTGTATGGATCCGAGATGCAGTTTATTGCGTGCCTCTGCAGCAAGCCTAAAGAACACAATATCCGATAAACCATACGAGGATGACCTCCGGTATGACTGTCAGCTAGGCATCTTTTGCGTGGCGGATGGCGTAACGAGGTCGCGCGACGCCGAGGGTCGTTATCCCTGTCCATCGCCTGCCGTTACTGCAGCTAAGATTGTAACTGAAGAGGCTATAGGCCAGTTCCAGCGAGCATATATCGGCAGCTCTTGGCAGGCAGCAATGATTTCGATTGCTAACGGGTTTGCGGCGGCGAATCGACGAATTGCACGCTTTGCAGCGACGCTTCCACAACCGGATTTTCTGAGCAACGATCTACCAGCTGCCGTCGCTACTATCGTATGCGTGGTCGGACTCCGGGCGGTGTATGGCCACATTGGCGATACCGGGTTGCTTCACATTGGAGGGGACCGAACCGCGACGCGTCTAACCAGGAATCAAACCGCCGGCGTTGACTCTTGGGCAAGTCGTAATAAGGAGATTAATCAGGATGTACGGCTCGTGATGGTACGCAAGAAATTCCGCAACTCGTGTGGTCTGCCACAATCCTTTGGAGCTCTCACAGGCCAGCCAAGCGCCCTCCAATGGATCGATTACGGAAGCGCGGTGATCTCGCCCGGAGACATGTTGCTGCTCTTCTCCGACGGCTTGTCTGGTGTGTTTGAAGAAGGCTGGAATGATGTGGGCACGCGCCGGCGCGTAGTGGATTTACTCGAGACACAACAACTTGATAAGATTCTTTCACTCGCAGAGAGGCACGATTTAAGTCGACAGGCCGTTTCTGACGATAAAACACTAATTAGCATAAAATTGCCACGGCGTCTCCACAGAATTGAAATGGCAACTGCTCTCGAATGATCCGCTGGTGCTGCACGGCCGCTTTAGGTGGGCTTAGAAGCCCGAGACTCCCACAACAGATCTAGGGGCGAAGCATTTCGGAAAAATGGAATGCGTATTTTGATGCGCAAAAACTGATTGCGAGCTATATATTTCGCGACGATTCCCGGCTTGTTCATTGGCCAGAAAGGGATCGGCGAATCGCGTCGTGTGCGGCCGAACGGGAGGATGGCCGAATCCGTTACTCATCTTTTCCTACTTGCCTGGTCGTCCCTTTTCATTGAAGGCTGTCGGACAATACCGTGCCCCTTTATCGATCGGACTTAACCGTGGTTAGCATATTTGAATCGGAAGCACGTCAGCATCCGTGCGCGACGGCAGCCATTATGGGAAGCGAACATCTGACATATGCCCAGATGAACCAGCGCGCGAATCGGGCCGCTCGTCGCCTTCGGATGATGGGAGTGGGCCCCGGTGTCCTTGTCGGTATTTGTTTGGAAAGGTCCTTGGAGATGATTTTGGGCCCCTTAGCCGTTTTGAAAACCGGGGCGGCTTACCTGCCTCTCGATCCGGAACTTCCCGTAGAGCGTCTTCGCTTCATGATTGAAGACGCTCGCGCACAGGTTCTCGTGACGCAAAAATCGCTGTTTGGGCTGACACCACCGTGTCCGATGATTACTTTTCAAGAATTAAGTGCAAGCACAAATCAGGACCGAAACCAGGAAATCGAGATACGATCCGACAATCTAGCTTATGTCATTTACACCTCGGGCTCGACCGGAAAGCCAAAAGGCGTAGAGATAACTCACGGTTCTTTAAGTAACCTATTGCTCGCAATGCAGGAAAGACCTGGAATCAAATCAGATGACAGGTTGCTGGCTGTTACGAGTTTCTCGTTCGATATCGCAGGTCTCGAGATATTCCTTCCATTGATTACTGGCGCATGTGTGGTCTTGCTGTCCGGAGCAACTGCTGCGGATGCTAGAGCTCTGATTTCAGATATCAGTAGGTGTGCGCCTACGGTGATGCAGGCTACGCCGTCGACTTGGCGCATGCTCCTGGATAGTGGATGGCAGGGAAGCTCACGTCTGAAGATCCTGTGCGGTGGTGAACGTTTGTCGAGGGAGCTCGCTTCAGAACTACTCAGCAAATCTTCTTCACTCTGGAACCTATACGGGCCTACCGAAACGACTATCTGGTCAACCGCATGCCATATTACTTCTTCGATGAGACGGATCCCTGTGGGACGACCCATTAGAAACACGCAGATCTATATTCTTGATAAATCTCTTTCGCCAGTTTCGCGCGGATGCACCGGTGAGATTTTCATTAGCGGTGCTGGCGTAGCCCGGGGATATGTCAATCGACCGGACCTAACCTCTTCCAAATTCTTGAGGGACCCTTTCTCTCCAGACCCAAGTCAGAGAATGTACCGAACTGGCGATGTTGGTCACGAAGCACCCGACGGCCAGCTTGAAATTACTGGCCGCATGGATGATCAAATCAAATTTCATGGATACCGTATCGAACCAGGCGAAATAGAGGCGGTTCTTCGGGAGCATTCGAGTGTAAAGGAGGCAGTTGTTGTAGAGCAAAGAAACAGGACCGGCGTTGCACGTCTCGTTGCGTACCTCGTGCCGAACGCTCCGCTCTCGCGTGCAGAGCTTAGAGCATTCTTGGGTTCTCGAGTTCCGCAATATATGATTCCGTCGTTATTTATTGCTCTTAATAGACTGCCATTGACGCCAAACCGCAAGGTCGATCGGAATTTCTTGTCGCGTTTTGATGACGAGACCCAATTACAGCAAATGGGAATAACGAATGAAAAATAATCGTTATAATCTCGGTCTCAAGGCGCCCGAAGACGGGGGGGAGTGGCACCCGCGAGAGGTGGAATTAGCTCGGGAAATAATAGCGAGCATGAGCGATTTTAGGGGGCCGAGAACGACTACGCCTCCCCGTGAGCCGCTGCGTCTTTCTTCCTCCGAAGCAAGTCGATATCGCCGCGAGTTACGCTGTCAAATACCAGGAATCCTGGTACGGCATCTTCTCGGCTTGCTGGGGTTTGACGAAAACCGCGTCTTTAACTGGCGTTTCGAACACAAACTCGTGCAGGCATTAATTCTCCGACACTATTATCCGGATTCTATCCCAGCGACCCGCGGTTTCGCACGAGAGTTCGGTCCTTTGTCCAAGGTGGAGCGAAAGCAGAAGCTCCGTAACCTTGGCAACGAGGGGCTTTTGATAAAGCCAAGTCTGGGGTACGGATCGAGTGAAGCGGGAACTGTTGAACAGTCGGAAGCCGCCTTAGACAGTCTTGATGACAGCATCGAATTGATTGACCATTTGACAGATGAAAAATTTATTGTACAGCGGCGCATTGCCGTCGTGAGGGAATACAGGGTAATTACATTCGAGGAGCAAGTTGTAAGCGGTTTAACATTCCACAGGTTCGACTTCGGGAGGGTTTCTGAAAGCGAAAGAGAGAATGTCGACGCTTACGTCCTCACGGTGCTGAAACGTTTGCCCAACGCAATTGTGTTGGGCTCGCTTCTTGCTTGGGATGTCGCCCAAGATCAAAGTGGCAAGTTTTTTGTCATCGAAGTTAACGTTACAGGCTTCCATCCAGTATTCAGTCCGGGATTTCATTGCACTGGGCTATTTTCAGACCCGGCGTGCGCTAGCCCGATGACGGCCAAACTAATTTCCTTCGTAGAAAAACATTTCAATACTGGGATCAGCATTTGCGATTTTCACGACGGCGCGTCAGAACAGGATCTTGCGTATCAGCGGTCCGGAAGATGGAAGGAACTTATGGCTATCGCTGATTCCGTCAACAAGTTGGCAGGTCACAGTGGCAAGCCATCGACCTCGTCGCACGTTTTCGGAGATTATGGATTTCTTATGTTACTCAATCGATTAGTCAAGGACGTAACGCCCTTGATCGATCTTTGCGCTTTAACCGACTTCCAGTTACCGGAGAACGACTTTTTGCGCCCCGTTGATCTCGTCCGAGCAAAGAACCGCGGTCTGCCGAACGCCCAGGAGCGGGCTGCCAACGAGAAAACGCGTTCGTTGGCCAAACCGAGTTCGAATTTTGTGACTGTCGGCAAGCCAACAGAGATCATTGTCGCCGAGATTTGGAGCGAGGTTTTGGATATCGATAATCCAGGACTATACAGTGGTTTTTTAGAATCGGGTGGTGATTCTCTGATGGCCAACAGGGTGATTGCTCGGGTTCGGAAGTACTTCGGAATTGAACTCCCACTAGCAGCGGTTTTAACGGGAACGATTGCCGGGATGAGCGCCACCATAAATGACCGTCGGTCAAAGCAACCAACAAACCCTGTTGACTTAGATTTCTCTGATATTCCTATTGTACAGTTCAAGAAACAGGCGCCGCTTTCCTTTAGCGAAGAAACGCTGTGGTATATTTCGAGAGTTCTTCCAGGACAGTCTACACTGATTATTGAGGGTGCTGTGCGGCTCTGTGGAGCTCTCGATATCGCAGCGCTCCGCAAGGCCGTTGAGAAAATCGTGATACGACATGAGACCCTGCGAACGACCTTTAAGATCAGCAACGGCTCTCCGGTGCGAATGATTGCTTCTCAAATCGTTAGTGAGATCGAGATTACCGACCTGCAAAAGCTTCCCAAGCCACAAACGAGCGAAGCTCTAACCAGGCTGATTGCGGAAAACTTTAGGCTTAAGTTCGATGTGATAACAGGGCCACTATGGAAGGTGAAACTCCTCAAGATGGATGAGCGGGAGTACATCCTTTTAATTGCGTTTCACCACATCATAAGCGATGGTTGGTCTGTCAAAATATTTCTAGGAGAACTTCAGAGATTCTATGAATTGCTTTGCGCGGGCGATAGTAAAGCGATTGTCCAACAGCTGCCCGTACAATACAGCGACTATGCAGTCTGGTCAAGACAGCGCTTAAAGGGACAGCGTCTCGAAAGACTTGTCTGCTACTGGAAAACTCGACTGGCTAGTGTTCGAGCGGCGGTCCGACTGCCAGCTGATAACGTTGAACCTGCTGTTCCCTTCTCATCGTGCAGCAGCTTATCGTTCGTGGTGAGTTCGGCTGAGACCGAAGAGATACGGGACCTCTGCCGACGCCAAAACGTCACCATGTTCACATTCATTCTGGCCGCTCTGAACGTGCTCATCTTTCGGTACACCGGGGAGGACGATATCACGGTGGGGGTTCCAGTTTCACTGCGCAGCAGATCCGAACTGGAGGGCCTCATAGGTCTTTTTATGAATATCATCGTCTTGCGTACGAGCCTATCCGGCAAGCCAACATTTCAAGAGCTGCTGGCGCGAGTGCATGAACTTAGCCAGGCGGACTACGAGCATCTCGAATTACCTTATTCGTTACTTACTGGAGTGCTAGAGCGAAATTCCGTTAGTGATCCGCTCTATCAGGTGGCCTTAAGTATGAATGTGCGAAAAGAGTCCGAATTTCGGTTGCCAGGGGCGACTTGCGAGTTTGTCTCGACACACATCGAAAGCGTTGGGAGACACGATCTGACATTGCATGTTATAGAGGACGAAGCTCTTGAATTCACGGTCGTGTACAGACAGGATCTCTTTTCGAGAGAACGAATGTTGGAGTTTAGAGAAAGCTTTAGACGCCTGATCTGGCAAGCTGTCAGGCAACCTGAGCTGCACGTTCTGGACTACGATGTCCGATTCAGTTCGGCGATACGCCATCAACAAGCAAACGCTCCGGCTTGACGCCTCGACAGAGGTGACGTACGAGTCACGGATCTAAAGGCAGAGTATCAATGTGGCGCTCGCTCTCTGGGACCGCACCATTCTCAAAAGCTGCGGTCCTCTCTCCACAAAGTCGCGAATGAGCGAATCGGTGGAGGGCAAGCAGAAGCCGACAAACAAACTTGTCCATTTCGGTCTCGGCGCAACCGCATTGGCATTGCGACCGCTCTCGCTACTTCGTGAACTCGGCGTCGAGCTCGGAAAGCATGGCTTCCTCCATGCTACGTACAGCCTCGGCTTCATGCTCTGGGCAGGCTCGAAGTTTCGAAGTTCGATGGGGCATTCGCTATGGTCGTGCTGCTCCGCGGGAAGACCGCAACAGCATTCACAGTCTCCGCCGCACTGCCAATGGCGTCCGGCGTGATCGCAATAATGACTGTGGGGCTCGCCCACTCACAAACCATTGCTCGACCAGGTCGCACACGATGTGTCCGATCGTGATGTGGGCTTCTTGAATACGAGGCGTGACACTCGAGGGCACAACAAGCGCTCGATCCACCACCGGCGCGGTGCGGCCTCCGCCTTTGCCTAGAAGCGCTGCCGTCCGTGCGCCGATCTTTTTGGCCTCTTCGACCGCGCGCAACACGTTCGGGGAGTTTCCACTGGCGCTGATGCAGATGAGCAAATCGCCCTTCGACATCAAGGCCTGCACCTGCCGCGCGAAAACGTCGTCGAATGACCAGTCATTGCTCACGGCGGTGACCACGGACGGGTTCACCGTAAGTGCTATACCCGCCAATGCCCTACGGTCCTGGAGGAACTTACCGACCAGCTCCGCGGCAAGATGCTGCGAATCGGCCGCGCTACCCCCGTTCCCGCATAAGAAGACCTTGCCGTTTTTCTTCAGGCAGGCATACATGTCTTCGGCCAGCCCGACGATCTCGCCGGCCATGCTCCTGAGATCTTGTTTCACTTTCGCGCTCTCGTCCAATTGCTTTATCACAGTCGCTTCTACCTTCGTCACAGTCGTCCTCATCTCATTTCCTTTGAACGGCTCGCAACAAATACTTAGTCGATCCTTCCTCTCGCAAGGCAAACTCTTACGTCATGAGCGAATCAATGAGACCCAGAAAGCGGATGTTGGAAGGATTGGACGCGGACATTCGCGAGCTCATTGAGAGGGAGACACGACAAATATTGAGCGCGGCATGTCGCCCGAAGACGCGCGCTATGCGGCTTTGCACAAATTCGGCAACGTGACGCGCGTGATGGAAGACACTCGGAAAGTGTGGGGCATCGTATGGCTTGAAGAGCTATCACAGGACTACGGGGCGCGCATGTTGCGGAAATCCCCCGCCTTCACCGCCGTCGCCATCCTCGCCGTTGCTCTGGGCATCGGGCTAAATTCTACGCGATCCGCCAGTAACGAACCCGGAGGGCGTCGTCGTGATTACGCTCGCAAATCCTCTCGAGGAGCGAGTAGAATTCCGCCTACTCCGGCCGAGTTCTCCGCTTGGCGCGAGCAGGGGAGGCGTTAGCCTACCTGCCATCAAGATGGAGTAGCTCACCTTCTTCGTAATTCCGTTCGCAACAACGCCAGAACCTGCTGTTCGTTTGAGTGTATGAAAAAATGATCGCCCTGAATTGCATGCAAGGAGAAAGGACCGCTCGTTTGCGAATGCCAGGCTTTCATCCGCTCCAGAGTTTCTTCATCGTCATCTGTTCCACCAAACGCGACAATCGGGCATGATAAAGTAGCATCGCTAACGTACTCATATGTCTCGCAAAGCTCCGCGTCGGCACGGAGCGCTGGGAGGACCAATCGGAGAAGGGCGGGATCCGCAAGAACCTCTTTCGGCGTTGCATGCAGCTTATTAATCTCCGCGAGAAAGTCTTCCTCATTCATCATATGAAGTGGTGGATCGGTGTCAGGAATTTGTGGCGCCCGCCGGCCTGATACAAACAGAGACTTGGGCATAAGATCTCGGTTACGATGCAACCACCTAGTCATCTCGAAGCTGAGAATTGCCCCCATGCTATGTCCAAAAAAATAAAACGGCCTGTCTAACAAAGGTACCAGCGCCGCGCCAAGCTCCATCACGAGAGGCGGGATTCGGGTGAAAGGGGATTCCAGGATCCGATTCTGACGCCCGGGCAACTGAATTCCGCATATTTCCACATCTTCAGGGAGCCACCGATGCCACATTCCAAAAATCGACGCGCCAGCCCCACCATAGGGAAAACACACCAGTCTGGTGGCAGCTCCGGGGTTTGCTCTGGACAATACGCACCATGCATTGGACTTGAGGTAACGCATCACGCGGTCACGGCCCCTGACATTACTCCTATCTCCACACTTTTCAAAATCTGATCCCGTATTTTCTATAACGTAAACTTAGGATTTTTTCGTCACTACTCGTTTGGCGTATCCAGGTCCTGATCGGTTTGCTGACCTCGGCGGGGATGCCGAGGGTGGCGTGAATTTCGCGGTGCGTGGATTCGGGCGTAGTGGCCTTGCGGATTTTCAACACCTGGTCGCTATCCGCTTCGTGCAGCACGAGCGTGACGACCTGGTGCGTCCGGAGATGTTGGCGCAGCTCCACCACGAGGTGTGCACTCCCACCAGCAAGAACCGGTGCTTGATGGCCGCCAGCAGACAGTAGGCAAGCACGTGGAGGAAGTTGTCGGTCTCTGTGCGGTTCTCAGGTGATGGAAAATCGGGCGAGTGGGCGTGCACCGCCGGTCGCTGAGCCGCTGGGCCGAGCAACTCCAGCATGGCGGGCGGCAGGCGATCAAGAGGCCGGGCGCGGCCGAGTTGAAACGCATCGTGCGGGGACTCGAGCGGGCCCACAAACCCTGGGATAGGAAACGCGTCTGCGGACCGCCTGGCGCATCCCGCGGCAACTGGGCTGGACGCCGCAACCTCCGGCCGGCCGAGCGCTGGAGCGGGACGAGGAAAAGATCTGCCGGTGGAAACAGCAGCGCTGGCCGGAGGCTAAAAGAATCCCAGAAAGAAAGGCGCATCATTAGTCTTAGTCGACGAAAGCGGATTGAGCGAGCGGCCGCACCGGAAACGCGCCGGGGCGCCCAAGGGGCAAACGCCCGTGCTGCAATATCACTTCACCTGAAGACACTTTCCACCGTGGCCGGCATCACCTTCTTTCCGACCGGCTCGCAGCGACGTAGCAGCCCAGCACGAAAAATGCCGCGGTTACCTGTGCCAGGAGCGTTTCCACGGTGGGAAAAACGGAAAACCAGAGGCCGAGCCATGCAGGAAAAAACCGAGCCAGCGACGGAATTGTTGTCGTCGGGATCCAGTGCCCAAGCTGCATCTCCTGCGCCTGCTCGCCGACCATGACAGCCAGGACAATGCCCAGCAGAATCCCCGTTAAAACCAGCATCTTTCGATACGGCAGTTTCTGATGCGCCAGAAAGGTCAGAACTGCGACGAGACCGGAGAGACCAATTCCTATGGAGACGCCCCAGATTACAGGTTCTGTCCCAAGCCTGAGCCGATAACTCTGCAGAAGGAGCACCACCTCAAATCCTTCGCGATAGACCGACGTAAACCCGAGCATGGCCATGCCCACGAGACAACGGAATCGCGGAGAAGCAGCGCCATTCAAGTCAGTGAGGAGCACGCGTTTCCGATTGGTGTGATAAGAAATCCACCCCGTCCAGTAGAGCTTGTGAAAGAACCAGTTCATCACAACCAATAAGACCAGGATCGCAAGCAAGCCTGTCACAGCTTGCAGCGCGAGCGCCGAAATGCTGCGGCTCAGATCGTTAAGAACGTGAATCGTCACGAACCAAGTCAACACCGCCGATATGAGCGCGACTGCCGCGCCGACCACGATCGGACCCCGGCATGCTTCGCGTTTCTCACCAGCACCCCCTGCAATGGCCGCAAGCACAAGCACGCACTCCAGTCCCTCACGGAATACGAGCACGCCGACATCGAGGGCTGCCACTGGACGGCTAGTATCCCGTGCAAGGGGGTTAGGATTGCCCGAAACGGCTATTGCCTGCCAAATGAAAATACCCCCAATCAGCAGCGCACATATTATAAGGAGCAGCACACGAAGCCCTGCGAAGCTAGTGCGCTTTCTCCCGGCCCCGAGAATGGTCGCATCTCTCATCGTGCGGCAACTTTCTAGCCCTTCGGCTTCTAGCAGGGACTGAACTTGCCCATTGAAGTCGGGTACCGGAGGGGCCTTGTGATCCACCTTGCCATTGGCAGTCAATTGCGAAACGTATGTATCGCCGTCAATACTTCGTTAGCCGAAGCTCCTCCTAAAGAAATACTTAAGGCAAGAGAAGCTCTGTCTGCTCTATTCGTAAATCATCCGTAGGATATGACAGGCCAAGCAGCCGTAAGATGGGATCGAAACCATAGTCGATACATCGGGATCGGGCTACATCTATTGCACCTTCACGAAAATCGAGTCTTTGCTGCAGGTTGCATTTCGCCCGAAAAAATCTGTGTACCTGGTATCTACCATGAATTCCGACCCGACTTCATTTGCGAATTGGTTGAGTGTCGAGATCTTGTTTTCGCTGTCTTCAACGATGACGTAATCACCCGGTCGTAATAGCGGGCGGAAGTGCCTCAGGACTCCTCCCGTGTTGACATGTGCATCCTCGATGACCACCCACGGATGAGGCAGCCCTTTGAGGAGATCCATCGGGAGAACCGTTTCGATGTTGTTGCAGTCCCCGCTTATGAATTGCACTCCCGGACAGTCGATGGGCGGCTTGATTAGATCCACCGAAACGACACGCCCAGGTACTCCAAAGGTTGATAATACATCTGATAACCAGACCGCGCTAGCTCCTGTTCCTGACCCAAGCTCTAAGATTGATCGCGGCTTTATCTCCCACAGCATCATCGGATAAAGTGCAAAGTCAAACGCAGTCTTGAACAGAGCCATGCCTCGCCAGTGCAAACACTCGTAGACCCCTTGTGATGGCGCCATTTGAGCGCTCTGCAACTCCCATGGGCGCCTTGATCTTCGCCGAGACTCTGCAATGCGTGTTTTAACTTCTGTGAACCGTTGCCCATGATCGCGCTCCATGTACTCCCGTAAAATATTCTGAATCTCTGCGACGTCTGTTTCGAGTCCACTACAGTTAGGTCCGCAATGACGTGTGATTAGGTTCTGTGCAATAGAACACGTCCCGAGTATTAGATTGTCAAAAAATGTAGGAATCCCGCCCTGCGACAAAGTAATTTTGTCCATCACCGAGTGCGTCACCCTTTCGATTAGAGCAGTCAAATCACCCGATACAAGTTGCCGGGGTGTCTCGTGATCGAACGTGTCCCTGGTGAATGTGCAGTGGCACGCTTGCCGGAAGCTCTGTTCTTCACCCACGAGTATCCTCCAAGGTAAAGGCTCTACGTACATGCATACAGCAGCGTAGTTAAGTTTCGGATGAGCTGGAAATTCTCGTCAATCGCATTGCGTGGAGTTTGCTCAATCAACTGAAGCTTTGACAGGCATTCTTATGATCCGATTGATGAAATTCGACCGTTCACGCACAATGTTTCCGCATACCTCAAAATGAATCCCGCGAATCAACATTTCCTCAAAGAAGATCTTGATTTCGAGGCGCGCCAGGCTCGCACCTAAACAAAAGTGTGGTCCATATCCAAAGGCGAGATGCTCATTTGGATGCCGCACAATGTTGAACACATTAGGATCTGTAAAAACCTCTTCATCCCGGTTCGCAGCCGCATAACACATGACTACACGCTGCCCTCGTCTGATGTTCTTGTCTCGGATCTTCGTATCTGCTGATGCGGTTCGTCTGAAATAAATGACTGGGGTCTCCCACCTAAGCATTTCTTCTACGGCGCAAGTGACCATGGACGGGTCCGTATAGAGTTTTTCCCGCTCTGCGGGAAATTGGTTTAGGGCCAGAACGCCACCCGCGATTGTAGCGGCTGTTGTATCAAATGCTCCGATGACAAGAGACCAAAAATAGCTCGTGAACATTTCCTCTGTCAGCAGCTCTCCGTCAGCGGTTCTCATATTGGCCAATACACTGAGAATGTCGCCAGTCGGTGTTTTGCGCCGCGCTTGCAGCGAGTTGAGTGCGTACTCGTACATCTGATTCAGCGCCACTGCAGCCGAAACGCGAAGGGCATCGAACTCGTAGTCCGTTTGTCGAACAGCATGCACGCGATTGAAAAGACTGCCCCACTGCGCAGCACGTTGCAGGTCATCCGGGTGAAATCCGAGCACTTCTCCGAACACAACTCTTACCGGCAGCGCAACGGCCATTTCGTCCACGAATTCTAAGTGACGCAGCGACATTGCGCGGTCGAGCAGACGAGATGTATGCGTTCGAATGCACCCTTCGAGCATTGCAACCGTAGGAGGTGCAAAATATGGAGAAATGAGGCGACGACATGTAGTATGTCTGGGTGGGTCGAGGTGAGCGAAACCATCGCGAACCATCATCAAAGCCGGTGGAGCGTTTGCCGGGGGAGCATCGATAAGCACAGACCCTGCGTGCGAGTAGAAGAGAGTAGTATTTTTTTCAATTTCGCAGATGTCCCGGTGTTTAGTAATGAGCCAAAAGCCGTCCGTGCCCTCGCCTTCTGGCATCAACTGCCATGATACAGGTGCATTCTTTCGTAACCGTGCCAGCTCGTCATATGGCGTACCGCGAGCAAACATATCAAGGTCAAAAAAGTTGAACCCCAAATGTGGCCGCCGCACAGGCAGAGAGCCACCAATTGGCATGTTTCTCCCGGCCGCAGTCGTACCCTTTGCCAATGATCCTCGCTCCGCTCTATTATTCGGCGCTCACGTTTCTGTGTTTTGCGTCCGAAAGAATGGGAGAGATCGACTCTATACGCGTCGAGCCGCCCTCAGTTGTCTCTGAAAACAACAACGCCGCCTCCACAGCTCAATGGCGGCAGAATTTTTACAATCCATGCGCTCTTGCAAGTGAAAGGATCTTAGCCCTTACCTCATTCCACAACGGATATTCAGTCGTACTGTCTGCAAAATAGAACTGTGGATCGGCTACGTCGATTTCTCCGTTGTGCAGCAATGGATCGTCATAATGTTCTAAATGTATGTTCACCAATAAGGAGTCCACCTTCAGGTCGGCGTAGTGCGCGAGCATTTGTGGAGCTGTGTCGGTGTTAGATCCGACAGCCATTTCAGAGAGCCTCCCTAATGGTGCCGCAAATAGCTTTCTAGATGAGTGATTGTCTC
>Ga0307475_10000196_pt1 | contig 36907 bp, 23 predicted proteins | sample atmos_gasesECM1C_FD_203317 | JGI IMG/M metagenome (GOLD analysis project Ga0307475, IMG submission 203317) | Hardwood forest soil microbial communities from Morgan-Monroe State Forest, Indiana, United States - atmos_gasesECM1C_515 | ecosystem: Environmental > Terrestrial > Soil > Temperate... | reverse complement strand
CTTTCTTGCACGCGGCTCCTATCCATCCCAAAACGACGCGCATCCCGCTGGTCGGGACGGAGGAAAAGATGTTCGAGAGATTTCGCAGCTATGGATTTCTGATACTAAGTTTGAGTTTGTTACTTTCTGCGGTGCCTGTTCACGCGCAGTTGGGCAATTCGGGATCGATCGACGGTGTGGTTAAGGATCCGTCCGGTGCCACGGTGCCAAACGCGAAGGTGGAGATTTCCAACCCGGTAACCGGCTATCACCGGGAGACAACCACGGATAGCGATGGGATCTTTCACTTCAGCAATATTCCGTTCAATCCGTATCACCTGACGGTAGGGGCGACCGGCTTCAGCTCCCACTCGCAGGATGTGGACGTGCGCTCGACAGTTCCCACGAGCGTGCCAATTAGCCTGAAGGTCGGCGCGGCGGCGACCAGCGTGACCGTGGAAGCGAGCGGCCCGGATTTGATCGAGAATGATCCCAGCTTTCACACCGATGTGGACACCACCTTGACGGAGCGGCTGCCGCTCGAGAGCCAGTCGTCGGCGGTGAGCTCGCTAGTTACGCTGGCATCACCGGGCGTGGTGGCGGACTCCAACGGACTGTTTCACGGCCTTGGCGACCATGCAGAGAACTCTTTCTCCGTGGACGGGCAGCCGATCACGGATCAGCAGAGCAAAGTATTTTCAAATCAGATTCCACTGGACTCAATTCAATCGATTGAGGCGGTGTCCGGCGGACCGCCAGCGGAGTATGGCGACAAGACGAGCTTGGTGATCAAAGTAACCACGCGCTCCGGTCTCGGCGTCACCAAGCCGACCGGGTCCATCTTTACTTCTTACGGCAGCTTCGGCTCGGTGAGCAGCGGCTTCCGTTTGGCATACGGCGGGAAGAAGTGGGGCAACTTCATCGCCGCGAATGGTTTGAATACCAGCCGATTCCTCGATCCACCGGAGCTCCACGCCATTCACGACAAGGGAAACGAGGAGAATTTCTTTGACCGCGTGGATTACCAGGTCACGGGCGCAGACACAATTCACACGAATTTCCAATACACGCGGTCCTGGTTCCAGACACCGAATACGATCGATAACCTGAACCTCGGCGTGCCCGATCCAGTCACCGGAAATCCCCTGCCAGCCCAGGATCAACGCGCGAAGATCAGTACGTTTAATATCGCCCCGGTGTGGACGCGGCTAATCAGCCCGACGACGCTTTTCACGTTGGGAGCGTTCGTGCGGCGCGACGTGTTTGACTACTATCCCAGCGGAAATGTTTTCGCGGACGGGACCGGTGTCATTCCCGGCGGTTCCTCGGCCACCCTCAATCAGCACCGGACACTGACGAACGCGGGCCTTCGGTCCGACGTGTCTTACGTCAAAGGCGTGAACAACATTAAGGCGGGCGTCACGTTTCAGCACACATTCCTGACGGAAAATTTTAACTTCGGAATTACAGATCCGAACTTTCTGACTAACCTGGGTTGCCCGAATGGCAATCCTGCTCCCGATCCTTGCGCCATTCTGCCACCCTTCGACCTAACCGCCGGAGGGACTCTCTTCCCCTTCCGAGGCCACACGGACGTTAAGGAACTTGCCCTGTATGCCCAAGACACAATTACCGAAGGCAATTGGGCGTTCAATCTAGGACTTCGCGTTGACCTGTATCGGGGGATCGTGCACGACTGGCAGCCGGAGCCTCGCCTGGGCGTCGCTTACAACATAAAGAAGACAAACTCGGTGCTTCGAGTCTCTTACTCGCGCGTTTTAGAGACGCCGTTCAACGAAAATTTGATTCTTTCCAGCGTCGGAGCGACCAACCCAGTGGTGCTGGGCGTGATCGGCGGGAACAGCTTACAGGCGCCGCTTCGCTCCGGGCAACGCAACCAATTCAACGCTGGCTTTCAGCAAGCGTTTGGAAAGTTTGTCGTTGTGGACGCCGATTACCTGTGGAAGTTCACGCACAACGCCTTCGACTTCAGCACATTTGCGAACACACCCATCTTCTTCCCTATATCCTGGAGGAGTTCAAAAATCGATGGCCCTTCGGTTCGCATCAGCATGCCGAATTACCACGGGTTTACGGCGTTTGCCGTGCTTGCGCACGTCCGGGCGCGCTACTTCCCGCCCCAAATTGCCGGCCTTGGGGCCAGCATCGCGGGCACCGAAGTTTTCCGCATCGACCACGACCAGGCGTTCAACCAGACGACTCATTTTCAATATCAACCGTGGCTGAAATTGCCCTGGGTCGCCTTCAATTGGCGTTATGACAGCGGATTGGTAGCCAGCAATCCGGCCCTCGACAATTTCGGGGATGCTTCGAGCTTCCTGGATGCCGACCAGCAGACGGCGATCGGACTGTTCTGCGTCGATGCCCGCGGAATCACACATTCCGCGACACTAACGAGCGCTCTGACGCCCACTAGCTGCGGGCCCAATCCGACCAGCAGTGGCGCGAAACTGCTCAATATTGCCGGTCCCACGTTTAACCTAGACCGTAACCCCACGCGGGTCAAACCGCGCAATCTGTTTGATGTGTCCGTGGGTGACGACAATCTTTTCCAAGGTGACCGATACAGGTGGAGCTTGCGCTTCACGGTCATCAACCTGACGAACAAGACCGCCGTTTACAATTTCTTATCGACGTTCAGCGGAACGCATTTTGTCACGCCGCGGGCATATACGGCAGAGCTGGGTTTCCACTTCTAGGGTTATCAGCTAACGGTTTTCACCTCTCAGCAAAACCCGGGCGGGCCGAAAATGGCCCGCCCTTCGTCTATTATCCCGCTTCTCGCGACGGGGTCGTGACACTCAGGCTTCGCGTGTCATACTGCCGTTTGTTTCAAGACGAATTTTAGGGGATGGTCCGCTCGCGGCGGCAGCAGAGGGTGGTTAGCGAAGACGGTGGGGAAGCAGATAGGTGAATCCTACGAAGGCCTCCCAGCGCGTGGAGGTGTCCGTGAGTCCGCGGTTGAAGCCGCCATCGAAAACGAGAGTTTTGCGAGGGGCGTAGCTTACTGCCCAAAGGTTTCCCACGGCATTCCCGCGCAGGAAGGGTTGCGTAAAATGCCAGATCTCGCCAGATAGAGTGAATTTGCGCGTTAGCGGATGCGAAATGGTGAGGCTCTGCCCAAACTGGGCTCTGCGGACTGTTCCTTCGGTCAGTTCGTTGAACATGGCGTTGGCGTCGTAGTGAAATCCCTTAACCTCCGCGCTGGCCAAGAGCAAAGCGGAATTTGCGGGACTGCCGAAATCGAACTCGGGCGCGCCGCCATCGTATGCGCGATGGAAATAACTAACCGCGAGTGTCGGCCTGGCACCCTCGCCGGGACTGAGCACGGCCTGCGCTCCCAGAAATACTTCGGCGACACGGTTTGCGCTTTGCCCGGCCACACGGTAGTGGACTACCGGCTCGCTGGAGGCCAAGAGCTCCAATCGGCGATGAACGGAAAATTTCATCACTTCGTTGAGTGCGAAGCGAGACGAAAACTCAGGAGAATGGCTTGCGGCGCTCACGCCCGTCTCAAACTGCAAATACCCCGTAGGTGTAAGCGTCGCCGGAGTGGAAACCGTCGGACGTCCGGGGTTGGCTTCTGGTTCTTCACCCGGTGGTGTTTGTCCGTTGGCTGTGAGAGCGAACACGGCCAGCACGGCGCAACAGGCGACGACCAGCCGCCTCATTTGCCCTTGGACGCGCGGGTCAAGTAAGTCTTGGCTTCGCCGAGTTCGGCGCGGTCGGCTGCCGGCGCGCAAATCTCCGTTAACTTTGTGAAATAGGCGTTCGCGGCGGCTGAGTCGCCCGCCAATTGCGCGGCGTGCCCGGCTCCGTAGAGCGAGTCAAAACGGTTCGGAGAGTTCTTGAGCGCGGCTTTGTATTCAGCGAGCGCTTCCGCGGGGAGCTTGAGTTCGAGCAGCATGTCGGCAAGCATTTCGCGGGCGGGCATGGCCAGCGAGTCCACTCCATCTGCGTCCTCACGTTCCGCTGCGGAGCGCAGCGTCTTCACGGCGTCCTCTCTTTTGCCTTCGGCGAACGCCACCCAGGCCTCGGCTTCCAGTTGCCGCACGCTTTTATCGGTGGCTTTGTCTCCGTGGTGATGCTCCTTGCGCTGTTCCTCTGTGCTGATTTCGACAAACTTCTGGAGATTCTGGCGCGCGGCGGCCGCGTCACCCAGATGGGCGGCGCCAATCGCGCGCACTTTGTATGTTGATTCTTGCGACTCGCGCGGCACGTGCGGAATGGGCAATTCGGCGGCTTCTTTCCAGCGGTGCAACTCGAAAACATTGCGCGCGGCGAACCACGCCTGATGCTCGGCAATCGATTCTCGGTCTGCGCCGGAGACGCTCTCCAACTCTTTCACCATTTCGCGGGCCTTGGATTCTTGTCCGCTTTGCAGGTAGGAATAATTCAGAAAGTCGAGAGCGTGGAATTGGTAATGCGGCGCCGAACGATGCTCCTGCGTGGCTTTGGCGGCGGATGCGGCAGCCACGATATTGGACGAGATGGAATCTTGCCATAGACCCAGGCGCACGAAAATGTGTGAGGGCATGTGCAGGGCGTGCGAAGAATCCGGCGCAATTTTCGAGTAGGCGCGAGCTGCTTCGAGACCCTGCGCGGCAAATTCCGCGGTGTCCGTCGCGTGGATCAGGTAATGCGCGGGACCTGGATTATTCGGCGCCCTGCGGCAAAGAGGATCGAGGATCGCGATGGCTGCTTTGCGATTCGCTGGCGCATCGACCTCTTGTTGATCGGCTAGCGCCAACAACGACAGGGCGTAAAACGCGGCAGCGTTCACATCATCTGGCGATTGCTTGTGTAAACCGGCGAGCGCGGCCGAGAGAGCCTGTATGCGTTGCGTCTCGCTTAGCTTCGCATCAGCCAGGTAGAAGGCACCCGCTGCGGCGATGTACGTGCGTTCGCGTTCGGTTGGTGCGCCGAGCGTTTGCGCGCGCTGAATGTCCTGCGCGCCTAGCTTCAGCGCTTTCCCGGAGGGAAATTCCCAGAGTTGTTCGTAGTGGGACATGGCCTTGCCCCAATAGGCCATCGCACATTTGGAGTCGCGCTTGGCGGCTTCGCTAAAGGTCTGGTCCGCTTGCTGGTATTGAAAAGAGTGCAACAGCGCGACGCCCATCTCCACCGAGGGTTGCGCGTCGGCAGAGCAACTCGTCGGGAAATTGACCTGGCCGAGTTGCGGCGCAGTTGCCGCGGCGCCGTGGGGAGGGAGACAATTGCGCGTCGGCGCTCCCAGATAGAACAGCAAGGAAAGGAGGCTCGCAAGCGACATTGTGATGCGCGGCATCTGTGTTCTCCTGCTCGGGATTCTACGCCCGCAAGCGACGACCTGCCATTTTGTTCGACGCGTCTATCGAGCGAGGGCGAGGGGCAGGCAATTCCTCGCGCCATCCTGTTAGAATATGGCCGGAGCGGACTTCGAAGCAGGTGAGGGAGCGAAAGCTGTTTGAACCAATGACGAATCTCTGAGGTGCTGCGGATAGACAGCCCGTGTGCACGGCCTGTCCCGCTGGCGTCCTGTGGAACGGGAAGCGAGCGGGGCAGGAAAGCCTAACGGTTGGCTCGTGGCGCCCTACTATTTCAGAGGTTCACGGCCTAGCTCCCCACGGCCAAGCAGTCCGCTCTTTTTTTGTTCTTAGGGACGGAGCCCGCCTCCCTTCAAAGCTCAGGGTAAACAGAAGGCGGGTGCTACAGGGACAGAAACCAACAAAACGGAATGCGCATACTCTTCATCGGTGACATTGTTGGTTCGCCCGGCCGGCAAATCGTAAGCGACCGGCTCGCGGACGTCGTCTCGCAGCGGCAAATTGACCTCGTCATCGCCAACGGCGAAAACGCCGCCTCCGGCTTCGGTATCACGCCGCGTCTCGCCGACGAACTGCTTGGCTTGGGCATCGACGTCCTTACTGGCGGCAACCACAGCTGGGATCGCAAGGAAATTTTTGACTACATGCCGCACCAGCCGCGGTTGCTGCGCCCCGGCAATTTTCCGGAAGGCACCCCTGGATTTGGCTCGTTCGTGGGTACGGCAAAAAACGGCGTAAAGTATGCCGTGCTTAACTTGCAAGGGCGGGTTTTTCTCGCTCCCATCGACGACCCCTTCCGAAAAGCAGATGCCGAGCTCGCCAGACTACCCGCCGACGTGGACGTGATCCTGGTCGATCTGCACGCCGAAACTACCAGCGAGAAAGTCGCGATGGGCTGGTATCTCGATGGCCGCGTCACCGCCGTGGTCGGCACGCACACCCATGTAGCCACCGCCGACGAGCACGTCTTGCCGCAAGGCACAGCCTATATCACCGATGTGGGCATGACGGGCCCGCACGGCGGGGTAATCGGCATGGACCGCGAGGCGATCATCAAGCGCTTCCTCGACGGGCTTCCGGCGCGTTTCGAGGTGGCCTCCGGTGACGTGCAGATGAACTGCGTCCTGATCGAAACCGACGATGGCGGCGAACGCAATGCGGCCGGCCGCCACCGCGCTCGCTCCATCGAGCGCCTGCGCTTCCGCATCGATTGAGGCTGCAAGGCGCAACCGCAGGCAACTCCCCAACGTCTGTAGTAATCTCAGCTGCAAAAGGCGGCACTTACGTGAAAATCCCAGCGGCTTTGTGTCTGCTTGCGTGCCTGGCGAGCACCAGCTTCGCTCAAGAGGAAGACGAACTAACCGCGAAGGCGCGCATTCTTCCCACAATCGGCCCTGGATTGCGTTGCATTAGAGTCGGCGCTGACGGCAGTACGTACGTGCTGATCGCTCCCGCAAGCTACGTTGCCGTCTTCGGCAAAGACGGCAAGCTCATCAGGAATGTGCCTTCGTATGCCGACGCCTCCGGGCCGCAGTCGCCAGAGCTGCGCGCGATCCGCTTCGGCGAAAGCATGGATGTCGATGCCTCCGGCACGGTGTACGTCGCCGACCGCGCGGCCAATGCCGTAAAAGTTTGGGACGCCGCCGGTAATGCGCGGTTGGCGCAAGTAAACGCGCCGCTGTCCATCGCCGCGCTTCCGGATGGCGAGGTTGCCGTTGCCACATTGCGCGAACCGCACCTGGTGATCGTCTTCGACAAGAATGGCCGCGACGTGCGCGAGTTCGGCGACCCCGAGCCGCTGACCGATCGAACTGACCTCAATCGCTTCCTGAACGTCGGCGAACTCGCCAGCGACGCGCAAGGCCATCTTTTCTATGGATTTGCCTATACGCCGGAGCCAACCGTCCGCCAATACGACCGCTATGGCTACGCTGCCCTGGACATCCAATACACGGCCCTGGAAGCCGCACCGGAGGCCCAGGCCATTCGCCGCGAAATCCAGCGCCAGGAGAAGAAAAACGGCGCCCCCGTCTTTAAACGCGTCCTGAACGCCGTCGGCGTCGACCGCGAGTCCGGCGAAGTGTGGATGGCAGTGGCTAACAACCTGCTGCGCTTCGATAAAGAAGGCACCCGCCGCGCCGGGTATAAGCTGTACACGCCGGGAGGGGCACGTCTCGAACCAAACATGATTCTGGTGGAGAAAGATCGTTTGCTGATCGGCAGCGACCCTCTGGGCATCTATGTCTTCGAACGCCCCGACAAAAAAACTTCGCAATAGTTGGAGTTTTCCTCAGGTTGTCCTTGTGCATTTCCGTTCTTGAGGGCACGTAACTTGCGAGATTTTCGTAAAATTCCCTTTGGAATCAGCAGATCACGGGTTGTGCTCCAAACTTTCCTGCTTGTGGAAAAACTGTGCACGGGATGTGAACACTCAACAACTCCTTCGCGCACTTTTCGCTTGCCCCCTGCGATTCAATCAGCGACAATCCCGCGCTGACTCTTAGCATCAATGGAGAGAGCCGAAGGTTTTGAAACAACGCGCGGGGCGATCAGGGGCAAACGGGAAGCTTCGTCGCGGGTAGACCCCAAGTTCTGAAAAACGATAGACGGTATACTGAGTCTGGCTATTCCACAACTTTTTCACACCTGTGGAAATGGCTGAGGTGCACTTTTTTCTTGTGATGATAGCTGCCACCAATCCGGCGCGAGAGCGCGAACCCGCCAACGCATGGGAGAAGTTCCTGGAACTCGTGAAGTCCAGGGTCAGCATCAATACCTACACCACGTGGTTCCAGCCCACACGGCTGAACCGCGCCGAGGGTGAGAATCTGTACGTTCAGATCCCCAGCACCGTCTTCCGCCAGGTGCTCACGCGCACATACGGGGAAATCGTCAAAGCCGTCTTCCACCAGCTTGGCACGCCCAACCTCAAGGTGCATTATGTTTGCACCGAAGAAGAGGCCGCGCCGGCTCCCGTGGTGGCGTCCCCCAAGCAATCCAAGCTCGATTTCGACAACAACGACCACCAGCTCAATCTGCGCTACACCTTCGACTCCTTCGTGGTCGGCAAGTCCAATGAATTTGCGCACGCGGCATCTAGAGCCGTGGCCGAGCAGCCTTCCAAAGCCTACAACCCGCTGTTCCTTTACGGTGGGGTGGGCATGGGCAAGACGCACTTGATGCACGCCATTGGGCACACCATCAAGAAGCGCAATCCGGCCATGCGCCTCTGTTACGTCAGCGCTGAGAAATTCACCATCGAGGTAATCAATTCGCTGCGTTTCGACCGCATGATCACGTTCCGCGACCGCTTCCACACCGTGGACGTTTTGCTGGTGGACGATATTCAATTCATCGCCGGCAAAGAGCGCACACAGGAAGAGTTCTTTCACACTTTCAATGCGCTTTACGAGCAGCAGAAGCAAATCGTCATTTCCTCGGACTGCTTGCCCAAGGACATCAATTCCATCGAAGAAAGATTGCGCTCGCGATTCGAGTGGGGGCTTATCGCAGACATTCAGCCGCCCGATCTAGAAACCAAGATCGCCATCTTGCAGAAGAAAGCCGAGAATGAGCGCTTCCCTTTGCCGGATGACGTAGCCGAATACATCGCCCGCGCCATCAAGTCCAATGTGCGCGAGTTGGAAGGCGCGCTCACCCGCCTGATGGCCTATGCGTCCCTCACCGGTGCTACGGTCTCGCTAGCCACCGCTCAGCAGGTGCTCCGGAATATCATCGCTTCGCAGGAAAAGCGTGTCACGATTGACCTGATTCAAAAGCGCGTCAGCGAGCATTTCAATCTTCGAGAGCAGGATCTGAAGATTCGCAGTAATACGCGCGCTATCGCTTTCCCGCGGCAAGTGGCTATGTACATCGTCAAGCAGCTCACCACCGCCTCTCTTCCGGAGATCGGCCGGCAATTCGGGGGTAAGCATCACACCACGGTGCTTCACTCCATCAACAAAATCGAAGAGTTGCGCCGCTCCGACAAAGACTTGAATCGCGTAATCACCCGCCTTATGGATGCGCTGCAGTAAATTTCGCCGTTTGTCCACCTCCAGAAATATTTATTCCCCAAACGGAATGGATGTTACAGGTGACAGTTTTTTCAGGACGGTGAAGATGTGTCTGTTGCAACCACTGGCCTTCTTACAAACCTGTGGAGATCATCTGTGAATCATTTGAATTTTCTGTTGACGCCATTGGATGAAAATAGAGCAGAAACCTCTGCGGTCGGTCGCGCTTCAGGTTTTTCCTCTATTCGCACAATTCTTTGCCGGTACCAGTTCCTCGCATACGCCACACAACAAGTTAGTTGTAACGCTTTCCACCAATCCACAGCGATCATCACAACAACAAGCCTTACTGGTTCAAAAAAAGAGCTTAATTAAGCTCTATGTGTGTGAATGTTGTAGTGATGAGCTTAAGGTCTTGATGAAAAGCTTGTTACTTCCTGTGTCTGGCAGCGTGCCAAGACAGTCGAACCATGCGGTTCCTGATCGCAACTCATTTCCACAGCCCCAAATCGGCGTTGGGACTTTTCACTTTCTCGAAAAGCGAGTACAGTACCGCATCAGCACGAAGTTTAAGTAAACGCCATTTGACCGCTCTGCGGTCGCAAGGTCACAATGACAGCACCAGTAACCGCCCGCGAGGATTATCAATCGATGGAATTCAGCGTCTCAAAATCAGCGCTGTTGAGTGAGCTCAGTACCACACAAGGTGTGGTCGAGCGCAAGACCACCATTCCCATCCTCTCCAATCTTCTTGTGGAGGCCAAAGGCAGTCACCTTAACATTACCGCCACGGATCTCGAGCTCAGTATTCGCACCTCTTGCGAAGCCAAAGTCAAAAAAGAGGGCGCCGGTACGATTCCCGCCAAAAAGCTACTTGAGCTCGTGCGCCTGCTTCCTGAGGGTGAAATCAAGGTCAAGCTGCTCGAAAACCATTGGGTGGAAATCGTCAGCGACCGCAAGAAGTACAAGCTGGTTGGCATGGCCAAGGAAAATTTCCCCGCGCTGCCCGCCATGCCACACACGCTGGTAAAAATCTCCGCTCCGGTCATGGAAAGCCTCATCGCCAAGACAAAATTCGCGATCTCTATGGAAGAGTCACGCTACACGCTCAATGGCGGTTTGCTTATCTTGAAGCCGGACACGCTCGCTATGGTGGCCACCGACGGTCACCGCCTGGCGCTGGCCGAAACCGATCAGAAGCTCGCTGGAATCAACGGCGAGATGAAAGTCCTGATTCCCAAAAAAGCGATGGACGAAGTGGAAAAACTGGCCGCCGCCGCGGGCTCCGATGCACAGATCGATTTCGCCAAGGACGAAAGCAATCTCTTCTTCCAGATCGGTCACCGCTTGCTCATTTCGCGCATCCTCACCGGCCAGTTCCCGAATTACGAAGCGGTCCTCCCGCGCGAGAACAACAAGACCGTTGTCCTCGAGCGTGCTGAGCTCACCGACGCCGTGCGCCGTGTCTCTCAGCTTGCCGACCAGCGCTCGCACGCCGTGAAGTTTGCCGTCTCCAAGGAAGGCATCGAGATTTCCGCGTCCAGCCCGGAGTACGGCGAAGCCAAGGAAAATATCGACAAGGAGTACAAAGGCGATCCCATCGCCATCGGTTTCAACTCCACATACATGCTCGATTTTCTTTCCGCCGCCGCCGATGGCCCAGTCAGCATCGAGCTAAAGGACGAACAGTCCGCCGGCCAGATGCGTCCACTCGCCGACGAAAGCTACCGCTACCGCTACATCATCATGCCCATGCGTATTTGATCAAGCACACTTGAAATCACAATTGCTTGCTGCGGAGTGCTGGTCGCTAAAATCCATCTAAGTCATTGAAACAAATATATTTACATGCCTATCTTTGCACGAAAATCCTTGAGAAAATTCATCAAGTCACGTACAATATGTGAGTAGTTTTTCGTTGTTTGGTTTCCTCTCAATCGGCCCGTCCCGGCAGTCTGGGACACGTCCGCCAAGCGATTGCGGTGGCAGTTTTTTGGCTCTGCGCCAGGAGCCGGGCCCCGCGTCCTTGGAGTGAAAGCCTCGCGGACTTCGCAACAAAGTTCGCTGGCACCAAGTCTTCGCCACGTCTCGCTGCGCGAGACGGGATGGAGCAGCAACCCTACGAGTTCCGGTCGCACGCGGCCGGGATCAAAGGGTAAGGCGACGTACGGAGAACAAGTCCGCATCCACGCCTTCCCTCGATGCAAGTTTTTTAGAGCGATCCGCACGCAGTCCGCGTCTCAGCGCGGCCCTGCGAAGGCTAGCGCAAGCCTACCGAAGGTAGGCAGCCCGCCGCGGCGGGAACGGTGTTTCGTCAGGAGAATGAATGGGCGACAAAGAGGAAAAATCACAAGAGCCCGTAATCGGAAAAGCTCCGGGCCACCAGTACGACGCGAAATCCATCAGAGTGCTCGGCGGCATCGAAGCCGTGCGCCTGCGCCCCGCGATGTACATCGGCTCGACCGGCGAAATGGGTTTGCACCATCTCGTTTGGGAAGTGGTCGACAATTCGGTCGACGAGGCCATGGCTGGCCACGCCGACGAAATCAATGTCACCGTGCACGCGGATGATTCTGTCACCGTGGTCGACAACGGCCGCGGCATTCCCGTCGACATGCACGCCACGGAAAAGCGCCCCGCGGCCGAAGTTGTCCTCACGGTTTTGCACGCCGGCGGAAAATTCGACAGCGAAACCTACAAGGTTTCTGGCGGCCTACACGGCGTAGGCGTTTCTGTGGTCAACGCGCTTTCCGATTGGCTCGAGCTCGAGATTTCGCGCGACGGCGGCGTTTGGGAGCAGACCTACGAAAAAGGCAAGCCCACCTCCAAGCTGAAGCAGACCGGAAAAACGCGCAAGACCGGAACGAAAGTCACGTTTCATCCCGACCCTGCCATCTTCGATAAGACAACTTTCAGCTTCGACACGCTGGCGCAGCGGCTTCGCGAGCTAGCCTTCTTAAACAAGGGTCTGAAAATCACGCTCACTGACGAGCGCACCGAAAAATCCACGGAGTTTCGCTTCACCGGCGGCATCACCGAATTCGTCAAGCATCTCAACCGCGGCAAGACCACGCTCCACGATTCGCCCATCTACATCGAAGGCAAGCGCGGTACCGTCGAAATCGAAATCGCGTTGCAATACAACGACACCTACGGCGAAAATGTTTTTGCGTTCGCCAACACCATCAACACCGTTGATGGAGGTACGCACCTCTCCGGCTTTCGCTCCGCGCTGACGCGCTCGATCAACAATTTCGCCTCCTCCACTGGCATGTTGAAGGAGCAGAAAGACGAAGTCAGCATCAGCGGTGACGACGTCCGCGAAGGTCTCGTCGCGGTGATCAGCGTGCGCCTCCCGCAGCCGCAGTTTGAAGGCCAGACCAAAGGGAAGCTCAACAGCGACATCAAGGGCGATGTCGAACAGCTTGTGAACGAGCGCCTCGGCGAATGGTTTGACAAGCACTCAACCGTCGCCCGCCGCATCATCGGCAAGTGCATCGAAGCCGCGCGCGCCCGTGAAGCCGCCCGCAAAGCTCGCGAGCTTACCCGCCGCAAATCCGCGATGGATTCGAGCGGCCTGCCGGGAAAACTCGCCGACTGCCAGGAACGCGATCCCTCGCGGTGCGAATTGTTCGTGGTTGAGGGCGAATCCGCCGGCGGCTCCGCAAAAATGGGCCGCGACCGCAAATATCAGGCGATTCTTCCGCTCAAGGGCAAAATCCTTAACGTTGAAAAAGCGCGTTACGACAAGATGCTCGGCCACGAGGAAATTCGCGCCATCATCACCGCTCTGGGCACCGGCATCGGCAAGGACGATTTCGACGCCGGTAAGTTGCGCTATCACAAAATCATCCTGATGACCGACGCGGACGTCGACGGCAGCCACATTCGCACCTTGCTACTCACGTTTTTCTTCCGCCACATGAAAGAACTGATCGAACGCGGCCACGTGTACATCGCGCAACCTCCGCTCTATCGCGTGAAGCGGGGTAAGACGGAGCGCTACATTCGTGACGAGACCGATTTCGCCCACGAACTGATGAAGCGCGCCACCGAAGACCACGTGGTGAAAGCCAAGGAAGGCGTCTCGCTGGAAGGCGCGGGTTTAACGAAATTCCTGCTGAACGTGCAGGAGTACGAAGCCGCGGCGGCAAAACTGGGCCGCCGTCTGCGTGAGCCCGGACTTGTGGAGCTGCTGTCGGAGAGCGGCCTGGAAAAGAAAACCGATTTTGAAGACAAGAAGGCGCTGGAGAAATTCCTGAAGGAAGTGGACAAAGCCAAGCTGAAGCTCGAAGGCAAGATCGTTTTTGACGAAGAGCACAGCCTCCACGAAATTCAATTTGGGCCGCCGCACAGCCAAAAAATTAACTGGGCGCTCGCCTCCACCGCGGAGTACAAGCGCCTGCGCTCCCTTGCCAAGCTGGTCGATGAATTCAACAAGCCGCCGTTCGTGGTGACGAACAACGGCACTAAAGTCACCAAGGAAAAGGCGCGGGATGTCTTGAACTACGTGGTCGAAGACGCCAAAAAAGATTTCACCATCACGCGATTCAAGGGCCTCGGCGAAATGAACGCCGAGCAGCTCTGGGACACGACCATGAACGCGGAGACGCGCACGCTGCTGCAGGTGAAGCTCGAAGACGCGGTAGCCGCCGAAGATATTTTCACAACGCTCATGGGCGAGAACGTCGAGGCGCGGCGCAAATTCATCGAGGAAAACGCCCTCGAAGTCGTCAACCTGGACATTTGATTCGATGACAAAGCTGATGGCGGAAACCGGCCGGGGATCGACACGCGACGCCGTGCGCTGGGGATTGCTCCTCGCCGCTGTTGCTGTATCTGGATATCGGCTGCCGGCGACGTTTCGCAATTTTCAACAATGGCGCGGGGCTTTGCCGGTCGATCCTTCGGCAGCGAATCTGTACAGGGCGAATTTCACCGTCAACGCCGTGGGCATCGTCATCATTTTGGTCGTGGCGGCGGGAGTGTCTTATCTCCTGCGGTCGCGAACCGCGAAGCAGCCATGATGTATCAACTTGGTTGGAGCACGCTCCCGGGACTGCGCGGACTAAGCTGCAGCGGTTTTCGCGCCACGCCTACGGAGGCGCCGGACAACGAACACGGCGTCGCAGTCGAGTTTGCAACGGAAGCTGAACGCGACAATTTTTTGCGGCATCTCGAAGCACATTTCGCGCCGCAACGTTTCACCAACACAGCCGACGCCTTCGACACCGTGAAGGCCTTTGCGCTGGAGCGCACACGAAAATAGAGCGCAGCGAAGGATCTCAGCGAATCACTAACCAAGAGTTAAGGGGATAACGAGGAAAATGGCCGACGAGACAAATAAGTCCATCCTGCTTCCTGTAGATATCGAAGCGGAAATGCGCAAGTCGTATCTGGACTACGCGATGAGCGTTATCATCGCGCGCGCTCTCCCCGACGTGCGCGACGGTCTCAAGCCTGTGCAGCGCCGCATCCTGGTGGCCATGAACGATCTCGGCCTGGCCTCCAATCGCGGCTACCGCAAGTGCGCGAAAATCTGCGGCGACACCTCCGGCAACTATCACCCACACGGCGAAGCCGTCATTTATCCCGCGCTCGTTCGCCTCGCGCAAGACTTCAACATGCGCTACCCGCTCATCGACGGCCAGGGAAACTTCGGCTCAGTGGACGGCGATCCCCCGGCGGCCATGCGATACACCGAGGCGCGGCTGGCGAAAATCAGCGAAGACATTCTCGCCGACCTCGAAAAAGAAACCGTCGACTTCGTTCCGAACTTCGATCAAACGCGGGAAGAGCCCTTCGTCCTTCCGTCGCGCATCCCCAATCTTCTCGTCAATGGCGCCAGCGGCATCGCCGTTGGCATGGCCACCAACATTCCGCCGCACAATTTGCGGGAAATCGTCGACGCCGCGATGCTGTTGATCGAAAAGCCCGACGCCACTCTGAAAGAAGTGATGAAGCTGGTCCCCGGGCCAGATTTCCCGACCGGCGCGTATATCGCCGGACGCGAAGGCATCGAAGCCGCCTACAAAACCGGCCGCGGCAGTTTCATGATGCGCGCCAAAGCGGCCATCGAGGAAGTTGGCAAAGACCGCGAGAACATCGTCATTACCGAAATTCCCTACCAGGTCAACAAATCGAAGCTCATCGAACGCATTGCCGAGCTGGTGCAGAACAAAAAGATCGACGGCATCGCCGATGTGCGCGACGAATCCTCCCGCGAAGGCATGCGCATCGTCGTCGAAATCAAGCGCGGCGAAGAGTCCCAGCTCATTCTCAACAATCTTTTCAAGCACACGCAGATGCAGGAGTCCTTCGGCATGATCCTGCTGGCGATCGTCGGGGGTCAGCCCCGCGAGCTCGGACTCATCCCGCTGATCAAGCTGTTCATCGAGCACCGCGTCGAAGTGGTGCGCCGCCGCACCGTCTACGAACTGCGCAAAGCCCGCGAACGCGAACACATTTTGGTCGGCTACCAGATCGCGCTCGACCATCTCGATGACGTCATCCGCGTTATTCGCGGTTCCAGCAGCCGCGCCGACGCCAAGGAAAACCTGCTCAAGTACTTTACGGAGCAAGAAGTCACCATCACGGAAAACGGCAAGTCCCGGAAGCTCGAAGGCGTCAAGCTCGACGGCCGCAAGTACAAGGTCGGCCCCATCGAAGGCGAAGCCACGAGCCGCGGCGGCACTCTCGGCCTCACTCCTGTTCAGGTCGACGCCATCCTTGAACTGCAGCTCCACCGCCTGACGCAGCTCTCGGTCGACGAAATTATCAAGGAACTGAAATCCATTCGCGAGCACATCGCCGAGCTCGAAGAAATTCTCTCCAGCGACAAAAAGCTGAAGCAAGTCATCACCGGCGAGATTAAGGAAGTGCAAAAGTCTTACGGCGACGATCGCCGCACGCAAATCGTCGACAAAGTCGAGGAAATCAAGCTCGAAGATCTTATTGCCGATACCGACATGCTCATCACCGTCAGCCATGCCGGCTACATCAAGCGCACGGCCGCCGACACCTACCGCCACCAGTCACGCGGCGGAAAAGGCCGCATCGGCGCGCGCACCAAGGAAGAGGACTTCGTCGAGCATCTCTTCATCGCGTCGGCGCACAGCTACATCCTGCTATTTACTTCAAAAGGTCGCGTTTACTGGCTCAAAGTCTACGAACTTCCGGAAGCCGCGGCGGCCACGCGTGGCAAGGCGATTTCGAGCCTCGTGAAATTCCAGGAAGACGAAAAACTCACCGCGCTCGTAGCCGCTCGCAATCTCGAAGAAGCCGGTCAGTTCGTTTTCATGGCCACGCGCAACGGCACGGTGAAAAAATCCGCACTCACGGAATTCTCCAATCCGCGCTCCACCGGCATCATCGCCATCACGCTCGACGGCAAGGACGAATTAATCGGCGCAAAACTCACCGACGGCAAAAAAATGATTTTCCTGGCCAGCCACGAAGGCCAGGCCATCCTCTTTCGCGAAACGGAAGTGCGGCCGATGGGCCGCGGCGCCGGCGGCGTCAACGGCATGGATCTCGACAAGGAAGACTACGTCGTCAGCATGGACGCGGTGCAGCCCGACTTCGAGGTCATCGCCAAGGAACATAACCAGACCTCGCAAAATCTCGAAGAACTCGAAAACGAGCACATCAAAAATTCGCTCACCACGCTCATGCTCACTGTAGCCGAAAAAGGTTTCGGCAAGCGCACGCCACTCGCTGAGTACCGCATCACCTCGCGCGGCGGCAAAGGCGTGGTCAACATGAAGACCACCGACCGCAACGGCTCGGTCGTCGCCACTCTGCAAGTCACCGAAGAGTCCGACGTGATGATCATCACGCACAACGGCAAAGTCATCCGCGTGCACGCGAACGAAATCCGCGAAGCGGGCCGCTCCACGCAAGGGGTTCGCCTACTGCGCCTCGACGACGACGACTCCGTAGCCGCTGCTGCCGTCCTCCAGGAAGAGAACGATGAGGAGAAGAAGTGAAACTCAGCAGGCGCCGTTTTGCGATTCTGCTGTTCTCCGCCGCTTCTCTGCTCTTCTTCGCCACCGCCGCCTCTCCACAGAAGCGCAGCCCTAACAAGCCCTATCTCGTCTACGTCGGCACCTACACTAATAAAACCGAGAGCAAAGGCATCTACGCCTACCTCTTTGACCCCGGTGTCGGCAAACTCAGCCCGCTCGGCCTTGCCGCTGAATCCGAAGATCCTTCCTTCCTCGCCGTGCATACCAGCGGCAAATACTTCTACGCGGTAAACGAAATCGACCACTTCGGCGGGAGAAAAAGCGGTGCGGTCAGCGCCTTCTCCATCGACGCCAAAACCGGCAAGCTCACGCTGCTCAACCAAGCCTCGACGCAAGGCGCCGGCCCCTGCCACATCTCGCTCGACAAAACCGGCAAGTTCGCCCTCGTGGCGAATTACGATGGCGGCAGCATAGCTACGTTTCCGATTCGTGACGACGGCAGCCTTGGCGAAGCCGCTGGCTTCGTCCAGCATCGCGGCTCGAGCGTCAACAAAGAACGCCAGGAAGCTCCGCACTCGCACTGGATTGGCGTCTCCCCGGACAATCGCTTCGCGATTGAGGCGAACCTTGGCCTGGACGAGCTGCCGGTCTATCACTTCAACGCGGGCAATGGGGACCTCTCGCCCATCGAACCCTTTGTGAAGGTGATTCCTGGCGCCGGGCCTCGCCATCTCGCCTTCCATCCCAACGGCAAATTCGCCTACGTGCTCTCCGAAATGGGAAGCAGCGTCACCGCCTTCGCTTACAAAGCCAGCAACGGTTCGCTCCCCTCGCTGCAAACGGTTTCCACGCTTTCCATTCTCCGAAAAGACTATTCCGGTCCCAAAGAAGCCGCGGAGATCGCCGTGCATCCCAGTGGAAAATTTCTCTACGCCTCCAACCGCGCCGGCATCGACACCATCTCTGCTTTCTCTATCGACCCGGTAAAGGGCACACTCAAGCTCAAGGACGAATATCCCACCATGGGAAAGACTCCGCGCAACTTCGCCATCGACCCTACCGGAAAATTCCTCCTGGCCGCCAATCAGGAATCCAACAACATTGTCATCTTCCGCATCGATTCCGCCACCGGCACTCTCAGCCCCACCGGCGAAATCACCGAAGCCCCCTCCCCCGTCTGCATCACATTTGTAGCAGCCCGATAACGCGTCGCGCTACAATCCGCCGCCAAGAGGTGGCCAATGAATTGGACCCGCTTTCTTCTTGCCGTTGCGTTATCCGGGTTTGCCACAACATTTACGGACTGGCTCTTTATGGGCGTGCTCTTTCACAAGAAATATCTTGCCACGCCCGAAATCTGGCGTATCAAGCCGGGCCAGAGTGATACGCGCAGCATTGTTCTATCCTCGCTTCTGGGCGTGTTGAGCTGCGCGGTATTCCTTTATCTGTGCGTCTGGGTGGGGCCTTCTTTTGCATATAGTGCCATGCTCCGTATGGCCTTCTTGGTTTGCGTGGCGGGTGCGGTGCCCATCATCTTCAGCAACATTGTCTGGATCAAGATGCATCCGCTCCTGGGTGTGTCACACTCGCTTGGTTGGCTCGCGCGCTTTGTTGTCACTGCCCTCATCGGCACCTGGCTGCTTCGCTAACGAAAACTACGAGCAGATGGAATCTGCTCCTGCGTTACCATCGCGGATTCATATTCGCTGTTTCTGGAGAACGCAATGAACCGGTCACGCATCTGCTGTGGCTAGATCGCTCATTTGGAGGGCGGTGGCTCGCCACCACCCTCGCGCCGACTTTTCTTTTCCCTCGATTGGAGTACAATCCCCGCCACGATCGCGAAACACAAAGCAAAGAAACCCGCAACGAGACGCAAGGCGCGTTCAGGCGCAGGCGCAGCCGCCAAGCTCCCCAAGAACGCCGTGACCCTAGTCGTCATCCTCCGCGCCAAGGAAGGCCAGGAAGGCCTCCTCGAAGCCGAACTCCGCGCCCTCATCGCTCCCACCCGCCGCGAAGAAGGCTGCCTCACCTACGACCTGCATCGCGCCATCGAAATCCCCGGCGCCTTCCTGCTCCACGAAGTCTGGGCCACCCGTGAACACCATCGCCTTCACACCAAGACTCTGCATTTCCTCCGCTGGGACGCCCGCAAAGATGCCCTCCTCGCCGGGCGCGAAGCCACCTTCTGGTCACAACTCGCATAACACGCTTTGCTTGCTCTCTGATTGATCGTTTCTCAGCTATGGCACAGAACTAGGCAAATGGGTCCACTTGGAAACGAATGCGTAGTGATTTGTGACTGGGAGCGGCACCTTTCCGATCGGTGAGCCGCGATTGAAGTGCTACTGCGCTTTGCGTTTCAGCGCCTTGCCAATTGCCAGCAGAAAGATCGCACTCTTGCCTTCCGCGTGTGGCGAAAAGAACTGAATCACTTCATCGTCGAAAAAAGTCAGCCCGCTGGCACCTAGGTGCTGGGCGTACGCAGCCAAATACATCTTGCCCCCTATCGCACCGGCCTCCAGTTGCACCGCGCGATAGCCGCGGTTCCCGTATCCCTCCAGGATGCGCCTCAAATCGGCGAGAAAGAAGACATCCACGCAAGCGTCCGCCGGCAACTGTTGCTCTAGTCCAAGGCGCCCAGCTTCGGCCCGGAACTTCCCGCGCTTCAAAAGCTCCACCGTTTTGCGTTCTCGGCTGAAGTAATAAGCGCCCGGCGCGAGCCCCTCCACCGCATGCACGATCAGGTAAATGTCATTGAGCTGCGCGCCAAGCTCAAGAAAGTTCGCCGGAAGCCCTCGCGTCGCACGGTCGAGAATGGTAGAAAGTTGTGCCAGTGTAATTGACGCTGCCGGATCGAACGTTCGCGTAGATCCCCGCCGCAGGATTACCTCTTCGATCGCGTCTGTGGGCTGTTCGCCGTCCGAGAGTGGCTGCAGGCGAACTTCCTCGCCTGCCGGAACAGAAGGCGGGAAGACCGGTCGCCTCTCGCGCCACTGCGCCGTTTCCTCTTCGGATGCAAGCGAGGAAGCATCGTGCATCTCCAGCATGGCGGCAAATTCCGTCTCGCGTTTCGAGAGCGGGATCGTCTCCAGGCCCATCACCGCAGCCTCTCTCGGCGGCGGCAGTGAACCTTCCGCCCTGCGCCCAATCGGCACAAGGCACAACGCAACCTCACGCCGCGTATCGAGATCCAGCAGGCGGTTCACCTCGGCGTCCACAAACCCCAGCGCAATCTCCGCCGGCAGCCCCGAAGCCACGGCAACCGCCAGCATATTCGCCAGCAACGTGCCGCCATCCCAACCAAAATGGCGATACGTGCGCGCCGCATACTTCCAGGCGTTTCGCCAGTACGTTCCGGTGTAGACAATCGTCACAGGCGCATGAGCCGCCGCAGGCTCCATCGCCGCAGCCTGCGCCAAATTCCCGCGAAAATCGCCCTTGCGCAGCAATCCCAGCGACATGTCCGCCGGATTAAAGTGATACACCCCAGCATCCAGTCCCGTTAGTTCGCCACTTACGACGTACAGCTCGATCTCATAAAGCGCTCCGGTGCACGCCGCGGCGCGAAAATAAATTTCTCCGCCCGCATATTTCCGCTGCTTGGTAAGTCCCGCCGAGAAAAAGAGAATGCGCGCCAGATCCCACAGGTCAGGGACTGCGTCGCCGCCAACCACTGGCACGCGCTCGGAGACCGTCACCAGTGCAGCGGCTCCCGTTTGCGGCACGTCCCGCGGCAACGCAATCGCTTCAATCGCCGGATAAATCTTGAAAGGCAGCGGCCGGTTCGCCCAATCCAGAAAGTGCGTACTGCTCCGAACACTCCAGTACGAGTGCTTTGTCCCGTCGTGATACTTCCAGGCCGCAGTGCTGTCGCTGTTCTTCACCACGTCAGACTAGCACCGGCCAGTGGCGCAGGTGGGCTAAATGAGCGACCCTATTCGGATATGGAAGAAGTGACAGGTATTGGCGGATTGTTCGTCCGCGCCAAAGACCCTGTGGCGCTCGGTCATTGGTATCAAGAACACCTTGGGGTCACGCTAACACCGTCGAGCTATGACGAATCGCCCTGGCGGCAGGAGGCGGGACCGACTGTGTTTAGCCACTACGTTGCGGGGCCGGAGACGGAAGGTGCGGGCGCGGCCAACTGCTCGCGTCGCAGATTGCGGCGCAGTTCCTCTTTGGCTCGGAAGATCATCATCCTGACCGCAGGAAGCCGCCTTTTCAGTGCGCGATCTCGGAGTAACTCATTTGTTTGTAGTAGCGCAGCACGAGCGGCACCTTGTATTTTTTTGGCAAGCGAATCAACTGTTCCCGCACTTCGAGCCCTTCTTCCCTGCGCAGAACTTGGGAGAGTGGCGATGGAGTCGAATAGTCGGGGACTTCGCTAAGGTCGGCTCCGTCCACGCACGAGTCTTTCTCGCGTTTTCTTCGTCGCAGCTTATCGATGCAATGCCGGCCTGCCACCTGCGACACCCAAGGGCGGAAGGGCACCGCCTCATTTCTTGTCTCCAGGACCCTGTGCAGCTTCAAAAAGACCTCTGCCGCAGCATCCTCGGCGTCTTCCGGCCGCCGAAAGAAACGCCGGCAGACCCGCAAAACATGGCGATAGTGAGCCGCGTAGATTGTGCTTAATACTTCGGGGCAGGTTTGTAGGGGCTGGTTCAGCGCCGCGCAGGGCGCTGTTTCTTCCATGAACATCGAAGTCGTTCTCGTTGCCATCGCCCGTCCTTTGCCTCGAATTTAGGCACACCACTACTCTCGGGCCCGCACGATACAACTCGGGGAGCTCGCGTGTACTTCGGTTCACCTATTTGGAACGATTTCCTCTCCGTTCAGCTTTCTTCGGTCGCACGACCGAAGTCGGCCCACGGTGAGGCGCCGAAAAATCTTTGCTGCGCGAATGGGGCCGCTCGATTATGGTGCCCTCGCGTCGGCGAATGACCAGGAGTGTCAAGTCATCCTCCGGTGAGCACGCGTCAGCGAAGTCGAGCACCGCCCCAAGCGTAGAGAAGAGAATTTGGTTCGCGCTCGCGCCGCTGACCGCATTCACCGCCGCCGATAGTCGTCCTATCTCAAACTCCTCGTCTTCGGAATTCCGGCACTCCGTCACGCCGTCGGAGTAAGCGAGCAACATATCGCCGGGATTCAGTCGCACGGTCCCAGAGTCGTACGCCGCTTTTTGCAGGGCACCCAGCATCGGTCCGCCTTTTTCGAGGCGTTCCACAGTCTTGTTGTGTCTCAGCAGCAGCGGAGCTGGCAGGCCGGCGTTACAGTACACAAGTTCATTCTCTTGCGGATCGAGTCGGGCAAAGAACAGGGCCGCGATCGGCGCCTCATCCTGATCCTGGCACAGTTCCGCGTTGACCTCGGCAACGGCAGCCGCCGGGTCCGAATGCCTTCGCGCACAGCGTCGCATCAAACCCATCAGATGGGCCTGCCAAATTCCCGCCGACAATCCCTTGCCGGCGATGTCGCCCACGGTCAATCCAAGGGCGGAGTCGAGTTCCATCACCTTGAAATAGTCTCCCGAGAGGTGGCGCACGGGAAAAATTTCGCCGGCGATCTCAAACTCGCCCCAGACGAGTTCACGCGGGGCGCAGAGCTTCCGTTGAATCTGGGCCGCCTCATAGATAGCCTGCTGCAGCTTTGCTTGTTCACGTCGCACTGCATCCAGTTCCTGCTTCACCGACTGGATGCCCGCCGTAAGGCTTCTTGCCGTAGCGGGCAAACCTTGACTCGTGTTCCCGTCGCGTTTCTTCTCCCGCTCCAGGCGGTTCCCGAGCGGGCTCTGCCTGCTGACCAGCATTCCTTCGGTCGATGTCATCATGTTCATCTCATCCTACGAATTTGTAGCCCACTCCGTGCACCGTCAGAAAGAAACGGGGCTGCTCCGGAACCGGTTCGAGTTTCTGGCGAATCCTTACAATATGAGCATCCACGGTCCGAGTCGTCGGAAAGTTCTCGTAACCCCAGACCTCGTCGAGCAAACGGTCGCGGCTCAGGGTCTCCCCCGAATGACATAGAAAATGCTTCAGCAGCTCAAATTCCTTGCTCGAAAACTCCACCGGCTTACCACCACGCAAAACCTGGTAGCTGCGCAAGTTCACGTCGACATCACCGAAGGAATAGCGATCCTGCTCTTTTGGCAGCGTCTTTGCCCGTCGCAGAACGGCCTTCACGCGAGCGAGCAGTTCTCGGATCGAGAAGGGCTTGGTGACATAGTCATCGGCGCCGAGTTCGAGACCCACAACCTTATCCACTTCCTGGCCGCGCGCCGTGAGCATGATGATGGGAATCGAGGGGCGCTTCGCCTTTAGCTGCTTGCACACATCCAACCCGCTCATGCGTGGCATCATCACGTCGAGGACGATTAGGTCCGGGGAATCCTTCAGGGCACGCTCGAGCCCTTCGACGCCGTCTAATGCCGTTATCACTTGAAAGCCCTCGTACTCGAAATTATCGCGGAGCCCCGCAACCATGTTCGGCTCATCCTCGACGATCAGAATTTTCGTTGTTCCCATGACCTCTCCCTTGGGCTCTCCCCGGAGCATGGCACCACCCCACACTCCGTGGCCCCTCACGCTGCTGCCTCCGCGGTCCGCAAAGCAGGATCCAAAGGCAACGCGATCGTGAATTTGCTCCCTTTCTCGGGTGTGCTTTCGACCAGCACGTCCCCGCCATGCGCACGCGCGATGTGCCGCACGAGCGACAGGCCCAATCCCGATCCCTTGATGTTGTGTACCAGCGGATCACCACAACGATAAAACTTCTCGAAGATTTTCTCCTGCTCGTTCGGTGCGATGCCGATCCCGTGGTCCCGGACTTCCAGATTCACGCGGCTGTTCGCGCGGTACAAGCTCACACCGATGTACTTTTGGTCCTTGGAGTACTTCAATGCGTTGTTCACCAGGTTAAGCAGCGAGCGCGCGATCGCCTCACGGTCCACGATCACCGGTGGAATATCGCCGGAGATGTTCTCCTCGAAGGCGAAACCGTTTTGTTCGATCTGGAACCGGTAGGAATCCAGGGTCGACCGCACCAGATCGGCCAGGTTCGTTTCCTTGAACTCATATTCCTTGCGTCCCGCTTCGATTCGAGAGAAGTCCAGGATATTGTTGATGAGCGCCGTCAGGCGTTCGCTCTCCTCGCGAATGATGCGGAAATACTCCTGGTACTTTTCCTTTGCCGTAAGCCGGCCCAGCTCCAAAGTTTCGGCATACAGCCGGATCAAAGCCAGCGGTGTCCGCAATTCATGCGAGACGTTGGCGACGAAATCGGACTTCAGCCTGGCCAGATTCATCTCTCTCGAAACGTTGCGGTAAGTGAGCCAAATTCCGCCGACCATCACCAGACACAGCGCGGCCAACACGGTGTAGTGAAATCTGAGAAATTTCATGCCGATATCTGCGATCGTAGTGCCCTGGTATTTAATCGCCAGGACTAATCCCGGGAAAACGTCCGCAAACGTGCGCTCCATCTCCGGCTCTTCCCCGTCCCAGTTTGCCGAAGCTACCCATGAGGTGTAATCCTTCGGCGCATGGATCATCATCACCGGCGGATTCTCATCGCCCATCAGCGCGACGCTCTTGCTGGTCAATACGTCCTTCATCATTGTGGGCAAGAAGTTCTTGCGCAGATAGTCCTCGTCAAAGGCGACGACCGCGACTGCCACACGATCCTTTGGAACATCCGGAGGGATAAAAAAAGCGACGTTCCAATACGTGCGTTGATGATTTTCAAAGAGCGTCCACCCGCCAGAGAACGTTACTGGCTGGTCGCCCTTCTCCGCCATAAGGCGGAGATGTTTCGCCATCTCGGGGGCCTCCATGACCACCCAGTTCCCGGCCGCGTTGATCTCATTCTGTGTGCGCCCGCAGAAGACCTTGTCCCAGTCTCGGCCAGGCTGGATGCGGCTCAGCAGCAGGTTGTTCTTCTTGTCGTACAAAACCGCATACGCAAACTCCGGATGCTCCGACAGTATCTGCTCGAGCTTCGCCTTGATCTTGGATGGGTCGCCCTCGGGGCCTGGGAAATCTCTAAGCACCGGAGCAAGCAGATCGTTCGCCTTCTGCCAGCTCTTCTTTTCGGCAATCTTCAGTACGTGAATAAAATCGCGTTGGATAGCTGCTTCGATGGCCTTATTGCGCTGAATATTCTTCAAGTTAACGATGCTGAAGCCCATCAAGGCCGCCGCAGGGAGCACGATGGCCAGCTCCAGCGTCAGCAGCGTTCGCGTGCGGTCCGTCAATCGCCACTTCTTAGACATTCTCAGCCTCGCCAGATTCTTCACTCGCCCTTAACACTGGCACGACTATAAAGGCCTCTCAGGGCGCGAGTTGTCAAGCCACCGCAAATGATTGTAAAAAGTTGTAAAAAGCGGCCGCTACGACACGGCGGTATTGACCGGTTCCCCTAGCGCGCCATTCATTGACTGTCCGTTGTTGGGTCCGTAATATGGGGCCACCTGATAACCATTCATCTCCTCGAATGATCGGCCAAACCATCTCGCACTACCGTGTCACCGGTCAGCTCGGCAGCGGGGGCATGGGCGTCGTGTATGAGGCCGAGGACCTCAAGCTCGGCCGGCACGTCGCCCTGAAATTTCTCCCCGCGGACATGGTCGGTCATCCGCTAGCTCTCAAACGATTCGAGCGCGAAGCCCGCGCTGCCTCGGCCTTGAACCATCCCAACATTTGCACGATTCACGAGATCGCCGAGAGTCAGGGCCAGCCAGTGATCGTGATGGAACTATTGCAGGGCGAGACGCTCCATCACCGTATTTCCGGGCGCGCCTTGCCGAACCAGCAGATTTTAGATATCAGCATCCAGCTCGCCGACGCACTCGAAACCGCGCATTCCAAGAGCATCCTCCATCGTGACGTCAAGCCTTCCAATATCTTCCTCACGCAGCGGAACCAGGCCAAAATCCTTGACTTCGGACTCGCACGCGAGATGCACTTAGACGCAACGGACGATTCAGCTGCCGGCCAGCCCACCGTCAGCCTGCGCGAGGAGTACCTGACAACACCCGGCAGCACCATCGGGACTGTCGCGTACATGTCACCCGAACAAACGCGCGGAGAGGATCTCGACTCCCGCTCCGATTTGTTTTCCTTCGGCGCTGTGATGTATGAAATGTGTACCGGGGGGCCGCCGTTCGAAGGTCCCACTGCGGCGGTGATCTTCGACAATATCCTGCACCGCGACCCAACGCCCATTAGGGAGTTGAATCCGCAGGCTCTCAGCTCGCTTCAGCCCATCATTTCCAAATCCCTCCAGAAGAAGCGCGAGGCCCGCTACCAGTCGGCGGCGGAACTGAAACAGGATCTAGAGCGCGTCAAACTGCAGCTGAGCACTCAGTCGCTTCCCGCCTTCCGCCCGCTCGCTGTGCTGCGCAACCGCCGCGCCGTCGCAGTGAGTCTGGCAGTCCTGGTGGCCTTGGCCGCTTTCACTGGTTGGAGAGTTCACGCCAGCGGGCAAGTCCGCTGGGCTCGCGAAGAAGCCCTGCCTCAAATCGAAACTCTGAATGAGCAGAGTCGGTTTATCGACGCCTGGCGCCTGGCGGAACGTGCTGCGGCTTACATTCCCAATAATCCCCGATTACAAACGGACATCGGCTACGTTTCCCGGGCCGAGGACTTCACATCCGATCCTCCCGGCGCCGACGTCTCCATCAACTCTTACAACGGGCGCGAGGCCGATTGGCAGCACATCTGTAAAACGCCCTGCAAGATTCGCGTTCCTATAGGCGTCGTGCGCTGGCGTCTGCAGAAAACGGGTTTTGACACTCTAGAGCACATCACGCCGCAATTCGGCGCTCGCGACCTCCGGTTCAAATTGCAACCGACGGGCACCGCACCTGCCGGCATGGTTCCCGTGCGCGGCGGCAACTCGACGCTGGATATCACCGGCCTTGGCGGCGCTGCAAGCGTGACTTTGAACGACTTCTGGATTGATAAGTACGAGGTCAGTAACCGCCCGTACCGGGATTTTGTACGAGCCGGCGGCTACTCCGACCCGCGCTTTTGGAAGCACGAATTCAATCAGGGCGGTCGCAAGCTTCCTTTTGGCGAGGCCATGAAGCTGTTCTTGGACCGCACTGGCCGACCCGGCCCGGCCACCTGGGAATCGGGCGATTTTCCCGAGGGCAAAGGCGACTATCCGGTCACCGGCGTGAGCTGGTATGAGGCCGCAGCCTATGCCGAGTTCGCGGGCAAGAGCCTGCCAACGGTCTATCACTGGAACCGGGCTGCCGGCATTCCCTTGGTTTCTGAGTTAGTCCGCGCCAGCAACTTTTCCATGAAGGGCCTTGCGGCCGCGAATTCCTACACCGGCATTGGCCCCTTCGGCACTTACGATATGGCCGGAAATGCTAAGGAGTGGTGCCTGAACGCGAACGGCGAGAAGCGTTACATTCTGGGGGGCGCTTGGGACGAGCCCACCTATATGTTCAATGACGCCGATGCCCAACCGGCTCTTTCCCGTGGCGATAACTTCGGATTCCGGCTCGTTAAATTCGATGGTGAATTGTCCGCCGCCGCAGCCTCTCCCATCGAATGGCCGTATCGCGATTTCAACAAAGAGAAACCCGTTCCAGACGCCGTGTTCGGCGTCTTCCGAGGCCTCTACACGTATGACCGGACCGCGCTCGACGCCGTCGTCGATCCACCAGACGACAGCGACGAACGGTGGCGGAAAGAGAAAGTCACTTTCAATACCGCCTATGGCGAGCGAATGTTCGCCTACCTCTTCATGCCGCGCACGGGACATCCACCCTTCCAGACTATCGTGTTGTTTCCCGGATCAAATGCTCTTTTCCAGCGCTCCAGTCACGATCTGCCGGGCATGCGCTATCTGGGTTTCCTGATCAAAAGTGGCCGCGCCGTGGTGTTTCCGATTTATAAGAGCACCTTCGAACGGGGCGACGCGCTAGCCTCCGATGAGCCCAGTCGCACCGACTTCTACCGCGAGCATGTTTTCGACTGGTACAAAGACCTCGCCCGCACGCTCGACTACCTCCAGACCAGGAGCGATCTCGATTCCAACCGCATCGCCTATTACGGTCTCAGTTGGGGCGCCGCTCTCGGGCCTATTTTTTCCGCCACGGAGCCACGTATCAAGACGGCGCTCTGGGTCGGCGGCGGATTTGACTACGGGAAAACTTTGCCCGAGGTGGACCCATTCAATTTCACGCCGCGCGTGACGATGCCAGTGCTGATGGTTAATGGACGCTACGATTTCTTCTTTCCTAAGGAAACCACGCAAGACCCGATGTTCCGCCTGCTTGGCACTTCCGAAAAAGACAAGCAGCATGTAGTGTTTGAATCCGGCCACGTTCCCCCCGCCGACATGCTCATCAAAGAAGTCTTGGACTGGCTCGACCACTACCTTGGACCAGTCCGTTGAGAGTTAGTCGCGCAGGCTTGTGCGAAAACGGACCGCTGAAGTACAGCCGTTTTGAACGGCTTCCCCCGCGGCAGCGAGGCGGAGGTTTCCCGCAGCGTCCATTACCCGGCTATTGGAAAATCGCCGAAGAGAAAGAAAAGTTTGGTTGCAGGGGTCAGATTTGAACTGACGCAACATGCCGGTTCCAAAGAAGTAGCGGAACTTACTAGATTTCCCTACCGCGAATTAGAGTATTCACCTACTAGCTATCTGACAAGACGCGGATACGCTCACTTCGGCGATGGGACCTTAGGATCCCCTTAGGGCTCCGATACCCCCTTTGGCTGGCCCTATTTAGCGGACCCTTCCGTTTCCTGAACGCCGGGTTGTCCCCGTCGAAACTCGCTGCCGGCGAACACAACAGGAGGTTCGATTATGTTTAAGCGGATATTCGGGTTCCTTGCACTTGCGTTTGCATTGTTTGGTACCGAGTCTTGGGCGTGCGATGGCCCTTGCCCGACGCCACTACCCATAACAAACACGTTCTTTCCCGGCCACACCACAGGCACCTACGATTTTTCCGCTACCGGTGACGGCAAACTCACCGTTGAATTCGACACCGTGCTCACTAACTTCACGCTCACCGTAACTGTAAATCATAATATCGACTCGTTTGATTCGAGCGAGTTCCCTGCGGGCACCTCAGCCGTGACATACGCCAATGGATTCCAGGATCAATACGATTTCACGGGGAATAAGAACGGCCCGAACCATGTGCCTCAAAGGAACATCGATTATAAACGGCTGATAACTCTAACGCTCGAGTACCTTACCTTTCAGACGGCCAACACTCCCGCTTTCGGTCATGCGCCCGGCGACAACGCCACAGCCGTTTATAGCGAGGACATCTTAACGGGCTATTCCACGTTTCCGGTTTCTGGGGACCCGACCATGAGCGGGGGACTTCCGGGCCTATCCAGCGTAGCTGCCCTCCGCGAGCCCCTTACGGAAAACGATACATACTGTTGGGTGTCTCCCCCGATGGATGGCCAAACATATACCGTCGGGCAGGAAATTGAAGTGTCATTCCGATTGTTCCCTAGCGGCCCTTGCACCGGCAACTCAGGGGCGCCGATCCGGGATAAGACGGCGCGCCTCTCGCTTTCGAGATTCGACGCCACAACCGGTAATACTGTTTTCCCGCCGCTCCGGGACAAGCAAGAAGGAAATGAATTCCATTACGACAAAGAGAGTGGAGAGAACGAATTCGATTTGAGCACCGAAGGGCTCCAGCCCGGTACATATACCATCACGGTGTTCTCGAGCAAGTTCTCTGCGCAGAGTCGGAACTTCACCTTAACCGGGAATCCCGGTTGCCTCGTTATTTTCTAACGAAAAGACTTGCGGCCCAGAATGTAGCGGGGTGCAAGCTTTTGCCATGAATCGCGTCGTCCTGGGAATCCTGTGTGGTATTGCATTTGGTCTGCTCGATGCAGCTTAGCCTTGAATTGTGGGTTTTTAAGGCTTCTGGACGGATGGCGAGGAAATGGACCTCAAGTCCTCGCGCTTTAGGATGTCTTCGCTGCCTGATTCCTGGTGGATCGTTTCCAGAATTCGCCTGGCCGCAGCATAGTGGGGCGCCGCTTCGGCGCCCCCACTTCCCGAAAGCTCAAGGGACCGGCCGAGCAGGTAGTGGCTCCGGGCGAGCAGCGCCTGCAGTCCAAGTTTTTCACTCGTCCTCAGACTTATCTCAAGTTCCTTTCTAGCCGCGGGATACTGATGCGCGTTTAGCAGTGCCTCGGCCAAGGCAAGCGCGGCCGCCGTGGAGATATGTTTCAGCCCCACAGCGTCGGCTTCCTGAACCAAGGCCTTCAGAGGAGCAAAGGCCGCCTGGTCGCGCTTCTCTTCCACAACGCATTTCGACGAGTTGAGTTTCGACAGCAGGGCAACATCCCTCTCTACGCTGCCCGAGCTTGCCGCAAGGGCCTGCGAGAACAGGTCTGCGGCGGACTTGATGTCGCCTCGATAAAAGAAAGCGTCTCCCTGAAAATTTAGAATCTGTGCGACCAGGGTCTTATTCTGCAGTTCCCGCGCCAGGGTCATAGCCTCGGCCAAATTCTTCTGTGCCTCATCGTAGCGTCCCACCTGACTGAGTGAGTTTCCGTATCCGCTCAGAATTTCTGCCATCCAGAAACCGCGGTCCTGCAATTCCCGGAAGGTTTTGAGAGCCTCTTCTTTGGATTTGAGCGCCGCGCCATACCGTCCCTGATACTCAAATATCGTGCCCATGCTGTACGACTGGATTGCAGCACCACTCTTGTCACCGGAGCCGCGAAAGAGTTCGAGGGCCTTGAGGTGGTAGTCCAAACTTTGGCCATAGTCGCCGGCCTTCAAGGATGCTTCGCCTAGATTGTGCAGGGTTTCTCCGACTTGACTGGGGATGTTGGCCTTCTTGCGGAGCTCCAGCGCCCGTTCATAGTAGGTGAGCGCATCGCTGGACTGGCCTTTCGCGAGATAGACATTCCCGATATTGTTCAGGCAGAGAGCCTGGTTGTTCTCGTTGCCTACATCCCGCTGGATTTGCAAGGATTCCTTGTAGGACTTCAGAGCCTCCTCATATCGGCTGCGTTCTGTGTAGAGGTCGCCAAGATTGATCAGCGTGACGCCGAGCCCCTTCTTGTCGCCGATTTCGCGCTGCAACTTCACGGCTTCCAGGTAACTCTTGTTGGCCTCTTCCGGCTTGCCGAGGCTAGCCTGAACCTGAGCGATATTGCCCAGGGTGAGCGCGATTCCGGGCTTCTGGCCCAGACTGCGCTTGATCACCAAGGACTCCTCGTAATTTCGCAGCGCTTCTTCAGGCTTATTGAGCTGTTTATAAGCGGCCCCGATAGCATTCAAGATCGTGGCTTTACCGTCGGCATTGTCGAGCTCCACGGCCAGGCTGAGCCCCCGGTTCAGGTAATCCAGCGAGCCCTTTGGATTGTTGCTTCTGATTTCCACCCGGCCCGCGGCCAGCAAAGCGTCTACGTGTTTTGGATCGCTCGCCAATACCCTCGCAAATTCAGCCCGCGCCTTATCGTATGCACCGGTGGATTCGTAGAGTCCGCCGAGATGAAAATGAACGTCCACATCATCCGGTGAAACCTTCTCCAGATTCTCGTAAGATTCGATAGCTTTGCGGTTATCGTTCGAGACTTGAGCATAATTCGCCTGAATCAGATAGCGTTCCTGGGGCGGAAGCTTCTCGCTTAGGTCTACAGCTTTCCGGGAAAATTGCTCAGCTTTGTCGTCATTTCTGAGATTGCTATACGTCTGCCCTAGTTTGGAATAGGCCAATGCGAACTCGGGGTCCGCCTGAATGGAAGCCTCAAAACGCTTTGCGGCTTCGAGATGATTTCCCTGGCGCGCTAACTCCAGCCCTTCGTTGTAGTCCCGAAGCGCCTGCAATGAGGTGGAAGATGGCTGAAACGACTTGGCGCGAAGCTCCTGGAGCACATCGAAAGAAAGGGAGAGGTTTTGCTGGATGGATTGAGCGAGATCGGCAATGGCCGGCAGTAGCCCTTTTTCGTTCGGTGCCTCCGCTTTCACGGGGATCGTGCGCTGGCGCTTGAGGTCCCGGAGCGTGGCGTCAATGCGAATCTGGTCGCCGATCTTGGCGTATTGCCCCCAAACCACCGTATCAGCGCTACTGAATTCCGCAATGCGGCCGACCATCGTCGGATCGATGGCAGTCCCAGGAGTGATCCGTAGGTCTGAGAGCACCTGGTGCAAGCGGTCCGGAGAAATGGTGCGCAGATGCGCGGACTGGCCCACGTCGGTGCTGAGCATGTCCGCCAGGCTTGGGCCGAGCCAATCGAGCGAAGTATCGCCTGACGCATTGCGGAAGGGTAGAATGGCGAGGGAAGCTTGCTCTACGGGGGGGGCCCGCTTCGCGGAGGACCCGGAGAAGATTTTGCCGCGGAAAACAATTCCTAGTGCTGCCAGCAAAACAACCGCGGCAGTTGCGACGATCCAAATTCGATACCGCTGGAAAAGTGAGACCGCGGCGGTTGGCGGCAGCGTGGGTGCGACGGTCCGCACGCTCGTAGGCATCTCGTGGCCAAGATCTTCGAGAATCTCTCTGGCTGTGGAATAGCGCTGATCGCGATCGATTTCCAGGCACTTCATCACTACGTCGCTGATCACCCTTGGAATCGTGGGATCTACTTCCGCGGGAGGTTGAGGCCGCTCCTGGGTGCGTATCAGAAGGGTAGCTAGAGCCGTGTCCGCCTTGTACGGAGAAATGCCGGTCAGCATTTCATAAAAAATTACGCCGAGAGCAAACAGATCCGAGCGCGCGTCGACCTTGATGCCCTTGGCCTGTTCGGGCGACATGTATTCCGGCGTGCCCATCAATACGCCCGTCTGTGTCATGCCCGGTGTTTCGAGGGAATGCGCGATGCCAAAGTCCATCACGTAAACGCGCTCTTTCGTGTCCAGCATGATGTTTTGGGGCTTCAAATCGCGGTGGACCACACCGGCGGCGTGTGCGGCTTCGAGCGCGCGGCAAACCTGCGCGATGATCTGTACCGTCTCTTCCGGCGGAAGTTTTCCTCTTTCCCGGAGCACGGTGCGAAGATCGCGGCCTTCCACGAACTCCATGGTGATGAACTTGAAGCCCTTGGCCTGTCCCAGATCGAAAATGCGAATGACGTTCCGGTGGGTAACTTCGCGAGCCAGGATCAGTTCCTGTTTGAAGCGGAGGAGGATTTCCGGATTGCTGGCGAGGTCAGCGCGGATCAGCTTGAGAGCTACGAGGCGTCCGAGCTCGGTGTCGCGCGCCTTATAAACGGCGCCCATTCCGCCCTGACCGAGCAATTCGAGAATTTCGTAACGTTCGGCCAGCACTGTCCCTACCAGCGCGGCACCCTGGGCGTAGGGGGCGTCAGGCGGCGGAGTGACGGCGACCGACCATGCGGAAGTGGTCCCTGCAGGTAGCGTGCCTCTCGGAACGGTTCCGTCGAGCGTTTGGTCATTCAATGGCAAGGGGGTACTGCACTTCGTACAGTTCGCGGCGCTGGGCGGGTTCTCCGTCTGACAAAGAGGGCATTGCATGGACGGGCAGTCTAGTGCACCAAAGTACTCCTGATTATGTGATTTCGTCGAGGAAATGCAAGCGGGAGTTAAAGATGCGGGTTAAGAGTTGACCCACGGCGGTGCAGGCCGGCCAAAATTGAATGAAGCGAACTGGCAGAAAGGAAGCGGGCCGTTGGACGTGATGGTGGTCAACGGACTGCCGGGTGATTTACCTCCGTGAAGCAGAACCTTCTGCGCGCAGAAGTGACAGCAACCTGACGGATGCTCAGCTCTCGGGCCCCGCAAGGTAGTACCCCGGCCGCGCCCGCACCTTCAATCCTTCCTTGTTCACCTTCACTTTGATCTCGTGATAGCCCGTATCGCTCGTCCCCCGCGGCGTGTAGCTCAGCGAATACTGCGAGTGCAGCTCGCCGCCAATTTCATCAATCGCATTCTCTACCGAATGATTCTTGAACGTGGCAATGTGCTCTCCGCCGGTCGCCGTCGCCGCCAACTCCAGCGCGTGATCCGTAATTTTGTTCTTGACGTGCTGCACCGCCCACGCCGCCACCGCCATCAAGTCTCCGGTTCCGTAAAGTGCGCCTTCCGACCCCGGCGTCTGCACCGAACCCGGGAATGGCGGGCGTCCAAACGTTCCTGGTGGCGTCACCTGCGGCGTCGTATCCTTCGGCGGAGCCTTCAGTTCCGCCATCGTGGTGGACAACCCCACGGAGTAAATCGTCACGTTCGAAAGCTGCGCCTGCCGCAACACCGCGCCCAGCTTTGTCTCGCTGCCCACGTCCGTGGCCTCGGACAAGATCAGCATGATTCGCCGCCGCCCGGGCGTATCCGCGGTGGGCAGTGGCCGCCCGCTCAGCATTTCCACGCCTATGGCCATCGCGTCAAACAATTTTGAACCGCGCGTCACCGAGTTGAGTTTCGTGAAGGTCTTCTCGATCGCATCCTGGTTCGTCGTGAAATCCTGTAGCTTGTCCACTGAATCGTTAAATCCCACCACCGCCGCTTCGCCGTTCGGGCCCATCACCGTCTCCGTCAGTACAATCCCTGCCTTGTTAATCTGTGGCATCAGCGGCGCAATCCTCATGCTTGTTTCCACCAGAAAAACGACGGCAAGCGGATCGCCCCCCAGGTCGAAGTGGATTATCTGCTGCGGAACTCCGTTGTCGGTGACCTGAAAATCCTTCGCGTCCAGCGTGTTAACCATTTGGCCGCTGCTGTCTTTTACCGTCACCGGCGTATTCACCAGCGATACGCGCGTCACGATCTTGGTTTGGGGAGGAGCCTGCTGAACTAGTGTGCCGGGTTGCGGCGCAATCGGCCCGGTAGGCGCTTGCGCGGAAACCGTTGCCGAAGGCGCAGAAATAAGGAGCGCGCCCGCTAGAACCGCAAGCAGTGTGACCAGGAATGGCGGTTTCCTCATAGCGGGCCTCCGTGCCCAGTGTATCCAATTCGACGCAACTCCGCCCTCAGACGTTGCCGTCTCTCCTCGCAATTCCTAGAATGGAGGCTCGCTCTTTTTGGAGAAATCTCATGTCCGCAGGGCACGTCAAGCTCAAGCCCCAGCACGCACCCAAAGCTCCGCACCAGGATGCTAAATTCTTGGATAGCACCGCCGCGCGGCCCATCCGCATTTTGGCCGAATATTTGCATCCTCTGGTGCAGCTCAAAAACGAGGGCATCGGCGACACCATTGTGATGTTTGGCTCCGCGCGCATCGAATCCCACGAAACTGCGCAGGGCCGGCTCACGCGCCTGAAAAAAACGCCCGCCTCAAAGCTGCCCGCGGCGCAACGCGCGAAGCACCGTGAAGCCATCCGCGAGGCGAAGAGCGCCTTGGAAATGTCGCGCTACTACGAAGAAGCGCGCGAACTTTCCCGCCGCATCACTACTTGGGCCCTCACCCTCGGCCCGCGTCCGCGCCGTTTTGTGATTTGCTCCGGCGGCGGCCCCGGCATCATGGAAGCCGCCAATCGCGGCGCTTCCGAAGCCGGCGGAAAATCCATCGGCTTATCCATCGAACTGCCCCACGAGCAATTCGCCAACGCCTACATCAGTCCCGAGCTTAGCTTGAACTTCCACTACTTCTTCATGCGCAAACTCTGGTTCGCGCAAATCGCCAAAGCGCTCATCGTTTTTCCCGGCGGCTTCGGCACCATGGACGAACTGTGGGAAATGCTCACGCTGTTACAAACCGGAAAGCTGCCGCGCAACAATCTGATCATTATTTACGGCCGCAAATATTGGGATGAAGTGCTGAACTTCCGCGCAATGGTGCGCTGGGGCATGATCGATCAAGACGAATACAAAATGCTGCAGTTCGCCGACACCGTGGACGAAGCTTTCAATCGCATCCGCGAAGGCCTCGAGAAATACCACATGGAACTCGACTCCGACCTGTAGCGTGGCTACAGGCTTTGCCCACTCGCAATTACGGGAATTCCGGCATGTCGCGCTCCGCTGCGCAGTGCTATTCTTTCGTTTACCCTGCCTTAGGCCTCATTTCAAAATAGAGGAGACAACTGGATGCAGACCAAACTTCTGTCGAGAATTTTCGCCGTCGGAAAAATAATGCTGGCCAGCCCGCGCTGGCGGGATTCCTGCTCTTCACCGGGGCTCCGCGTTTGCGCGCCGATGACGACGCTTGCCAACGGCGCATCGCCAGGGCCGATCATCATCTTCACGAAGCCATCGAGCGTCATGGGCGTGAGAGCAGGCAAGCGGACAACGCTCGCCATGAATTGCACCAAGCGCGCGAATATTGCTGGAGCCGCGCTCATCGTTGGTGGGATGAACACGAGCATCGTTGGCATTCCGATCGCGATTGGGACGACCACGACCACGATCATGACCGCGATCGCGATCGTCCGTCGCACTAAATCCGCCATCGAGCGCAGTCAACAAGAGCTGCGTCAGGCGGCGGATTTGTGCAGGTCGGCGGGCAGCTCGTCGGAGAAGACGGCCTCGAAGCGGCGGGTTTCGTCCTGATCGTGCAACATGACTATGGGCACTACGCGCAGGGACTGGCCGCACGCGCGGCAGTTGGTGACTTCGCCCTGCAAATCCTGCAAAAAGCCATCGGTAAAATGATATTGCGTCCGCTCGCGGCGGGCATTCTTCTGTCCCCGTTTACCGCAGTGGGGACAAACATATTCGA
>Ga0307475_10000195_pt1 | contig 36924 bp, 30 predicted proteins | sample atmos_gasesECM1C_FD_203317 | JGI IMG/M metagenome (GOLD analysis project Ga0307475, IMG submission 203317) | Hardwood forest soil microbial communities from Morgan-Monroe State Forest, Indiana, United States - atmos_gasesECM1C_515 | ecosystem: Environmental > Terrestrial > Soil > Temperate... | reverse complement strand
CGTCGAAGTATCCGTCGCGCTGCAAGCGCTCGAGCAGGTTGCGCTTTCCTTCCTCGAGAAGATCTGCGTCGACTGTTCCTTCCTGGTAGATCGGTATCAATTTTTTCAGACTGCCCTGAGAAAATTTTGCGCCGGTTACCGTCATGCGAACGAGGGGGCCTTCCGATACCTCCAATTCGAGGGGCAGAATATTCTTCGCGGAGTCATACTCACCTCGCCGCACGGTTGCGCGCGCACTCAGATGCCCCTTCTTCGCGAGGAATTTCCTGATGCGCTCGGCGCCACGTTCGAAGCGAGCGGAATTGATTTCGCGGCCGGCCTTCATCTTAAGTTGCGAAAGTATTTTTGCATCCGGGTACTCGGTCCCATTCTTCAGCTGGATGTTCCCAACGCGAGCGCGCGGGCCCGGTTTCACGTGGACGATAATGTCCATCTGATGCGTTTCTGGATGCGGCGATTCCTCGGCGGAGACCTCTGCCAAATACAACCCTTCATCGCGCAGTGTTTCTCTCAGCCGTTCCAGCGCCTCGCTCACCACTGGCTTCCGGTACGCCTGTCCCAGCCCCAGCTGCATCGCGGCCCCCGCCGATGCCTCGCTCGGCGGCGCCACTAACCCTTCAAAGCGTATTTGGTTGAAAAACAGGTTTTCTCGCGCGACAAAGTCCAACCGAATTCCGCCCGGCACCGGCGTCGCCACCGCCTTGAGATCGGCGTAGTCCCCCGTTCGGTACAGCGCCCGCAAGCTTTCCGCTACTTTTTCACGTTCGAGCGGCTTGCCTGTTTCGACGGTAATTCCGCGCGGCGATTCCACAAGTATCGGGCCGTCTTCCCGGACGATTCGCACCTGGACGACGTTCGATTCCGCGCTTGCGGCAATGGAAGGAGCCTCTTGCGCGGCACGGGCGCATGCCGGCACGGCTCCCGTCAGGAGCGCGAGCGCGATAATCCCTCTCCACCCATAGACTCTGCCCAATTTCAGCCTTCCATTCGCTCAGACGAAGCGTAGCACAGCGGCGTTGCCTCTCCCGCGCCCAGTGGCGCTATGATGTAACTACGCAGGCCGTCTGCGGAGCCGGCCCGGGCCACATCACTCGTGAACAATTCTTTCCAGGAAAAATACTCGCGCCAGATGCTCTTCGCCGGCATCGGTCCCGAAGGGCAAGCAAAACTCTTAACCTCGCGCGCCGCTATTGTCGGCTGCGGCGCTATCGGCGCTGCGGCAGCGAATCTTCTGGTTCGCGCGGGAGTGGGCTATCTCCGCGTCATCGACCGGGACTTCGTCGAGCCCTCCAACCTCCAGCGTCAAACGCTCTTTGATGAATCTGACGCGGCGCAGGCCTTGCCGAAAGCAATTGCGGCGGAGCGCAAGCTGCGCTCCATCAATTCTAGCGTCTCCCTGGAAGGCATCGTCGCCGACCTCAACCCGCAGAACGCCGAAGAACTCCTCGGAGGCGTCGATCTACTTCTCGATGGCGCCGACAATTTTGAAACTCGTTTCCTGATCAATGATTTTGCCGTGAAATCCGGCAAGCCCTGGATCTACGCCGCGGGAGTCGCGAGCTACGGCCTCACCATGACCATTCGTCCGGGTCTTACGCCATGCCTTGCCTGCCTCCTTGAAACCGGAGGGGCAGGCCTGGGTCTCGAGGAAACGTGTGACACCATCGGCGTCCTTGCTCCGATCGTCAATCTCATCGCATCTTGGGAAGCCGCCGAAGCCTTAAAGCTTCTCGCCGGGCGCGAAGAGGCCCTTCATGGCCGGCTGATCTCCTCTGATGTGTGGAGCGGGCGAATGCAGTCCATCCGCATCGCCCGTCTTCCCGGCTGCCGGGTCTGTGCGCAACGGGAATTCACCTATCTCGAAGGCGAATCGCAACCCCATATCACCATGTGCGGTCGGGATTCCGTCCAGATTCACGAGCGCTCCCGCGCGATCGATCTCTCCGCGTTGAGAGTCCGGCTTGCGCCCATCGCCGCCGAAGTCCGCCAAAATGATTTTCTTCTGCGCTTCCGGATTCCGCCCTATGAAATGACTGTGTTTGCTGATGGCCGTGCCATCCTGAAGGGCACCAAGGATCCTTCCGTGGCGCGTTCCCTCTACGCGCGCTATATCGGCGCGTAGTTCACTCTCGTTCCGGTTTCTGGAAGGCCTCTCAGCGGGGATGGCCGGTGCGCCCAAACGAGCTTCGCATGTTCGCCCGGTCGAGATTTTCTCGCAGGTTCATCAGCGTCAGGAACGTGCTCAGGATACGCGCTTTCAGGTCGTCCGTCAGGTGCAGTCCGCTCGTCGCCACCCGCGCCAGGCGTTCGCCATGTTCGGTGATGAAGCGCATGATTTCGCGCTGACGTTCCTGCGGGGCGTTGCCCAGCGCCGTCTCTCGGCGCATTCCCGCGCAACTTGCTTCCAGGGACAGCGTGAAGTGCAGCACGCAGAGCTTCTGTTCGGCGAGAGCCGGAGGCGCGTCGTTCTTGCATCCCGAGGTTTGGCAGGAGGTTCCCATGAGGCCCGTGGCGCTTAACGATTGGTAACATCCCCGGCGCGGAAAATCCAGCGTGCTTCTCGCCGGTGCTGCGAATCTTACATTGTGCGCTTTTTTACGCCTCACACTCCTGAGCGCCGGTACGGGCGAAAAGTTTTTAGAAAAGCATTGACATGAGTATGCAGTAGCCTGTATAAAAATACAGAGGGCGCAGAGCCGAATCGAAAATGAATACGCACAAGACATTCCGGCACGGTCAGATCCTGCGCCTGGTTACCGACCAACAAATTGCCAACCAGGAAGAGCTGCGCCGCCGCCTTGCCGCGCAAAAGCTCCGCGTTACCCAGGCCACGCTTTCCCGCGATCTCCAGGAACTGCGGCTGGTCAAAACTCAGGAAGGCTACCGGCCCGCAACGTCGCTGCCGGAAGAACCCACGCCGCTTCCTCTATTGGCCCATGCTCTCGGAGAATTCCTGCTCGATATCCGCCCCGCGGAGAATCTGCTCGTATTGAAAACTCCTCCCAGCGGCGCACAGCCTTTGGCTGCGGCCGTCGACGGAGCAAAATTCCCGGAAATCGCCGGAACCATTGCGGGTGACGACACCGTGCTCATCATCACACCAAACAAAAAGTCTCGCGAATCGCTCCAAAAAAAGATCGAAGCCCTGGTGAAATGAGAAATCCTCGGCAAGTCGCTGTTGTCGGCGTCACCGGCTACACCGGTCTGGAGCTGGCGCGCCTTCTTCTGCGCCACCCTGAGTTGCAAGCTCCCGTGTTCTACGTACGCGAGCCGAACGGCGCCAAGTGTCTCGCGGAGCTTTTCCCCCAATTCCGCGGCTGGGGCGAAGCTCCCGTGCGGCCTCTTTCTGTGGATGCCATCACCTCCAGCAATGCCGGCACCGCGTTTCTCACGACGCCCCACGAGGCCTCGGCGGAATTGGCCCCGTCTTTGCTCAAAGCCGGTCTACGCGTCGTGGATCTAAGCGGCGCTTTTCGCTTGCGCGACGCGGAAACTTTCACGAATTGGTACAAACTGCCGGCGCCTCATGCCGATTGGCTTGGCCAAGCGGTTTACGGCATTCCTGAACTCTATTCCGAGGAGATTGCCAAGGCCCGCTTGGTCGCCAATCCCGGTTGTTATGCCACCAGCGTCATTTTGGCCCTGCGCCCCCTTACGGAAGCAGGCTGGATTGCCAAGGATTCCGGCGTCGTGTGCGACTGTAAGTCCGGCGCCAGCGGCGCAGGCAAGGATCCCCGCCGGGATCTCCACTTCGTCGAAGTGGACGAGAATTTCAAAGCCTACAGCCTCTTCTCTCATCGGCATACGCCCGAAATACTCGAACACACGGGCTTGAGCGAATCTCAGGTCACCTTTTCGACGCATCTCTTGCCCCTCGCGCGCGGCATTCTGTCCACCATCTACATCACTCTTGCCGAGCCTCGCACTGCCGCGGACGTTGAGGCGCTCTTTCGCAAATTCTTCGCCGCACGCCCCCTGGTCCGCGTCTGGCCTGCCGGCGCCCTGCCGGAGCTCCAGCACGTCGCACACACCAATTTCTGTGATCTTGGTTTTGTCCTGGAGCAATCGGGCCGCCGCCTGATTGTCGTATCCTGTCTTGATAATCTGGGGAAGGGAGCGGCCGGGCAGGCGGTCCAGAATTTCAATCACATGCTTGGAATCAAGGAGCAGACCGCACTCTAATGAGAAAAGTCATCAAATTCGCAGGCGCATTACTCGAAGACGAAGCTACCGTGCGCGCCCTGGCGCGTCAGGTCGCGGAGCTCGCGCAGGAAGGTCACGAGATTCTCGTGGTCCATGGCGGCGGGCGTCTTTTCACCGCCACGCTCGAGCGCATGGCCATCGAGAGCAAATTCGTCGCCGGCCTGCGCGTGACCGACCGCGAAACGCGCGACGTGGCGGTCATGGTGTTTGCCGGCCTGCTGAACAAGAAGTTGGCGGCGGCGATCTCTCGGGAGGGCCAGCCGGCGGTGGGCGTCTCTGCCGCCGACGCGCAATGTTTCACCGCGGAGCCGATGGTGCACAACGAAGTCGAAGGCGGGCTCGGCTATGTCGGCTACCTCACAGGGCTCAATGCTCCCTTCATCGAATCCTTGTGGCGCGAAGGTTTCCTGCCGGTCGCGCCCTGCCTCGGGCTCGGTCCGGACAACGAGATATACAACATCAATGCCGATCACATGGCCGCGGCCTGCGCGGAATATCTGAACGCCGATCAGTTGATTTACCTCACCGACGTCGCGGGTGTGCTCGATGGCGAGAAGGTTCTTTCCGCGGTCACCTGCGAAGAGATCGAGCGCCTGGTGCAATGCCGGGTCGTCTCCGGGGGCATGGTCCTGAAGCTCGAGGCAGCGAAGCGCGCCATCGAAGGCGGCGTTCGCGAAGTTCGCATTGTCGGCGGCACATCGCCGGAGGCCCTTTTGCTCGCTTCGCACGCCGCGGAAATTTCACCCCATGATAGCCCTGCGGCAATCCCCGGTACGCGCGTCTTGCGCGAGCCCAGTTCCGCCGCCCAGGCAGCTTTCTCGGCGGCCTGATGAGCACTTCGTCAAAAAAGAAATCCCTGAAGCGCTCGGTGGGCAAGCCGAAACGCTCGGCTTCACGCCAAGCCAAGCCTGACGCGCGTCTGCTCGATGCCGGGCAGTTTCTTCTGCCTACGTATAAGCGCCCGCCCATCGTTATGACGCATGGCCGGGGCGCTTACGTCTTCGACTCCACCGGCAAGAAGTATCTCGATTTTCTCGGCGGCATCGCCGTCAATGCGCTCGGTCACGCGCATCGGCGGATCGTGAAGGTCATCCGCCGCGAAGCGGCACGCGCGATTCATCTTTCCAATCTTTATCACAATGCCTTTCAAGGTCCGCTGGCGCGTAAACTCGCTACCTGGTCCGGGCTCGACCGTGTCTTTTTTTCCAACAGCGGCACCGAAGCGATTGATGGCGCCCTTAAACTGGCGCGGCTTTATGCCCGGGAGCCCGAAGAAGCCCCCGGCACAGCCGCTAAAAAGCATCGCTTTCTGGCGCTCGACAATTCTTTTCATGGCCGCACTTTCGGCGCCATCAGCGTTACTTCGACGGAAAAATACCGCCTGCCTTTCGCGCCCGTGGTTCCGGGCGTGGAATTTGTCCGCTTCAACGACGTCGCCGATCTCGAATCGAAATTCGACGACACCGTTTGCGCCATTCTTCTCGAAGCGGTTCAGGGTGAAGGCGGCATCCACCCCGTCAGCGAAACCTTTTGGAACCGCGCACGGCAACTCGCAACACAACGTGGCGCACTTCTCATTGCTGATGAAATTCAATGCGGCCTCGGACGCACGGGCCGTTATTTTGCTTATCAGAAGTTTTCTTCCAAGCCGGATATCGTCCTGATCGCCAAGCCTCTGGCTGCCGGGCTTCCTCTAGGTGCCATTCTCACGACCGCTGCCGTGGCCGCTCGTGTCTCTCCGGGAATGCATGGAACGACGTTTGGGGGCGGTCCCCTGGCCTGCGCGACTGCTCTGGAATTTCTCGGCATCTTCGAGGATCAAAAGCTCCTCGAGAATATCCGCGAGCGCGGCGCAGAGCTGCGCCACGGCCTGGCAAAGCTCGCCGCCAAGTTTGACTTCATCCGTGAAATTCGTGGCGAAGGCCTGATGATCGGGATTGAGCTGGCCACTGACGGCACGCCCTTTGTCACGGAAGCCATGCAGCGCGGCCTGCTCATCAATTGCACGCACGACTTCACGTTGCGGCTTCTGCCGCCATTCATCATCACTCGCGCGCAGGTGCGAGAATTCCTCTGGCTGTTCGAACTCGTTCTCGCGGCGACGCCGAAGCAGGCCGCATCTTCCGATTCGGCAGCGGCCTCAAATCCCGCGCGCGTCGCCCACGCTTCGGCAAGGTGAAGAAATGACGACCACTACGCTTGTTGCACCAATCGCATTATCGAACGATCTTCTCACGGGAGCGGAGTGGAGCCCCGCGCACACGCGCGAACTCCTCCAGCTTTCCGCGGACATCAAAGCGCGTCCTGCGCGTTACGCTTCCACGCTGACCGGCAAATTCATCGCTCTCATTTTTGAAAAGCCTTCGTTGCGCACGCGCGTCACCTTCGAGGTCGGCATCCAGAGCATGGGCGGCTCGGTGGTGTTTCTCGACCACACCCAGGCATCGGCCTCTCTCGGCGCTCGCGAGTCCATCGCGGATGTAGCTCGGAATCTCGACCGCTGGGTCCAGGGCATCGTCGCGCGCGTATATCAGCAGCGCGTCCTCGAAGAAATGGCCGCGAGCGCCAGCATTCCGGTGATCAACGCGCTTTCCGATAAATTTCATCCCTGCCAGGCGCTCGCCGATTTCTTCACCCTCGAGGAAAAATTCGGCGCGTTGCGCGGCTTCAAACTTGCCTACGTTGGTGACGGGAACAATGTCTGCCATTCGCTGATCTATCTCGCGGCGCGTCTCGGTGTTCATCTGCGCATCGCCACGCCCGCGGAATACGCGCCTCTGCCCGAAGTTGTATCCGACGGCAAGCGCGTGGCCCGTGAAACGAAAGCCAAGATCGAACTGATGACCGATCCGCGCGAAGCCGTCGATGGCGCGATGGGCGTGTACACCGATTCGTGGACCAGCATGGGATTCGAAGCCGAGGAGAAAGTGCGGAGCGCGGTGTTCCAGCCGTATCAAGTGAACTCAGAACTGATGTCACTTGCTGCGCCGGAGGCTGTGTTTATGCACTGTCTTCCGGCGCACCGCGGCCGGGAAGTCACGCCGGAAATTCTTGACGGCCTGCGGTCGCTGGTTCTCGATCAGTCTGAAAACCGCATGTACGTGCAGAAGGCCATCCTGCATACTCTGTTCTGATGTCGCGATGTCCATCACCCCGTCGCATAGAACTCCAAATGTATTTGTAGGGGCGCAGCATGCTGCGCCCCAGTTTGGCTGAACTCATACCTAAGAGAGGAATCGTGAAAGTACAATTGCCCCAACCAAAAAAAGTCGTGCTCGCCTATTCGGGAGGACTCGACACCTCCATCATCATACCCTGGCTGAAGGAAAATTACGGCTGCGAAGTCATCGCCGTGATCGGCGACGTCGGCCAGCAGGAGGATCTCGAGGCCGCGCGCAAGAAAGCGCTCGCTACGGGCGCTTCTTCCGCCCATGTCGAAGACCTCCGCGAAGAATTTGTCCGCGATTACATTTGGCCGACGCTGCGCGCCGGCGCGATTTACGAGCACACGTACCTGCTGGGCACTTCGATGGCGCGGCCCGTCATCGCCAAGCGTCAGGCGGAAATCGCGCTGAAGCTCGGCGCCGACGGCCTCTCCCACGGCTGCACCGGCAAAGGCAACGATCAAGTGCGATTCGAACTGGCCTACAAAGCCATCGCACCGAACGTGCGGATCATCGCGCCTTGGCGCGAGTGGGACATCGATTCCCGCGAAGACGCCATCGCTTACGCCCAGAAGCACAAAGTTCCCGTCGAGCAAAGCAAGAAAAATATCTACAGCCGCGACCGCAACATCTGGCACCTCAGTCACGAAGGCGGCGAACTGGAAGATCCTGCCAATGCCCCGAACGAAGCCATGTGGCAGTGGGTCGTCTCGCCGGAGAAGGCTCCGAACCAGGCCGAAGAAGTCGAGATCGGATTCGAATCCGGCACGCCCGTCTCCGTCAACGGCTCGAAACTCGGCTCCGTCGACCTCCTTAACACTCTGAACGAAATCGCTGCCAAACACGGAATCGGCCGCACCGACCTCGTCGAAAACCGGCTCGTTGGCATGAAATCCCGCGGCGCGTATGAAACTCCGGGCGGCACGCTCCTTGTGAAAGCGCATCAGGAACTCGAGCGCCTCGCGGTGGACCGCGAAACGGCCCATTTCCAGCAAGCGCTCGCGGCCCGCTACGCCGAACTTGTTTACTACGGACTCTGGTTCTCGCCGCTGCGCGAAGCGCTCGACGGATTCTTCAACGTCGCGCAGCAGCGCGTCACCGGCGCCGTCGGCCTGAAATTGTGGAAGGGCACGCTCAACGTGACGAAACGCGTTTCTCCTTTTTCGCTCTATCGCGCCGATTTGGCCAGCTTCACCATGGGCCGCTACAACCCCAAGGACGCCGAGGGCTTCATCAATTTGTTCGCGCTGCCCGTAACCGTGCGCCCAAGAGCAAAGGCGGAAGGCAGCAAACAGTAATTCCTGCTTGTAGGGGCGCAGCACGCGCGCCCGTACAAAGAAAGCGTTGCCAGCGGAGCATTTTCCCGGCTGCAGATTTTTCGCAGCCACGAGCAATAAGCGATGACCGAACGCAAAGACGACCGCTTGTGGGGGGGACGATTCGAGCGCAAGCCCAATGAAGAATTCGACGCGTTCCAACGGTCGTTTGCATTCGATCGCCGTCTTTTGCCGTACGAAATTGCCGTCGACCGCGCCTGGGCTAAGGCTTTGGAGCCCATCGGCATTCTCACGGCCACCGAAGTGAAGCAAACGCTCGCGGCACTCGACAAGATTGCCGAGCGGGCCAAAACCGATCCCGCGTGGCTTCGATCGTTTGGCGCTGGCGCCGAAGATGTGCATCACTTCGTCGAAAAGGCGCTCGCTGAAGAACTCGGCCCGCTCGGTTGGAAGCTGCACACGGGCCGCAGCCGCAACGAGCTCGTGGCCACCGATTTCCGCCTGTTCGTCAGCGACGCGGCCGCCGAACTTCAACACAGTCTCGAAGCTCTGCTGAATCGATTTCTATTGCAAGCCAAGGCCAACATCAGCGTGCCAATGGCAGGCATGACGCACATGCAGCACGCGCAACCCATCTTGCTTTCGCATTTCCTGCTGGCGCATGCCGAGGCTTTCACGCGCGACGTTACGCGACTGCAACACGCGGCAGCAAGTGCGGACGCTTGTCCGATGGGCTCGGGCGCGCTAGCGGGAAATTCGTTTGCGATCGACCGCCACGCGATCGCGCGCGAACTTGGCTTTTCACGCATCACCGCGAACAGTCTTGACGCGGTGAGCGACCGCGACTTTGCGCTCGACTATCTTTTTGCGCTCACTGGTATCGCCACGCATCTTTCCCGGCTCGCGGAGGATTTCGTCATTTTCGCGTCGCAGGAATTTTCCTACGTGATTCTGCCCGATGAATATTCGACGGGCAGCAGCCTTATGCCACAGAAGAAAAATCCCGACGTGTGGGAATTGATTCGCGGCAAGACCGGCCGAGTCACGGGCGCGCTGGTCAGTTTGCTCACGACGCTGAAAGGTTTGCCGACCAGCTATCAGCGCGACTTGCAGGAAGACAAAGAAGCGCTCTTTGCGGCGCACGATCAGGTCGCGGACATGCTTGCGGTTGCGGCGGGTGCTCTCGCCACCACGAAATTCAGCGCCGATCGATTGAAAGCGGCGGCTTCCAACCCCGCACTGCTCGCCACGGACGCGGCTGATTATTTGGTGCACAAAGGAGTTCCTTTCCGGCAGGCGCACGACATGGTCGGCAAAGTGCTGCGCGAAGCCGAGAAGCAAAATATTTCGTGGACTATGCTGCCACTCGAAGACCTGAAGAAAATTTCGGCGGCATTCGATGCCGATTTTTCCAAAGGGCTCAACGTGGACGCGGCACTCGCCGCGAAAAAAGCTCCCGGGAGCACCGCGCCGGAATCGGTACGCGCCGCCATCGCGAATTTGGAAGCACGTCTCAACAAGAAAACCACCAAAACAGGAGCCAAGCCATGAGCATGCAAACCGCAAGCCAGTTAAGCACTCGCGCATCCGTTGCGGAGGATCGGAGGTCCCTTCCGGGGCCGGCGCGCTAGTCACACGGACGTTCCGTTGCTGAAGCACGCACTTTCGGAAGCTTCCCTGCCGCGCGGATTCCGCTTCGCCGCGACCGCCTGCGGCTTAAAGAAAACAGGCGCGCTGGACCTCGCTATCATTTCGAGCGACGTGCCGGCCTCGGCTGCCGCCGTCTTCACGCAGAATCTTGTCGTCGCAGCCCCAGTCCTGATCTCCAAAGAACATCTTCGGGCGTCGAAAGGCCGCATGCGAGCCGTGGTCGTAAACGCCGGCAACGCGAATTGCGCCACGGGAGAAACGGGTCACGCTGCCGCCGTGCGCACCGTCGCCGAAGCCGCGAAGCGACTCGGCTGCACGCCGCAGGAATTGTTCGTTTGTTCCACGGGTGTGATTGGCGTGCCGCTGCCGCTCGAAAAGATACTTCGCGCGCTGCCGGTCATCGCGCGCCACCGGCGGTCTTCTGCGCGCTCGTTCGCGGAAACATCACTGGCCATTTGCACCACGGACACGCGCCCGAAGACCGCGGCAGCTTCGTTCAAGATGGCCGGCAAAAGAATTCATTTCGTCGGCTGCGCGAAAGGCGCGGGGATGATCCATCCGAATATGGCCACGATGCTGGCGTTTGTCGCCACGGATGCGGCCCTCGCTCCCTCGCTGCTGCAAAAAACGCTCCACGAAGTTACGGGACGGACGTTCAACGCCATCAGCGTGGACGGCGACACGTCGACAAACGACACGCTGCTTGTGCTTGCGAACGGTGAGGCCGGCGCGCCCTCGATCAAAGCGGGCACGTCGGCGCATCGCGCGTTCACCGTGGCGCTCGAGGAAGTCTGCCGCTCGCTCGCGCTGCAAATCGTCGCCGATGGCGAAGGCGCGCAGCGCGTCATCGAGATCGAAGTGCGCGGCGCAAAAACGGAAGCCACCGCGAAGCGGATTGCGGAAACAATCGCCACCTCGCCGCTGGTGAAGACCGCGTTCGCGGGTGGCGATCCCAATTGGGGGCGCATTTTCGCTGCCGCGGGCCGTTCCGGCGTTTCGTTCGACACGTCGCGAGTGGATATCAAGATGGCAGGGATTCCGGTTCTGCGGCGCGGGCAGCCGCTCAATTTCAACGAGCGCGCCGCCAGCAACAAACTTCTAGCCGAACACGTGCCCCTGATTGTGGATCTGCACGCGGGCAAAGCCATGGCCCGCTACTGGACCTGCGACTTTACGGCGGAGTACATCCGCATCAATGCGTCTTACCGGACCTGAGAGCAACTCGGCAGTTTCGTCCGGGTCGCGGAATGCGCGGTCCCGAGCCACACGGTATCTCCGGTCGATAGCTGAAAGCACAAAGCGCGACTGAAGAAATCCTCCGGGTAAATCTCTAAGTGCTCTGAAATCAAAGGGGCGGCCTGTGAATGCCCCGCATCCACCCCCTACCCCCTCCGTCATGATGGAGCGCCAGCCCGATATGTACGTCAGTAAGCTACGGCCGGTGACTGAAGGCATGGGCGGAGAGCTGGAGATTCGAGCGGTGCTTCCGGAAGAGAACAGCAAATCGGGTGAGGACCAAGGATCAAATTTCCTCGAAGGACATAGACTAAAGTCTAAGCCACCCTACTCAGGAGCACAGACTAAAGTCCGTGCCACCTCCTACGACTCCCATTTCCAGGTCGCGAATTGTTCGCGGAGGGCGATTTTTTTGAATTTGCCCACGGAGGTGCGGGGAATGGCATCCATGAAGACGAAGGCGTCGGGCAACTGCCACTTGGCGAACGACTCGGCCAGGAAAACGCGTAACTCTTCCGGCGTGGCGTGAGCGCCGTCCCGCAACACGACCGCCGCGAGCGGCCGCTCCTGCCATTTCGGATGCGGGATGCCGACCACGCAAGCTTCCTTCACCGCGGGATGACCCATCAAGGCATTCTCGAGATCCACGGAGCTGATCCATTCGCCGCCGGATTTCACCAAGTCTTTGGCGCGGTCGACGATCTTGATGAAACCCTCTTCGTCCATGGTGGCGACATCGCCGGTTCGGAACCAGCCATCGGCGGTCCAGCGATGGGCCTGATCAGGCGCCTGGTAATAACTGGCCGCCACCCACGGGCCGCGAATTTCGATTTCCCCGCTGCTGACCCCATCGCACGGGGCCTCTGCTGGTTTGCCTTCGGGGCTTGATTTGTCTTGGGAGCCCTCGGGGCGCATCAAGCGGATCTCCACGAAAGGGGCGGCCCAACCCTGCCTGGCGCGGACTTCGTATTTTTTTTCTTCTGGCCAATCGCGCATGTGCGCCCGGAGACCGCCCGAGGTGCCGACGGGAGTGGTCTCGGTCATGCCCCAGAGATGCTTGATCTGCAAGTTGAAACGATCGAGGCGGCGAATCAGCTCGAGAGGCGGGGCGGTGCCGCCAATCAGAACGCGGACGGGGGCCTCGAACTTCCAGCGGCCGGGATTTTTCTCGAGGGCTTCGAGGACGGCGATCCAAACGGTGGGGACACCGCAGGCGATGGTTACGCGCTCGCTAACCATTAGCCCCAGCACGCTTTCCGGATCGACATTTGGACCGGGTAGAACCAGGCGTGCGCCGAGCATGGCGCAGGCGAAAGGCAGGCCCCAGGCGTTGGCATGGAACATGGGAGCGACAGGCAAGACCGTCTCGCGTTCGCTGATGCCAAAGACTTCGGCGAGGCCACACGCAAAGGAATGCAGCACCAGCGCACGGTGGGAATAGATGACGCCCTTCGAGAAACCCGTCGTGCCGGAAGTGAAACACATCGAAGCGCCGTCGTTTTCATCGATCTTGGGATAACGAAAATCATCTCCGGTTTCGGCGAGCAGCTCTTCGTAATTCAAAAAGCCTTCCGGCATAGTGTTGCAGCCATAGGGCACGACGATGACGCGTTCGAACAGCACTTCCTCACGGAACTTGCCGTAAATGGGAAGAAGCACGTCGTCGATGATCAGGAAGCGGTCGCCTGCATGCTTGGCGATGGAGGAGATTTCCTGCGGATGCAAACGAAGATTCAGCGTGTGGAGGATGCCGCCGCCGCACGGCACGCCAAAGAAAGCTTCGAGATGGCCCACGTGATTCCACATCATGGAAGCGACGCGATCGCCGGGCTGCATGCCGAGCTTGGTGAGCGCACCGGCAAGGCGCCGTGCGCGACGGTAGAAATCGCCGTAGCAGGTGCGCACGATGGATTTGTCCGGCGTTCGTGAAACGATTTCGACGCGCGCGAACAGTTTTCCAGCGCGCTCCAGGATGGTTGGGAGCGTCAGCGGAAAATCCATCATCGTGCCGCGCATCAGAACTCTCCGGTGAGGGGGGAATTGGGCGAATCGTACCATCAAAACAAGGGCCATCAAAACAAGGGCCATCAAAACAAGGGCCATCAAACGAAGGGCAAGAGGAAAAGCGAGCGGGACGGGGGGAGTTCCAGGGCGGGACAAATTCCGGTTGCAAAAGGGGTTAATTTCCGAGACCATGCAACAGACCGCTGAAGTACCGGTTTGGCATCCGCGGTGGCTCGGCTTTACCGACTGCCCGTGAACGACTGCTGTCTCTTCAGCGCGCTCCGCGACTCGCAAGTGGGTTCCGGCAGAAGGAGCAGACAGGTGAAGAAGCTCTATATCGGTAATCTTCCGTTTTCCGCGACGGAGGATCAGCTGCAGGAGTGGTTCTCGCAGATTGGTGTCACCCCCTCAGGCGTCAATCTCATCCGCGACCGTTTTACGGGCCAGTCGCGCGGTTTCGCGTTCGTCGAAGTGAACAGCGATGAAGACGCGGATCGCGCGGTCAATTCCCTGAACGGCCAGAATTTCGGCGGGCGAAACCTCGTGGTGAATGAAGCGCGTCCCCAGGCAGAGCGCGGCGGCGGTGGTGGCGGCGGGCGCGGAGGCTACGGCGGCGGACGCGGTGGTGGTGGTGGCGGCGGGCGTGGCGGCCACGGCGGTGGCGGCGGGCGCGGCGGTGATCGCGGCGATCGTGGGAATCGCTGGTAGACAATCCCCCTCAATCTTACTTAAAACGCGGCGTTCCGCTCGACGCGTGAGGCCGCAGAGTTTCCTCCATTGAAATCCGCGGGGAACCCCTGCGTCAATACTCTTGATCCCGGGGTCTCTCACGTTGCAGCTACTGAGCCGTCTAAGCGGAGTGAACGGCGAACAGCGGAGAAGTGCGCCCCGGAACGGGCCTAGCGGTTCAGGAAACATATTGCCCCGTATCGTGTTTGAAACAGCAGGCGAGGAAAATCACTTGCGGCATGGATTGTAGAGTATATGAATAGCGCGGGGAATGCCGAGGCTGCCTCCCCTGGTTGGGATGAGCAGCAAAGACCCAGTGAACCTTCCCCACAAGTTGTGCATCCAAAGAGCGAAGTGCGACGTATTACCGAATAGCATGACCACCTGGCACAAACGCGATTGGCAGCAATTTTACGAACTGGCGCGGCGCCCTTGGCAGCGCCACCGCCCGCCTCGGCCCGTCTATCAAACGGGCCTGAATCGCGTGCTGCCGGCGCAGGGATTCAGCTTGTCCGAACTGGACGACGCTGGCGTCGATCTTGAACTGGCGGAGAGCCTTGGTCTCCCCGTGGATGCCGGACGCATTGGAGCTTACGGCCCTAACGTGACAGTGCTGCGGGATTTCGTGCGTTCGTCCCGCCAGCCGTTCTAGAACACTCAAGCGAATCCGTCCGCCAGAATGCCGTTTTCCACCTTTCGGGCGTGCCCAGACAAGTTTCTTCTTCTAAGGGCTGCGGATTGTGCCCTCCTCGGGAACTGCGTAAAATAAACGTTTGATGCGGCTCCGATGAGTTCACCGTTCACGATCATCTCGAATTTGCCTGCGCCTCCGATTGTTGCGCCGAATGCCCATCCGCGGCCGGATTGGTTACGCGTCAAGTTTTTCGGGGGCGAACGCTACCAGGATTTGAAGCGCATCATGCGCACGCTGGAGCTGCACACCGTTTGCGAAAGCGCGCGCTGCCCGAACATGGGCGAGTGCTGGGAACACGGCACCGCCACGTTTATGATTCTTGGAGACATCTGCACGCGCGCCTGCGGCTTCTGTGCGGTGCCTTCGGGCAAGCCGGCCGGGCCGCCGGATGAAGACGAGCCATTTCGTGTGGCGGAAGCCGTCGCGAAGATGGGGTTGCGATATGCGGTGGTGACTTCGGTGAACCGCGACGATCAACCCGACGGCGGGGCCCACATTTTTGCCCGCACCATCGAGGAAATTCGCCGCCGCGTGCCGGGCTGTAAAGTCGAAGTGCTGATCCCCGATTTTCGCGGTGACTGGGAAGCTCTGAGCGTCGTTCTCGCTGTCCGGCCCGACATTCTGAATCACAACACAGAAACCGTGCCGCGTCTCTACCGCCAGGTCCGCAAAGGCGCGGTCTACGAGCGCTCGCTCGAGTTGTTGCGGCGTTCGAAAGAAGCGCATCCCGAAGTGCCGACCAAAACTGGCCTGATGCTGGGGCTTGGCGAAAGGAAAGACGAGGTGCTCGACACGATGCAGGACCTCGCAACGCAGGGTACAGACATTCTCACGCTAGGCCAGTATCTCCAGCCCACCCGCGAGCACCTGCCCATCGTCCGCTACGTCCACCCCGATGAATTCGCCGAGTACAAAATTCTCGGAGAAGCCATGGGCTTCAAGCACGTCGAGGCTGGCCCGCTCGTGCGCTCTTCCTACCACGCCTTCGACCAAGCCGAGTCGGCAATACCATAAAAGAAGAGGTAAAGAAAGCGTAGATTACGGTTTCATGCGCGGCCCGAGTAGAACGAGTCCGATACCTGCGACGAGCAGGGTGATGGACAACGCGGGCGGGATCTGCGCCGTCTTTTGTTCGTCCATCGTCGCTTTGATCGACCCGATTTTCACGACTTCTTCCTGTCGATGATAATTGAAGGTCGGGTGCACCAGGCCGATTACACCCAGCACGAGAAGGACGAATCCGAGAATGAAAACAAAGCGCCTCATGTGCAACACCCTATCACAGCCGCGTGCCGTGAATGGAGAAATGCAATCGGGCACACCCGTGCGCGACATTGGCGCTCGGGAAATTCAATTGGCCTTTATTGGAGCTTAGGAACGACTGGCGGCCGCCGCGGCTTTCTTGGCGGCCTTGGCGGCAGTGGATGCTTTACGACGCCGCTTGGTCTTTGGCGGCGTGGCAGGAGCTTCACCGATCAATTCCGCCGACATGATGCTGGTGACGAACAACTTGGGGCCGTGATCGTCAAAATCCACCGTGGTGCGCTCCATATCGGAGGCGGTCACGATTCCCAGGCCGTACACTCCATGCTTAATGGTCTGACCTTCCTGCATTACTTGCACAACGTCCTCCTGGACCACTCTTGCTGTTTCTCTCGATTCGAATCTCTTCTAGAAGCCTCCCGGCGCTTCCGGAAAGGCCCGTCCGTGACAGGCTAGAGGCTTGTAACGTTCTCAGCCTGAAGGCCCTTCGGGCCCTTCTTCACTTCAAATTCCACCGCTTGACCTTCGTTGAGGGACTTGTAACCGTCCATCATGATCGCGGAGAAGTGCACAAATACATCTTCTCCCGTCTGGCGCTGGATGAACCCGTAACCCTTCGAAGCATTGAACCACTTCACCGTTCCTTGTTCCTTCACTTCCCACTACCTCGATATTGGAATTGCATTGCCGCTCTTGGTCCGTTTCCTGGTGCTCGCGAGGCGCGCGAAACGGTTGACGCCAGCGGCTCCCAGGCCCGTGACATCCTCCGACCGCAAAAAAAGGCCGCAAAGTTTGTCCCTGCAGCCCTCTCGAACGAGTCAAAAGGTAATACAAGAGCAACAAACGCTATGGGAATACTACCATAAATGGGAGGCTTTGTCCACGCCAAGGCACGCTTGCGCTGCGGGCGTTCATTTTACATAAGTAATTGAAAATACGCTATTTAATATAGTCTCGAACCGGAAGAGCCGCTCGAGGAACCTGAAAGGTCGCTACTCCAAACTCTCGGGCTGGAGGCTCAAATCAGCCTCGCCCGAACTCTTCTTTTCCCAGTACTTTCGTACCCAGGCTTCCCAACTCTTCCCAGCGGCCGTGTCCCGGCCGGTGAACGCCAGCGCCGCGATCTCCGTGTAGGAAATCTTCACCCGCGGGCCGCCATCCTTTGGGAGGACACGCACAAAACTCGCTGAAAGTGTGGGTCCCGTCACGCGGTCAAAAATGTAACCTTCGATTTTTGAATTGTTTTTGAGACTCAGCGTGACATCGCCGCGATAGTCGAACGCCTTCTCCAGCGCGACGCGCAGTTCTTCTTCGGAAGCAAGCTGCGGCACCCAACCCTGCACGCTCTCATGCAGCGTGCCTGGGATCACTTCCAATGTATCGGGGTCGAGAGGAGAACCCTCGGTATGGCTGGGCCTGTCGGCGTGGCGCGGCCCGCTCAAGCGCGTGTCTCCTCAAGCTGATTCTTATCCGATTCGATCTGCACGAGGGGATTGTAAGAATGCACCGGCTTAGCGGGCTCATTCAACATCGCCAGCGCGTCCGGATCGTAGTAGTTCGTGGACAAACTTGCCTTTACCGTAGCCCAAAGACCGCGCAAACCACTAAAGGTGTGATCCACAGCCGATGCTTCATACCCGCTGTGGACCATGCAGTTCGCGCACTTCGGATTGCCCGACTCGGTGCCGTAATTCTGCCACTCCGTCGTGTCGAGCAATTCCTGGAACGTGTCTGTGTAGCCGTCTTGCAGCAAATAGCAGGGTTTCTGCCACCCGAAGACGTTGTAAGTTGGCATGCCCCACGGCGTGCAGGCGTAGGTCCGCTTGCCCATCAAGAATTCGAGAAAGAGCGGCGACTGGTTGAACTGCCAGCTCTTCTTGCGGTTCGCCAAAATCGCCCGGAAGAGCCGCCGCGTTCGCGCCCGCCCAAGGAAATGCTTCTGGTCCGGCGCTTTGTCGTAGGAATAGCCCGGCGAGAGCATCATGCCTTCAACGCCAATCTCCATCATTTCATCGAAAAACGCCCGAACGCTCTTGGGATCCGCTCCGTCGAACAGCGTGGTGTTCGTTGTGACCCGGAAGCCGAGTTGCAGCGCTTCCTTGACGCCCTCAAGAGCCAGTTCGTAGCCGCCCACGCGGCACACCGAAAAATCGTGGTGCTCTTTCTGCCCGTCCATGTGCACCGAAAACGTCAAATATTTGCTGGGCTTGAAAAGATGCAGCTTCTCTTTCAGCAGCAGCGCGTTGGTGCACAGGTAGATGTACTTCTTCCGGGCCACCAGTCCTTCGACAATCTTGTCGATCTGCGAATGCATTAACGGCTCACCGCCCGGGATCGAAACCATCGGCGTGCCGCACTCGTCCACCGCCTTGAAGCACTCTTCCGGAGTCAGTTCCGTCTTCAATATATGCGCAGGATATTGAATTTTCCCGCAGCCCGCGCACGCCAGGTTGCAGCGGAACAACGGCTCGAGCATCAGCACGAACGGATAGCGCTTCCGCCCCTGGAGTTTTTGCTTCAGGACGTACCTTGCCACCGTCCACATCTGCGAAACCGGTACCGGCATCTTTCCTGCCTAAACGAAATTTGAATAGCGCTATACCACGAGCCCCCAGGGGCTCTTCGCCATCCCGAGACCGCAAGCCATCATTGTACCTGAGAAGCGAAGAATTCTGCTCAGGTCCTTTCCATCCGATGCACAGGCGAGTTTGTCGGTGGCACGCCAAATGCCTTGCATAATCCCATGGGTTCGCCCGCGCGAATGGATCGCCTGGTTAAGCCTGCCTGCCGCTCCACCGCTTCAGGCGTAGAATCGACCCATCTAACTAAAGGCAAGGGAAGCGGTTTCGAATATGCCGCGAAAGAATCTGCTCACTCTTTTCGCTGACTTTGCCGGTTTCGGCGGCGATATCGCTGTCGTCCAAAGACGCGGTTACCGGTGGGAAAAGCTGACGTATGGGGACCTCTACACCTACGCTCTGTTCTGGAGTCATGCGCTCGCTAGTCGAGGAATCAATCCGGGCGATCGCGTCCTTCTCTGGGGCCCGAACTCGGCGGAATGGGTCGCATGTATCTGGGGAATTCTCTTGCGCGGCGCCGTCGTTGTTCCGATGGACCCGACGGCATCTCCCGACTTCGTCGAGCGGGCCATCAAGGACGCTGGAGTAAAACTGATCCTGCACGGCAGGCAACAGGTGGACCTGGCCGGAGCGCCCCGGTCCATGAGCATCCACTATTTCCGGGATGTCCCCGCCGGCCCGTCCGCCTCGATCGATGCCCGCGTGGATGCTGGTGATGCGTCCACGCGAAACACGCTGGCCGAGATTCTCTACACCTCCGGCACGACGGCCGAGCCGCGCGGGGTGGTTCTCACGCACGGAAATTTTCTCGCCAACCTCGAGCCGCTTGAGCGCGGCATCAATGAATATCGAAAACACGAACGCTGGCTTCATCCCCTGTGTTTCACGACGCTCGTGCCACTGAGCCACGTTTTCGGCCAATTCATGGCGCTTTTTGTTCCCCCGCTTCTCGGGGCGGCGGTCGTTTTCGAATCCTCCAGCAATGCTTCCGAAATCATTCGCACAGTGAAGAAGGAACGCGCTACCGCTCTCATCGCCGTCCCTCGCATGCTCGATCTCCTGAAAGCGGGTATCGAACGCGAATTGGAAGGCCGAGGGAATTCGCGCTGGCTGAATCGCACGCTTGAAAAAGCAAACGGCAGAAAATTTCTCCGGCGCGCGTGGATGTTTCGCCGCATCCATCGCCGCTTCGGCTGGAAATTCTGGGCCTTCATTTCTGGCGGTGCGGCTCTCTCGCCCGCCAGCGAGGATTTCTTCAAGCGCATGGGTTATGCCGTCGTCCAGGGCTACGGCATGACCGAAACTGCTTCACTCATCAGCCTCAATCATCCGTTTCGCGCCGCGCAAGGATCTGTTGGGAAGATCTTGCCGGGCCGCGAATTCAAGCTCGCGGAAGACGGCGAAATTCTCGTGCGCGGAGAAAATGTCTCCGCTGGTTATTGGGAGCAGGGCGGCTTGCGGCCGGCGGGAGAGGAGGGGTGGCTGCACACCGGAGATTTGGGCGAACTGGACGGCGAAGGCAATCTCCGTTTCCGCGGCCGCAAGAAAAACGTCATCGTCACTCCCGCGGGCCTTAACATTTACCCTGAAGATCTAGAAGCCGCGCTTCGCAAGCAATCCGGGGTGCGCGACTGCGTCGTCATCCCCGTGGATCGCAACGGGAATGCCGAAGCTTGCGCGGTACTCTTGCTGACGCTCAGGAATGATTCTGTCGCGCGGAATGCCGTCGAGAGCGCCAATGGTGCCCTCGCCGAATATCAACGTGTGCGAACGTGGCTTGTCTGGAACGATGTCGATTTTCCCCGCACGCCGACCGGGAAACCCCGCTTGTCCGTCATTGCTGCCAGCGCCGCCCAAATTCTTGACGGGCAGTCGAGCCAAGGCGGATCAAGCGTAGGGGCGGGCCATGGCCTGCCCACAGGCAGCGCTCTCTCCCAGCCCGGCTTCAGCGTCGTGGAAGATGTACTAGCGAAATTTGCCGAGGCAAGAACAGATTCGGCCCACCTCGAGCGCGACTTGAGGCTCTCTTCGCTCGACCGCCTTGAGCTCGTGAGCGCGCTGGAAGAAAAGTTTCACGTGGAACTGAACGAAACCGCCTTCGCTAACGCCAAAACGGTTGCCGATGTGGAGCGCCTCATCCACCAACCCGCTGCCCGCCGCAGCGAATACGTCTACCCGCGTTGGGCGCAACGCGAACCGATGCGTTGGTTCCGCCTCGCCGTCTACTACGCACTAGTATGGCCCGCCACGAAAATCCTAGGACATCCCAAAATCGTCGGCCGCGAAAACCTCAGCGATCTCCGCGGCCCCGTGCTCGTCGTCTCCAATCACATCACGCGCCGTGCGGACATTGGCCTGATTCTCGCTTCGCTCCCGCTGCGATTCCGCCACCGGATGGCGATCGCCATGGGCGGAGAAAACCTGCAGCGCATGCGCCGCCCGCCGCAGGATTGGTTCTTCGCGAAACGCTGGGCCTACCAGCTTGGCTATTGGCTGGTCACCGCGCTCTTCAACGTTTTTCCGTTGCCGCAATTCTCCAGCTTCCGCGAAAGTTTTCGCTACGCCGGTGAATCCGTTGATCGCGGCTACAGCGTGTTGGTTTTTCCCGAGGGCGTCACCAATGTGACCGAAACTGGCGAGATGGCTTCGTTTCAGAGGGGCATCGGTTTGCTCGCGGAGAATCTGGGACTCCCCATCGTGCCCATGCGTCTCGATGGCGTCTGGCAAATGAAGCGCCAGCACCGCCGCTTCGCCCACATCGGCGAAATCACCGTTCACATCGGCGCACCAATGACCTTTCCGCCCGTCACGCCTCCAGGCGAAATTGCCCGCCGCCTCGAATCGCTTGTTCGATCCCTATAGGTTCTTGTATTCCGCGGGCCTCCTGAAACATCTAAGGAATTTGCAGAAGAGAGTGCGCGGTTGGCCGCCGAGCAGCCCCTTGCGTTCTGTGGCAAAATAGAAGGTTCATAGAGCAGATTTATGGCACACCGTACAACGCTCGAAGAAGAGCGAACCACAAAAGCGCCGAAACCAGCTAAGAAACCGGTTGTGGCTGGCGCGGATAAGACAGCCGGCAACCTGGAGCGCGAACGCATATTCGATGCGTTCCGCCGCTGGGGCTATTTGGAGGCCACGCTCGATCCCCTGGGCCTGCTGGAGCCGCTCAAACAGCAAGAACTAGAAGCGCTCACCGGCGAGACTGTTGAAGAAGCGCGGCGCATCTATTGCGGCACGATTGGCGCCGATTTCATGCACCTTGCGGAGCCCGAACGGCGCCGCTGGATTGCCGAGCGTCTCGAAGCTCCCGCGGGAGAAGTGCACCAACACAAAATCCTCGAGCGCCTGATCCGCGCGGACCTGTTCGAACAGGTTTTGCAGGCGCGCTATTTGGGCACCAAACGATTTTCTCTCGAAGGCGTCACCGCACTGATTCCGCTTCTGGACTCGCTGCTCGACACGGCAGGCGAGCGCGGCGCCGAGTCCTCCATCATGGCCATGAGCCACCGCGGGCGGCTGAACGTCATGGTTCATGCGGCATGCAAGACGCCTCATGAAGTCGTCTCCGGTTTTGAAGACGTCGATCCACGCAGCGTCCTGGGAGCGGGCGATGTGAAGTATCACGTGGGCGCGACCGGCACGTATGTCACCAGCACCGGCAAAAAGATCGGCATTCACCTGGTTTCGAATCCGAGCCATCTCGAAGCGGTCGATCCCGTGGCGGTCGGCCGCGCCCGCGCCAAGCAAACGCGCTACGGCTTGCGCGGCGCGTACATTGAGCGTTCGCGCGAAGTTCTGAACAAAATCGTGCCCATCGTCATGCATGGCGACGCCGCTTTTGCCGGGCAAGGCATCTGGGCCGAAGTCCTGAACTTCGCGGACCTCATGGCTTACACCGTGGGCGGCACCATTCACGTCATCGTGAACAACCTGATCGGCTTCACCACGCAGCCGGGGCAGGAGCATTCTTCGCGCTTCGCCTCGGACCTCGCCAAGCGGCAGTCCGTTCCCATCTTCCACGTCAACGCGGAGGACCCCGACGCGGTCGTGCGAATCGGCAAACTCGCCGCGGAATACCGCGCCACATTTGGCAGCGACGTCGTTGTGGACCTCATCGGCTACCGCCGCCACGGCCACAGCGAAGTTGACGATCCCACCATCACCCAGCCGCTGATGTATGAGCGGATCAAGAATCATCCACCGCTCTGGAAAATTTACGCCGAGCGCACCGGGACCGACGCCACTCCGGCGGCCGACGCCGTTCGAAAGGAATACGAAGAAGAGCAAACCAAGGCGCGTGCGCTAAAAAAGATCCCGCACCTTCGCAAGCTGCCGGACTACTGGACTCCTTATGTTCACGGCCGCTACAAACAGGAATACGAAGTCGACACCGGATTGACACGGGAGAAGCTCGCGGAGATCGCCGATGGCCTGGTGCGCCTGCCGGAAGGCTTTCACGTTCACCCGAAGATCGCCAAGTTGCTCGAGCAGCGCTCCGAAATGGGCCACGGAAAACGCGCTGTCGATTACGGCTTCGGAGAATTACTGGCCTTTGGCTCGCTCGTCCTGGAAGGCACGCCCATCCGCCTGACGGGCCAGGATTCGCAGCGCGGCACGTTTAACCAGCGCCACGCCGTGCTGATCGATACCGTCACCGAGCACAACTACTTGACACTCTCGCATCTTTCGCCACTACAGGCTTTCTGCGAGATTCACAATTCGTCGCTTTCGGAAGCGGGCTGCCTCGGGTTCGAATACGGTTTCAGCCGCGACTATCCCGAAGCTCTCGTTTTGTGGGAGGCGCAGTTCGGGGATTTTGCCAACGGCGCGCAGGTCATCATCGATCAGTTCATCAGCGCCGGCGAAGACAAGTGGAATTTACCCGCCGGAATCGTCATGCTGCTGCCACACGGCTACGAAGGACAGGGTCCGGAGCACTCCAGTGCTCGCCTCGAGCGCTTCATGCAACTGGCCGCGGAAGACAACATGCAGATCTGCCAGCCCTCGACCGCGGCGCAATACTTTCACATGTTGCGGCGCCAGGCGCGCCGCCCCTGGCGCAAGCCGCTGATTGTGTTCACGCCCAAGAGCATGCTCCGCCATCCCGATGCGAGTTCGACCATTGAGGAATTCACGCGACCGCGTTTTTTGACGCTCGTCCGCGATCAAGAAGTCCAGGACGCCAAGCGCATCCTAATTGCCAGCGGCAAGGTCGGGCATGAATTGCGCGCCGAACGCCGCCGCCGAAAAGATACCAGCACGGCCATTTTCTTTCTCGACCAGCTTTATCCTTTGCCGCGCACCGAAATCTCCGCGGCCATCGCCGAGCATCCCAACGCGCGCGAGATCGTCTGGGTTCAGGAAGAGCCGGGGAACATGGGCGCCTTCGGTTACGTATTTCCGCGTCTCGAACGGCTGGCCAATGCCAGCGGCCTGCGTATTCGTTCGGTGAAGCGCTCGGCCAGCGCCAGCCCCGCTACCGGGTCCGCCAAAGCGCATGAACTGGAGCAAAAGACGCTCCTCGCGCTTGCCTTCACCACCACAACCGGCGACTAGAACCTCCTGGTGCCCTGACAAGTGGTCGCGGAAATGGCCGTACAATTTGACCGTTCGATGGCTGCAACCACCTTTGAACCACAAATTTCGTTTACACTCCATTCATAATCATGTAAACCGTTTGTGACAACTTTCCATGACTCGCCTGCGACAATCAAACGTGTTGCGCCAAATTCCTAGAGAACCTAGAGATCGAAGTCAATCCAATGCCTATCGCAATGCTCCGGCCTACGGTACACTTTCGCCAGGCCGGACGGCGATGCGATCCACACGTATGAAACGCGTCCTGATTATTGAAGATGATCGCGATATCGTCGAGTTGGTGCGCTACAACCTCGCCAACGAAGGCTTTCAGGTCAGCTCGGCCAACGACGGCAGCATCGGCCTGAGCACGCTGAAAAAATCCCCGCCCGATCTCCTGCTGCTCGACCTCATGCTCCCGAAACTTTCTGGCCTGGAGATCTGTCGCGAGGTCCGCAAGGACGATTCCCTGAATCGCCTGCCCATTCTCATGCTGACTGCGCGTGGGGAAGAAGCCGACCGCGTCGTGGGCTTGGAAATGGGCGCCGACGACTACGTGACCAAACCATTTAGCCCGCGCGAATTACTTGCCCGCGTGAAAGCGCTCCTGCGCCGCGCCGAGCCGCCCGCCGACGCCCCCCGCACCATCGAAGTCGGCAAGCTGGCTATCGATCCGGCGGCCTACCGTGTCAGCCATTCCGGAAAGCCCGTTCCACTCAGCACGCTCGAATTCCGGCTGCTCTATTACCTGGCTTCGCGTCCGAACCGTGTCTTCACGCGCGATCAATTGCTCGATGCCGTTTGGGGAACGGATCGCTTCGTCACTCCGCGCAGCGTGGACGTTTATGTCCGCCGGCTTCGAGAAAAAATTGAATCCGATCCCGAAAATCCTCTGCATTTGAAGACCGTTCGTGGCGCGGGCTATCTGTTTGAAACCCGTGCGGCTTAATCTTTTCTGGAAACTCGGCTTCGCCTTCTTCGCCCTGCTCATCGCAGTCTTGCTGCCCGTTGATTTTTACGCGGAGCGCGCGCTGCGCCGCGACCACGAACGCGCCGGATTCGAGCAACTCGAATCCATAGCGCGAATCGCTCTCACGCATCCACCACAGTTTGCTCTCACTGCCAACCCGTCATCACAGGATTCTGCCAACCTCCGAAACTGGGTCGCGCCAATGGCCGCGACCGGAGTGCGAGTCACGGTCATCGCGGCCAACGGCCAAGTGCTGGCCGATTCGCAAGCCGATCCTTCCACCATGGAAAACCACGCCGGTCGCCCCGAGATTCGCGACGCTCTGGCCAAGGGAGATGGCCAATCGATTCGGCATAGCACGACGGTCAATCGCGATCTGTTGTATTACGCGGCGCGCCTGACCGTTCCCGGTGCGTCTCCCGTTGTCTTGCGATATGCGCTGCCGTTCCAACCAGTCAATGAGGAGTTGTGGGAATTCCGCCGGAGTCTCTGGCTGGCCTCGTTGTTTGTGCTGCTGGTCACAGGGACGGTTTCGCTGTTCATCTCCCGGGCATTCTCCGGCCGTGTGGACCGGCTGATGAAATTTTCGCTGCGTGTGGCGGAGGGGGATTTTCGTCCTATCGACGCGGACCGCTCCGGCGATGCCTTGGAGGAGCTGGCTGTTTCCATGAACGAAACGGCGGCGCATCTGAACCGCACCATTCGCACGCTCACCGAAGAGCGGAATCTTTCTTCGGCGATTCTAGGAAGCATGGTCGAGGGCGTTGCCGTGGTGAATTCCTCCGAACGGCTGGTTTTCGCGAATCAAGGTTTTGCGGCAATCCTCGGTCTCGACGTGCTGCCCGAATCCGGCCGCGCGCTTGTGGAGGTTGTGCGCCAGACGGAATTAATCGAAGCGGTGCGTCAGGTGCTGAAAGGCGAGCCGCGCGTCGAAGCGGAAATTGTTACCGGCACGCTGCGCCAGCATTATTTCGCCGTTACGGTGGCCTCCGTGCGCGCGACGGAGGACGCCGGCGCGGTCATCGTGCTGCACGACATTACGGACTTGCGCAAGCTCGAGCGCGTGCGCCGCGATTTCGTCGCCAACGTTTCGCACGAATTGCGAACGCCGCTCACCGCCATCCAGGGTTTCTCGGAGACGCTTCTGGCCGGTGCGATCGACGACCCGCAAAACCGCGTCCGTTTCCTCGAAATCATTCTGGATCACTCGCGGCGCCTGGCGCGGCTTACCGAGGACCTGCTGATGCTATCGAAAATGGACGCCGATCGCCTCGAGCTGGAGCTGCGCCGCCTCAGTGTTTCCCAGTTTGTCGAAAGCTGCCTCGAGACGGCGCAACGCCCCGCCGCCGAGAAAGACTTGCGCATCTCCGTGAACTTGGCGAAATCTCTCCCGGACATCGCCGCCGATCACCGCCGTCTCGCCGAAGTTTTACAGAACTTGCTTGACAACGCGATTCAGTACACGCCCTCTGGCGGCCAGATCATGCTCAGTGCTTCGGCCGACGGCGATGAAGTCACCTTCACGGTATCCGACACCGGCATCGGCATTCCCCAGGCGGACCAGCCGCGCATCTTCGAGCGCTTCTACCGCGTCGACGTGGCCCGTTCGCGCGAAGTGGGCGGAACCGGGCTGGGCCTGTCCATCGCCAAGCACCTTGTCGAAGTCCATGGCGGCCGCATTTGGGTTGAAAGCGAAGTCAACCAGGGCTCACAGTTTCATTTTACCGTTCCCATCTTCGACCCCGAGCGCCGTGCCGGGCGCTAGTTCGCCATGGCGGAAAGCCGGTACTGCACCGGCCCCGTAAGTCCTGTGTTTCCCGCAAATTCACATTGGTGTGAACAGGCTGTAACAATTATTCGTGCAAACTTTGGCTTACGAGCAGAAGTGCGGCCCCACGCCCTCTGCTCCGGAAGGGGACGAATGGCCAGCACTGCCGGACTGACGGAAGTTGTGCTCTACGACACGCTCGTGAACTACCTTGTTTCGATGGCCCGCACCGTCGAAGGCGCCATGAACCGAGCGCTGGATGCCATCGTCAGTCCCGACGGCGCGCGGACCGCCGCGTTGCCAGGGGAGGTTTTTCTGCTCGAGCCGCGCATCAACGAAATGGAAATCGTCATCGACGAGCATGCTATCCGCCTGCTGCGCCGCGGCTCGTTCACCGACGATGAGATGCGCCTGATCGTCGCCGCTTTGAAAATCACCAACGATCTTGAACGAATCGGCGACATCGCCGTGAATCTAGCGGAGCGTGTCGTTTCCTTGCGCGAGATGTCCGGCGCGCAAATTCCCGAAGAGCTCGCCCCAATGGGCCACGCTGTCCGCGCCATGGTCAGCAAGAGCCTCGGCGCACTCATCTTCCGCAACGTGGACATGGCCACGCAGGTCTTGGAAAGCGATGACGTAGTCGATCAATACCGCGACCGCATCTTCGAGCAGCTCCTGCAGCGTATGACCGCCGAGCCCACGCTGGTGAGTCCCGGCTTGCAATTCATTTTGGCCACGCGCCACCTGGAACGCATCGCCGACCACGCTACAAACATCGCCGAAGACATTATTTTCTGGGTGCGCGGCCTGGACGTGCGCCACGGCCGCGGCCTTACCGCGCTCCCGGAACAGCCTCGACCAACCTCCGAAGAGGAATCGAACCTTACGCAGAATTCACATTCTCTTCATTCGGAAGTGACCCCCGTCGGGGATACTGACCGAGCTTGATCTTCAATCAAAGTCCTACCTTGGGGATCGGTGCACCCCTGGCTCCGGTCCCCTTCTCCCCCCTCCATCGCCAGCACATCCTAGAGGCATCCCCTTGACCGGGGCACGGATTCTTAACTATTGTCAAATAGAGCGCCATGCTAGCAAACGGGCATCCCAAGTTGCGCCGCAGGATTTCCCCCTGGTGCGCGGCCGTGTGCCTGGTTCTCGCTGTTCTGTTTTTGTACAACCCCTTTTTCACGATCTATAGTTCGTCGGGTGGTCCGGTGGTCCGGCATCCACTGAGTTATCGCGGAACCGTGGCCTCTTCGGAATTGCGCCGCTCCGTCTTGAAGCAGGCACAGCCAACGATCCATCCGCCGGAAGAAGCAATTCCTGAAGCTGCCGCTCCTCCGGAAGCCGCTACTCGCGATTCTGCAGTTCCGGAAGAGACGCTGCATTCCACGCAAGAAGCCGTTTTGGAAAGTCTCTGGTTCCGTCCGCCCCCTCTGCTTTAGTCCCTCGCGCGAAGCGTTCGGGCAGCGTATTCTGCCGGTCATGAGAAGCATCCGGCAAATTATTTTCTTTCTTTTTTTCGAAAATTCTGCGAGTGCCCTTTGCCGAGGCAAGGCGGTCTGCTGGCGAGGCGCTTTGCCTGGGACTGAGAGATGAATCCAAAAAAACTGTTGGTAGCCGCGTTTGTGGTGGTTGTAGGCGGGTTGCTGGGCTGGGCCTGGCTCGGTCGAGCGCCATCGCGAGGGGACGATCCGAATCCGCAAGCCGATAACCTCGCCCAAATAACGGCCGCGGTGGCGCACGCCGAACGCAGGACTCTCGGGAACACGCTGACCATCGCGGGAGAGTTCAAGCCGTTTCAGGACGTGGACGTGCACGCCAAGGTGGCGGGCTACATTCGAAAGATTTATGTGGATGTTGGCGACCATGTGAAGGATGGTCAAACCCTCGCGATTTTGGAAGTTCCAGAATTGGCTGCGCAGCTTGCGGGCGCGGAAGCTGCGGTACGCCGCGCCACCGAGGAGATCGGGCGCTCGCAAGGGGATTTGGAACGGGCGAAATCCTCGCACTCTGCAATGCATCTGGCGTATGCGCGCCTTAATGATGCTGCCAAGACCCGTCAAGGCCTCGTAGCGCAGCAGGAATTGGACGACGCTGAAGCCAAGGATCTTGAAACGGGAGCCCAAGTATCGAGCGCGAAAGCGGCGCTCTCGGCCGCACGGCAGGAACTTGAAGTGGCTCAGGCCAACCAGAAGCAGGTGTCCGCACTTTCGGACTACACCCGGATCAGCGCCCCATTCGCGGGGGTAATTACCAATCGTTACGCCGACACAGGGGCGCTCGTTGCCGCGGGAACTTCCACAAGTACACAAGCCATTCCGGTCGTGCGTATCGCGCAAATCTCCGTCCTGCGGCTCGTTCTTCCAATCCCGGAATCGGTCGCGGCGCAGATTCGCCTCGGCGATCCCGTGAAGGTGCACGTGCAGGCGCTAGACCAGGACATCGAAGGCAAAGTTTCCCGCTTCGCGGATTCCCTGGACATGCAGACACGCACGATGCAGACCGAAATCGATTGCCAAAACCGCGATGGCCGTTTGATCCCCGGAATGTACACGGAGTCGCGGCTGATGCTGCGAGAGAAGAAGAACGCGCTGGCCATCCCTCTGGAAGCGGTGGTGCGAAATGGAGAGGATGCCACAGTCCTGGCCGTCGACTCACAAAGCATTCTGGAAGAGCGTCACGTCAAGCTGGGCCTTGAGGATGGAAGCGGCGTCGAAGTGCTATCTGGTCTCACGGACGGCGACCGCGTGGTTATCGGAAATCGCAGCCAGTTTCGCAGCGGACAGAGGATTCAGCCAAAGGAAGTGAGCGCGAATGCCTCGAGAGCGGGGGGCGAGAAGTAATGTCCCGTTTCTCGATCAAGTACCCTTTCTTCATCATCGTGGCCTGCTTGGTGATCGCCATCGTCGGGACTGTGACGCTGGTGCGCATGCCGGTCGACCTGTTTCCTCCTATTAATATCCCCGTGGTCGTCATTGCCACGTTCTATTCCGGCATGCCACCTCAGCAAATCGAAACCAACATCACCAACCCGTTCGAGCGCTGGTTTACGCTTGCGAGCGGCGTCGATCGCATCGAATCGCGCTCGCTGCCTGGCGTCAGCCTGATCAAAATCTATTTTCAGCCCGGTACAAACGCTGATGCGGACCTCAGCACGGTCTCAAACCTCGCGATGGCCGATCTCCGCCGGCTTCCCCCGGGGACCTTGCCTCCTGTCGTTCTTAAGTTCGACGCTTCCAGCTTGCCCGTTTGCCTGATTACCCTCAAAGGCCAGGGCCTTGACGAAACGCAGCTCCATGATCTCGGCCAGTACAATGTTCGCAATCAGATTGCCAATGTGCCGGGTGCCTCTGTGCCACAACCATTCGGCGGCCGGTACCGGCAAATCATGGTTTATGTCGATCCTCTGAAGCTCGAAGCGCACCAGTTGAGCCCCATGGACGTCGTTCGCCAGGTCAATGAAGCCAACCTGATTCTTCCCGCAGGCGATGTGAAGATCGGTCCCTTCGATTACAACCTCTACTCCAATAGTCAGGCTCCTGCGGCCTCGGCCATCAATAGCATGCCTTTGAAATCGGTAGGCCAATCGTCCGTGCTCGTAGGAGACGTTGGCAAAGCCGTGGACGCGCAGGCGATTCAAACCAATATCGTGCGTGTCGACGGCCAGCCTTCCGTGTACCTCCCGATTCTGAAGCAGGGTGGAGACACCAACACGATCGCGGTGGTCCAGGGCATTCAGGAAGCTCTCAAAAATCTCGTGGATATTCCGAAACAGCTCAGCACGCGCGTGGTCTTCGATCAGTCCATCTTCGTGAAGACGGCGATCGCCAACCTGCTGCGAGAAGGCGGGATCGGGCTGGTCCTGACCGGTCTGATGGTTCTGCTATTCCTCGGCAGCATGCGCGCGACCGCGGCGGTTTTTCTGTCGATACCGCTCTCCGCGCTGGCCACGTTTTTGGCGCTCAGCGCGGGAGGCGGCACGGTCAACACCATGGTGTTAGGCGGTCTGGCGCTGGCGCTCTCTCGTTTGATCGACAATTCCGTCATCGTTCTCGAAAACATTTTCCGCCACCTCGAGCTGGGCGAAGCACCTGAAGTCGCGGCGGAGAAAGGCGGCCAGGAAGTCGGACTCGCGGTGCTTGCCGCGACGCTGACCACCTCGGTTGTCTTCTTTCCCGTCGTCTTTCTCTATGGTGTCAGCCGTTTTCTTTTCATGGCCCTTGCGCTTGCCGTCGTCCTTTCTCTCTTCGCCTCTTATTTCGTGGCCATGACCGTCGTGCCGCTTTTCTGTGCCAAATGGATCAAACAACGCCAGGCGGATGAGGAGCTTGGAGACGCCTTCACATGGAGATGGGATGGCATCGGCAAGATGTTCAATCTGGGTTTCAAAAAAATGCTTGGCGAATACCACCGCACTCTAGGCACGGCGCTGCTGAAACCTGCCGCCACGTTAGTAGGTCTCGCGGGAATTTCCCTGCTGTGCCTCGGGCTCTATCCGTTCCTGGGGGTTTCCTTCTTCCCTCGCACGGATCCTGGTCAATTCGTCATCAACCTGAAAGCCCCGTCCGGAACGCGAGTCGAGTTGACCGAAAACTATGTGAAGCAGGTGGAAGACCTCATCCGTCAAGTGGTGCCGGCCGAGGAACGGCAAATCATCGTTTCGAACATCGGGATCACCACGGATTTTTCCGCGATCTACACCACGAACTCCGCTCCGCATACCGCTTTTGTGCAGGTCAGCCTGAAAGAAGGGCACAAGATCGGCAGCTATGAATATATGCGCCGTGTGCGCGAGCGGCTGAGCCAGAACCTGCCTCAGCTGAGCACCTACTTCCAATCCGGCGGTCTCGTAGATGCCGTGATCAATCTCGGATTGCCCGCGCCGATCGACATCCAGGTCAGCGGCAACAATCTGAACAAGGTTTACGCGACAGCGGTGTCCCTGGCCTCGCCCGTGCGCGCGCTCAGGAACGTCAATGACGTTCTCATCCCGCAAGATATCGACTACCCCGCACTGGAACTCGACGTGGATCGGGAAAAAGCGAGCCTTCTCGGCCTTTCCCAGAAAGAGGTCGTCGACAACGTCATCACCTCTTTGACTTCCAACGGCATGATCGCGCCGAATTACTGGATCGACCCGGTTAGCGGGAATCCTTACATGCTCACCGTGCAGTATCCCGAAGACCAGGTGAAGACCGTGATGGATCTCAAACAAATCCCCTTGCGCGGCATGAAGAGCACGCAGGCCACCTTCCTTGACACCGTCGTGAAAGTCAAAACCATTCCCTCGCCCACGGAAGTGGATCATTACCAGTTGTTTCGCGTGATCGATATTTACGTGGCCCCCAAAGCCGAAGACCTTCGCGGGGTCACCAGCCAGGTTGAGGACATCATTAAGAAGACCAAGCTGCCCGAAGGCGTGCGCGTCAACCTTCGTGGTTCGGTACAGGGCATGCGCGCATCGTTCAAGAGTTTCGGGATCGGTCTGATTCTTTCGGTTGTGCTGGTTTACCTGATTTTGGTCGCGCAGTTCGCCTCGTGGGAAGACCCGTTCATCATTTTGCTCGCCATTCCACCAGGGCTTGCTGGAGTTCTTCTTTTTCTACTGGTCACGCGTACCACGCTGAACGTCATGTCTCTCATGGGTGTAGTCATGATGGTGGGTATCGTGGTCTCAAACAGTATTTTGATCGTGGAGTTTGCCCGTCACCTTCACCACGAAGGCCAACCCGTGAAAGAAGCCGTTTCGCTGGCGTCCCGAATGCGGCTTCGTCCCATCTTGATGACTTCGCTGGCAACCGTTCTGGGAATGATTCCGATGGCCATCGGAGCCGAGCCCGGCAGTGAGCAGTATGCGCCGCTGGCACGCGCCATTATCGGCGGCCTGCTCGTTTCCGTCGTGGTGACCGTTTATCTCGTTCCAGCGGCCTATCTCATGGTGCACGGCAAGAAGGACATGAATTCTCAGGAGGCGCAGGGGTGATGCGAACTTTGACGCGGACGTTTCTTCTCTCAGTCCTGGCCACATTGGCCGTTCACGCGCAGCCGCAAAATGCTCCTGCCAGGCCGCGGAACCAAAGCATTTCGCTGACACTTCCCCAGGCCGAAGCCCTCGCGCTCAAAAATAATCCTCAAATTACCATCGGGAAACTGCGCGCGCTGGTGGCCCGGCAGTATGTTCGCGAGGCCCGCTCGGCGCTTTTGCCAAACGCGTACCTCAGCGTCACGGCAGTGGACTCCAACCCAGGAAGCCGTCTCTCCGCAGGAGGCCTCAACAATCCGATTCTTTTCCCGCGCGCCGCGGCCGGAGCCACCGTCGGCCAGTTGATTACCGACTTCGGCCGCTCCACGAATCTTCTCTCTAGCTCCGAATCCCAGGCGAAAGCCGAAGATCAGAACGCCGCGGCTACCACCGCTCAAATCATCCTGGTGGTGGACCAGACTTTCTATAACGTCCTCGAGACCAAAGCGCTCGTCAGTGTCGCGCAGCAGACCGTCGATTCCCGCCAGCTTCTCGTCGACAAAATCAAAGCGCTCACCGATGCCAAGCTCAAGTCCGAGCTCGACCTGAGCTTCAGCCGGGTGGATCTGGCGCGCGGCAAGCTGTTGCTCCTCGAGGCCCAGAACAACTATCAGGGTTCGCTTGCGTCGCTTTCCGCCATCCTGGACTATTCGGACGAACAGAGCTTTCTACTGCTCGAGGAGCCGGCAAACAACGCACCTCCCGCCCTGGACGTTCTTCCGCTGATTCAACAAGCCTTGAACCAGCGCCCGGAAGTCGCCGCCCTCCAAGACGAAGTGGATGCCGCCGAGAAATTCGGCAGTGCCGAGCACGACTTGTGGCGTCCGACGGTGAGCGCGTTGGGTGTTGTGGGCGAAGCTCCCGTGCGAGACGATCACATTCCCAACTGGTACGGCGCCGTCGGGGTGAACATCAACATTCCGGTGTTCAACGGGTCGCTGTATAACGCCCGTGCCAAAGCGGCCGATCTTCAAACCGAAGTGAACCGCCAGAAGCTCGCCGACCTGCGCCACAACATCGCGCGCGACGTACGCATTTCTTGGCAGGACACCAATCGTGCTTTCGAGCGCCTGTCCGTCACCCAGCAATTGCGCGAGCAGGCCAGCCTCGCTTTCGACCTCGCTCAGGCTCGCTACAACCTTGGTCTCGGCTCCATTGTGGAATTCAGCCAGGCCGACCTCCAGAAGACCGAGGCGGACATTGCCGACACCGACGCCCGCTACCAATATCGCTTAACGCAAATCGTGCTCGCTTATACGATTTCAATGCCGAAGTAGCCCCTTCCTGGCGCCGCAAGTTTGGGCCGAACCTTGGAGCACCTGAGGATCGATCGATCGCTCCAACAACAGGGGGCAATCCAGGGCGCTCAGGGTTGTGTGCACGCATGCTTTCCTCGTATTTCCAACTGTTGTTGAAGCCTCAACAAATCAATAACCGTAAGCGTGTCAATGGGATGCGTTGCGAACCAGCCGATTGTTACAGGATATTCACAATCGGTTGACGCAACAGTAAGACAGGGCCTTTACCTTCTGCGGCGGGGTGCTAGGGACATTTTTCAGTAGCACGCAGATTCTTGCGGCCAAGGTCCAGAGAGAAGAGAGAGGAAATGAAAAAACTAGCTGCACTCACGCTGTCGCTGTTTCTCACGATGGGAACAGCCCTTGCTGATTCACCAAAGGACGCGAATCCTCAGCCTGCCAAGGCGGCTCCAGCGGCCAAGGCGAAAGCCGCCAGCAAGCCGGAAAAGGCAGAAGCCGCCATCGCCGCGCAGCTCGAAGAGCTCCGGCAAGCTCTCGAATCCCAGCAGGAGCAATTGCAACTTCTAAAGGAAGAGCTGGCCAAGCGCGACCGTCAGATTGATGAAGCGCGCGAGGCGGCCGCTGCAGCGAATGCGCGTGCCGCAGAGGCGACGACCAAGGCGGTGGAAGCCGTGAATACCAGCTCCGAAGTAAAGAGCACCGCGGCGACGCTGAACACAACAGTCGCCGACCTGAAGGCTAGCAATGAAATTCTGAAGACCACGGTAGCGACGGAACAGGCCGAAGCGAAGAAGGCGGAAGAAACCGGCCCTTCGACGATTAGATTCAAGGGAGTTAACATCACGCCCATGGCCTGGATTGAGGCGGCCACTATTTCCCGCAGCCGCGCCACGGGCGGGGACATTAACACGCCGCTGACCGGCATTCCGTATCCGAACAGTGCGTTGAGTCGCATTTCGGAGAACAACTTCACGGCGCGGCAGTCGCGTCTCATGCTCTTGGCCGACACCACAATTGGCAGCGCCAAAGTGAATATGTACTACGAGGGTGATTTCCTCGGCACTGGAACAACCTCCAACAACCGCCAGAGCAACAGCTATGTCTTTCGCCAGCGGCAATTGTGGGCCAGCGTCAAGTTCGACAATGGATTTTATGTCTCAGGCGGGCAGATGTGGAGCCTCGTGACAGAAAGCAAGAAGGGTATCGAGAATCGGCAGGAACAGTTCCCGCTCATGATCGATCCGCAGTACATCGTGGGCTGGGCCTGGCAGCGTGCCTACGGCTTCCGCGTGGCGCAGAACTGGGATAAGTTCGCCTTGGGTTTCTCTATCGAAGGCCCGCAGACCACGTTTGGCGGGCGCGGCTCCAACAACAACTTCTTCTTCAACGTTCCCGGCGCGGGGGGCGGCCTGTACAACTTTGCCGACACCAGCGGATACACGGCCAATAAGTCGCCAGACGTCATGGTCAAGGCGACACTCGATCCCGGCTGGGGCCACTACGAGATCGTCGGCATCGTGAGTCCGTTCCGTGACCGTGTGTATCCTTGCGGCGCGCAGCCGGTGATCGTCGCCAGTCTTCCTGCCAGTTGCGTTCTCACTCCAGGTGGACCTCTGAGCGCGACTTCGGTTGCTGGCGCGTTCAACGACTCCAAGGTCGGCGGCGGCTTTGGCGCTACCGCTCGTCTCCCCGTGGCAAACAAGAAGATCGAATTCATGGCGCATTTCCAGGGCGGGGATGGCATCGGCCGCTATAGCACGGCGCAGTTGGCGGACGTGACGGCGCGGCCGAACGGTACCCTGGCTCCGATTCGCACCGCAGCCTATTTGGGCGAAATGGAACTCCACCCCAATCCGAAGTTGGACATTTTTGCCTACTACGGCGGCGAATATGCGGCTCGCACTGCGTACACGTTCCCGAATCCGGCCGCGGCTGGACTGGGCAACCCAGTTCCGGTGGGCTACGGGTCCCCGCTCTTCAACAACTCGGGCTGCACGACGGAAGGGTTCCCCGTGAACACCCCCGGAACATTTCCGCCGACTGCGACCCCGGCCAGTCCTGGGAGCGCCGGTACTTGCAATGGCGATATTCACCACATCGTCGAAGGCACGCTCGGCTTCTGGCACAAGATCTACAACGGGCCCAAGGGCCGATTGCAGTGGGGCGTGACGTACTCGTACATTGAAAAGTTCGCGTGGACTGGCAACGCGTTCAACATCACCACCGGCGTTGCCGGTGCGAGCCAGCGCCCCAAGGCCATCGACAACATGGTGTGGACCTCGTTCCGCTATTACCTGCCCTAGTTTCGGCGGGCAATGCAACCCGTTCCTTCCCCTGGGGACGGCAAAGGGCAGCTCCTCACCGAGCTGCCCTTTTTTTCCGTGCAGCTGCTATCACTTGCATTCCCCTAAGATCCACAGAAAAGGCGTCTTACCTCTCATTCTCCTCGAACCAAAAACCGGGATTCAACCAACCGCGTATCGATTGTAACAATCCTGTAACAAGAAAGAGCGACACTTCCTTGCA
>Ga0307475_10000194_pt1 | contig 36970 bp, 65 predicted proteins | sample atmos_gasesECM1C_FD_203317 | JGI IMG/M metagenome (GOLD analysis project Ga0307475, IMG submission 203317) | Hardwood forest soil microbial communities from Morgan-Monroe State Forest, Indiana, United States - atmos_gasesECM1C_515 | ecosystem: Environmental > Terrestrial > Soil > Temperate... | reverse complement strand
GAACTCCCGGCACTCCGCCCAACGCTTTGCTCACTTACCTGCAAGCCATGCAGAAGTTGAATGATAACGCCGCTGCCAAGACGCCTCGCGCGATTATCATCAACCAGGCGATGGAGCCTCCCATCGTCGACGCTCTCAAGGGCTTGTTCCAGTCCAGCGAACGTATCCGCGAGCAGTACGAGGAAGGATACATGGGCTACGCTATCGGCGCAGCTTGGGCGATGGACCAGAACGTCGCTATCAACACTGTGGGAGCCTTGAACGGGGCGACAACCATCACTATCAACGCTGGTGGGCAGTCAGGCTCATCGCTAGTGCTTTCCAATGCTGGGTCTGTTACCGCGCTATTCAAGAAGGCCAACGTCTTTACCATCGGGTCAGGAGCAACCGGCTGCTATTCGGTCAACCCGCAGGAAAAGACTTCCACAGGGTCGCTGCAATGCTTCACGCTGACAGCAGACGTAACTTCATCGGGCGGCGCTGCTACCGCGAATATCTTTCCCGCCATCGTGCTTTCCGGCCCGTTCCAGAACGTAGTGGCAGCCCCTGCCGCAGGCGCTTCCATCAATGTGTTTGGCGCGGCCGGAACAAACTCACCGCAAGGTCTGTGCTTCCACAAAGGCAGCTTCACCCTGGGCATGGCTGACATGGTTCTGCCGACTGGCGGCGTTATCATGGCCGAGCGCAAATCGAGCGACCAGCTTGGGCTTTCCATGCGCTACATTAAGGCTTACGACATCAACTCTGACCGTCTACCAGGGCGCTTTGACGTGCTATATGGCTGGGCGACACTCTACGGCGAGACTGCTTGCCGCGTGATGGCATAAGGAGACGACATGGCCTTTGCATATACAACGACTACAGCTGCAATGCTGGCAACCGATACTTCGTTCTCAGTGACGGTAGGGACAGGCTTCTCAGCCTCGATTTTCCAAGCCGCCACCAACCCCGCTGTGGGCATTCAGACCTATGTGCTAGCGGACCAGGAGATGATGCAGGTTATCAGCGGCACATTTAGCTCCGGTGTTTCGCCGGTCAACGTAAAGCGTGGGATGCTGGGCACTCGCGCCATGCCTCATCCGGCGCTAACCAACGTCATTTTTGGAACGAATTACGATTTCCAGAACTTCGTACCTGCAATTAAGGCATTCCAAATCGTGCAGCCGGACATCGGCTTCCAGACTGCTGGGCCGGTTATCGCTTCTGCGGCCAGCATCATTGCTCCCAGCTCGCTGTTCCACGTGAGCGGGACAACTGGTATCACCAACATGCAACCGCCTACTTCTGCACTCTTGAGCCAGAGCGGTCCTAACTCGGAAGAGAATTACGTCAACGGCACGCGCGTCACCATTATTTTTGACGGTGCTGGCGCTTGGACTTCTGGCGGAGGCGGAACGGGCGTGGCGTTCGCGCGTACCGGGACAGCCACTTCAGGGGGCAGCGCAGTTGATTTCATCCTTGATACTTCTAGCGGCGCGGCTCTCTGGTATCCATTAAGGTTGGCATAAATGCCTATCACACCGGCAGCAGTACCGGCCAACTTCTACACTCCAATTGTCAAGCAGGGATGCTTCGACAACGACATAATGACGCAGGTCAACGCCATCGCTGCGGCAAATGATATTTTGGTGGCAGCGACTTCGCAGCTCACGCAGGGCTTTGCTGTATTCAATGCGGCAACTGCGGTAACTCTGCTGCCTGCTACCACCCCAGCTGGCGTGTATGAAGTCAACATCTACATGGTGCTAACGACAACGTTTGTCACCAATACCACGGCCAACATCACGCTTGGATATACCGATGATGTGCAGGCGCAAAGCCCAATCGTGGTAACCACATCGACGCTTACTGCCGGCACGGCGGTATTCGGAGCCTACACGTTCCGCTCCAATGGCACGGCGGCGATTACTTACACGCCAAAAGTAACAGGCTCCGCAGCCACCGCTGGCGCAGCGACGTTCTCTATCGCTGTCCAGCGACTTCTCTAAGGAGGACCAATGCCAGTAGTACGAATGCAGCCGCGCAATAATGAGATGGTGCTGATTCGTGAAACGCGCGACTCAGCAGGCCGCACGGATGCGCAGATTCGCGCAATGGAGCAGAACGACCCAAAACCGCCCTACATTACCGGAACGGACAAGCTCTACGCCGACCAAATCCGCGAGGAATGGGCTGTCTATCCGAAGGTGATGTATAAGCTGGCGGTCAAGCACAAGCTGAAGGATGGCAAAGTGGACCCTGAAGCCGAGCCAATCTATAAAGGCGACCGCGTAAACCCCAACTATCCGATGCCGTATGCTCTGGCAATCGAGAATGGCTATCAAGGCCAAGTAACCGGCCACGGCAGCGACAAGGGTGTGAACATCGTCTATCCCTACACAACTTGCTTTGTGCCTATTGGCTGGGACCCGCAATTCCCCACGCCCATTGACCAGGCAGACTGCAAAAAGGACGAAGCGCACCTGACAAAGAATGGCTGGGTGGACCATCCGAGCAAGCTGAACCTGCCAGAGCGTGTTGTGGAGGTAGACTGATGCCGCAAATCAAGCAAGGCGGAATCACCGTTAACGCCGCACATGAGCTGTCCGTGCCCGCAAACCATCACACCGCCGCGCTAGAGCGTAATGTGCGCGTAGATGAGCAAGTACAGAGCGCACAGCATTCACGGCGCAACAAACTAGCGGCTATCAAGGCCGAACAGCCAAGTGGCAACTCTCTGCCGGCGCTGCATGGCCTGAAGCCAGCGAATCACGTCCACGAAGTATTCAAAAAGAGGTAAAGGGTAAAGGGGCAACTTGAAGGCACTGGACCTGATCTCTAGCGCCGCGAGGCTGGTGGGGATTGTGGCATCCGGCGAAACCTTATCAGGGGCGGAGTCTGCCGACGCACTGCTAATTCTCCAGCAGATGATTGACACCTGGCAGGCAGACGGCCTGAAAATCTTCAGCGAGAACATCAACATCTTCCCATTCGTTCTTGGCCAGCAAACCTACACGCTCGGCACTGGCGGGAACTTCAGCATGGTTCGGCCAGCCAAGATTCAACGCATGGGCTGCCAGATTCTCAGCAACCCCACGCAGCCAAGCGAAATACCGATTACGTTGCTGGACTTCGATGGCTGGGCCAACGTAAGGGTAAAGAATATCTCCGGTTCCTATCCGCTGTTCTGCTATCCCGATTATGGCTTTGTAGGCAATCCGCCAGTAATGACGCTCAACTTCTGGATAATCCCCGGCTTGGCCTGCAACTGCGTCATCTATTCATGGAATCCGCTGACTACGTTTCCCGACCTAGCGACCACGGACATCATTTTCCCGCCAGCCTATGCGGAGGCACTTCGCTACAACGTAGCGATACGATTAGCGACTGAATTTCCAGGCACGCCGCTGCGGCCAGAACTTGTTGCTGTCGCGGCTAGTACATTGGAGGCGCTGAAGGACATCAATTTGCCAGCACCAGTGCTGCGCTGCGACCCAGGCTTGAGCGGTCAGACGAGCTGGCCAGCATACGATTGGCGAAGTGATACATATATACTTCGCAGATAATAGGATTACACGTGCTTCCACGCTTTGCGCTTCACAATCCAACAGACGGTCGATGGCCCAATACCAAATTCTTGCGCCAATTTCTTACCACTCCACCCGCGTCTATGCAGTGCGCGTATTGCCAAAGCTTCATCTTCGGTGATTTTAGCATTGTGATGTTTGGAGCCTGGGCGTGTCGGGGTATTGAGAACTCGATAAGAATGGAGTTGGTTTTCTGAATGCGTTACGTATTCAAGATTTTCAAGGCGATTATCGCGCTTAATGCCGTTCTTGTGATTCACTTCGTGTCCATATGGAAGTGGCCCAACAAAGGCAGCGAGAACCAATCGATGAACTGGATACTGCTTTTGCTTTCCAAGCTTCTTATTGTGGAGAACAGCAGTGGCGTATCTTTTTTTGCGTCCTGTTTTAAGGATGCCGATAGGTTTTGTTTTCCTGCCGTCAGACCAACCGCTAATACGCTTTACTTGGCCGAGGTCGCTAATCTCATAAACGCCTTCATATCCAACTACAGGTTTCCAAGTTTCCATGCTGGGTATTATGGCATGTTTCGGGTAGGTGCGCCATAGCAAGATATTCCTTCGTGGGACCTTCCTACACATCGCAGTCTCCCGCTGCGGATGATGAGCGCTGCCTGAACTGGTATCCAGAGCGCCTGGAAGCTGCTGGCAAATCAGTCTATGCGCTGTATCCGACACCGGGATTGGCTACTGCTTATCTGGCAAGCAATTTTACTGCGGGACACCCAAGGAATTGCCGTGGGCTACTTGGCACTAATCAGCTCAATACCATCCCTTTTGGATTTATAGGAACGAGCAGGATTTTCACGGTGTTCGGTCCGCAATTTTTTGAACTAAATCCAGTGGGAAATACCTCGATAGTGGCTCCTGGGCTTGGCCTTGTACCAAACGATGACACTCCGGTTTCAATGGCTGCGGGACCGACGCAAATCCTAATCGCTGCTACAGGAAACGTCTACGTCTATGACCTGGTAGCCACCACACTTGCGGGCGTGTCGCTGGCGAATTTCAATAATAAGCCTGTCTCGCAGGTGGCCTACTGCGACGGATTCTTTCTCGCGCTTAACGCTGGGTCCAATCAAATTTATGCTTCTGCTCCACTAGATGCGACGACTTGGCTGGGAACTTCCACAACCAAGGTATCCGTATTCCCCGGCAATGTGGTTTCCATGATTGTGAATCAGCGGCAGGTTTGGTTGCTCGGTGCGGAGAATTCCGTGGTCTATTTTGATTCCGGCAATAGTCCTTTCCCATTCGATGTCATCCAGGGAAGCATGATGGAGCAGGGCTGTGCTGCATTAAACTCACCGGCAAAGATGGACAATAGCATCTTCTGGCTCGGCGGAGATTCTCGCGGACAAGCGATGGTTTGGAGAGCGAACGGCTACACACCACAACGAGTCAGCAACCATGCTGTGGAATATGCCATGCAAGGCTACAGCCAGATTTCTGATGCTGTAGGCTTCAGCTATCAGGACCAAGGCCATTCCTTCTATCAGCTTTATTTCCCCTCAGCCAATGGTGGCAAGGGAGCGACTTGGCTCTATGACGCGGCTACAGGATTGTGGCATGAGAGAGCTTTTTTGAATTCAGACGGAACTTTTTCCGCGCATCGCAGCAATTGCCATGCCTTTGTACAACAAACCAATACTCACTTGGTAGGTGATTGGAATAGCGCGACCATCTACCAAATGAAGATTCCTACCGCCAGCGGCTCGGCTTGGACTTTTGCCGATGACTTTGGCAATCCCATCCAACGTTTGCGTCGCTCTCCGCACATCAATCTAGAAAAAGAATGGGTATTCCATCACGAGATGCAAGTAGACCTAGAAGCTGGGCTTGGGCCTATCCCGCCCTTGCTCGATGGCAGCGGCAATGCCCGCGACCCGCAACTGATGCTGCGCTGGTCAGACGATGGCGGGCGTACCTGGTCTAATCAGTACTTTGTCGGTGTCGGGCAGGCAGGAAAGTACAAGACACGCGCGGTATGGCGCAGGCTAGGACGCTCGCGGCAGAGAATCTATGAAGTGTCTTGCAGCGACCCGATACCTTGGCGCGTCATAGACAGCTACTTGAAAGCAACTCCAGCCTATCAAGTGGAGGAGCGTCTGGTGAGCAAGTACGCTAAAATCGCATGAGTGTTCCGCCGAAAGTTTCGCCATTTCAGTACAACTCGCCCATTGCTGACAAGGATGGCAAAGTCACAGATTCTTGGCAGCGGCAACTGAATGGACTTTTGCAACGAGTGGAAGGGCCGGTATCGTCTACCGCGCCGGCGACCTCTTCGGCGGCTACGGCAGGAATCGCCAATATCCCTTTTTCGATGCAAACGGATGGCAGTTTCCTGTATGTTAACCTTGGGAATGGGACATGGAAGCGCATCGCCCTGGTAGCGTTCTGATGAACATAGAAATCATCGAAGGGCAGCAAATCCTAGAGCTGGACAAGCTCTCGCGTTCGCTGGGGAATGTCCAGTTAGTTCCTGGTGCATCACTGGCTTCCATTCTGCGCGATGGCGAGAGAATTGTAGGCTTTGCTTGTGTGCAAGCAGCTTTCCATGCTGCTGGTTCCTGGGTCCATCCCGATTATCGCGGCAAAAAGTACACATATTCGCTTCGGGAAATGCTGGAATCGGGTATGCTCACCAAAGGGATTCCAGTGTACTTCTCTTTCCCGAAGAATGACTTCGAACGGTCACTGTTCGCAAAATATGGGCCGGTGACAGAGCAGACCGCGCAGATTAAGGAGCTTATAGCGTGCCATTCGGCGGCTTGCTAACGATTGGACTGCTTGGCCTTGGCGGGTCAATCATTGGCTCTGTCGGGGCTTCCAGCGCTGCCAATGCGCAAGCTGGCGCAGCTACTAACGCCGCCAACCTGCAATACCAGTTAGGCCAGCAATCACTAGCCCAGCAGCAGAATCAGTTCAACACTACTCAACAGAACTTTGCGCCTTGGCTGGCGGCTGGTAGTGGTGCTCTCAGTCAACTGGAGACAGGTCTAGGAATCACGCCACAAGGGGCACCAGCGGCCCCAGGAGCAGCGCCGATAGGGACAGGACCGCCTGGAATTAATGGCTTAAGCGGCCTTCCAGCGCAGCAAACTGTAGGAGGGGTTGCTGGTGGGCCGCGCAGCGCCTTGCTCTATGCCAATGAAGGCGGGGGAAGCATCCCAGGAGGCTCTGTAACCGCTCCGAATCAGGTAGGCAATGCCCAGGGCGGCACTACTTCTATTCCCGCTGGCGGGCAGATAGGCTATGGTTCGTTACTTCAAGGCTTCAATCAGCCCTTTGTAGCTCCCACGGCGGCAACCGAGCAAAATGACCCTGGCTATCAATTTCGGCTCCAGCAGGGTCAGCAAGCCCTACAGAACTCAGCGGCGGCGCAAGGAGGGCTGCTATCAGGCAATACTGGCCAAGCCTTGGAGCAGTACGCCCAGAACTATGCCAGCAACGAATACTCTAATGTCTACAATCGGGCGCTAACCGAATACCAGCAACGATACAACATCTTCCAGGGAAACCAGGCTAATACGTTTAACAGGTTAGCGGCATTGGCTGGCGTTGGGCAGACTACTGCCTCTCAGCTTGGCCAGTTAGGGCAGCAAGGTTCTGCCAACATTGCCAACATCAATGCCTCTACTGGGCAGCAAGTAGGCAACTCGCTACAGAACGCAGGGGCAGCTACGGCTTCGGGCTATGCTGGGATAGCCAACTCCTTGAATGGCGGAATCGGGAACATCAGCCAGTACTTGATGCTCCAGCAAGCTGGCTTGCTTGGCAGTAGCAACCCATTAGCAGAAGCTGGCAGTATCCCAGCAGCAGCTAACGGCGGTACTTATATACCTTGTTGGGTAGCTGGAGAACTTTATGGATGGTATACGCCCAAGTGGTTTGCGGTTCGGAATTGGCTGCGCGACACTCCGCGAATGCGGCAATTCTGGCTATTCTACAAACAAGTTGGCGAGCGATGGGCAGCGGCTATTAGAACGGACAGGAAATTGCGTCTTGAAACTCAGGAACTTTTTGATGGTTTCTTGAAAGAAGCATTGAGGGCATAAATGGGCGGCTTCCCCGCGTTGATGATTAAACAGCCGGAATCTCCGGTTCAGCAACTTGCAGGGGTGCAGCAATTACAGGCTGGCCAGCAAGAGCACCAAATGCGCCAGCTTGAACTCCAGAACGCTCGCCAAGCACAACAGGAACAGCAGACTTTGATGGCTGCCTATGCGCGTAACAATGGCGACTTAGGGGCTGTTCTACAAGACCCGCAAGTACTGAGTGGCGTGCGCCCACAGACCGCTCTTACCCTGTCGAATCTTTTGCTTGATAAGCAGACCAAGATGGCCAAGCTCCAGACTGACCAGCTAACAAATCAAGCTACTCAAAACGATTTGATAGGCGGCGTCTATGATTCAGCTAAAAAGATACCAGACCCAGCGCAACGAGAGAGCGTGCTTAAAAACGGGCTGGGGGGGTTGGTCACAAATGGGTCTATAAGCGCACAGCAAGCAGCACAAGTGTTGCAGGGATTCGGCGGCAATTACAGCGATGAAAGCATGTCGATGCATTTGGCATCTACTTTGGGACACGCCAAAGACCTTGCCAATGAACTGGAAAGGCGCAAAACAGCCGCGACGGAACAATCTGCTGCTGGTACTTTGCTACGTGGCCAAGCGGCGGCGGCGCTTGTGCCATCAGAACAGGCCAAGAATGCAGCCCTGACAGCAGAAGCGCAAAAGAAAACTGAGCAGGCCGGCCAAGTCACTCCAGCTATTCAGTACGAACAGCAGCAAGCTAATTACCGCGCCTTGCTAGGACGGCAGGCAGAGAGTGCCAATGCTACCGGCCGGCAAGGGTTAGAGAACCTACAGAAGCAAGGCGACGACTATGCCAAGTATTCACGTCAAGCCGATGCTGTAAAGACAGCTATCGCGCAAGGTCTAGCAGGGAATCAGGTAGCGGCTTCCCTCGCTCCTCTCGGAGCCGCTGTATTTGAGATGAAAGCAAACGGCGACATTGCGCGCGTCAATCCGCAAGTGTTTGCTGACGTGAAGGGCGCTGGTTCGCTCGTCGAGCGCATCAATGGAGCTATTGGGCAACTGCAAGGGACTGGCCCTCTCAGCCCACAGCTTTCTAAGGACTTGGGCGAACTCATCGATAAATACCAGGACGTGAAATACGACAGCTACAAAAAGCAAGCGGAATACACCATCAAGCTCCACAAAGACCCAGAGACAAACTCACTTGGAAGGGTCAATGCGCATGATGTTCCGATACTTGCGAAGGACGGGACTACTACAACCCTTGGCGAAGCTAGCAAGCCAGCGCAGAAGTCACCTACAGGACCGCCACCAGAAGCAACGCATAAGGTCCCAGGAAAAGACGGAAAGATGCACTACACAAACGCACAAGGGACCAAAGACCTAGGAGTTGTCCCTGATGGGCAATAGTCCTATTTTTGACATGAGCAAGGCGACTCCTATTTCTACGCCTACGCCGCTTTTCGACATGAGCAAAGCCACACCACTTAATGCGCAGCCCGATACTGGTTGGGGGCTGCCGCATACATGGAAAGAAGCTTGGGCTAGGCTTACTCAGAAATTGCCGCGACCGGCAGGCGGCGGAGAAGAAGAGGAAATTGCTCAAGGAGCGCCCATTGCCGCCGCTGGACTAGGCGCTATTGGTACTGCTGGCATGGGAGTTGAAGCTATCGCGGCACGCAGCCTGGCTCCTTTGTATCCCATAGCCAGAGGGATTCTTGGAGCAGCGGCAGGCAAATTCCTGGGTCGGGAAGCTGGGGGTTTAGTTGGCCAGCCAGAACTTGGTGGAGACATCGGATCCTTAGCTGGTGGAGCGTATGCGGCTGGCGGGGGGAAAGTTCCGACCAAAGGCAATGTTTTGGAATGGTTCAATAAGCCAGAGTTTAAGGAAACTGGAGCACCATTGCCTTCTGCGGAAGAGTTCTATGCCAATCACGGCAAGGACATCATGGCTGCGATGAAGCAGCAACCCGAAGCCTTTGGGATTCCTGAACCGCCTAAGGGAGCGCCGCTGCCGTCTGTAGCTCAATTCTACGAGATGCGCGGAAGAGAAATAATGGCGGCGATGAAACAACAGCCAGAAGCATTCGGATTTACCAAAGGTCCGAGCGGGTTGGTGCCCGCGGAAACCGCTCCTGCAAGTTCTAGTTCGCAGGATTTGATTACGAGAACACGGCGACTCGTTAAGCCGGGAGAGCAACCAAACGCTGAGGACTTGAAAAGGGCTGGGGATTTGACGCAAGCCCCATTGGGCAGATTGAAATTGCTTGCTGATTGGGGCGACGAGCTAGCCAAGAATGAAATCAATCGAAGGCTGAAAAATCAATGAACCTGGCTATTCTATTCTTCTGCTGCATGACAGCGCCCCAGCCAAGAATCGAGCATCGCTTCTATGACCGCCCAGCAAAGATAGAACTAGCGGCGGCTGTAACGCTCTCAGCCTTTGACAGTGCGCAGAGCTGCTATAACGTCACCCACAAAGGCCATGAGGACTTCCTGCCAACACAATCCTGTGCGGGCATCACGGCCATGCTGACTGCCGAGGTTGCTGGGCAGGAAGTGCTCGCCTATCTGTTCCATCGCGCGCATCACCACAAGCTGGAGCGCATGACGCGATTCATCTCTATCAGCGCGAACCTGGATGGCATAATCTACAGCAAGCGGAAAGGTGCATTCTAAGCAATATGGCCCCATCGTGCCCTGGAGATTACCGAATATATGGTTGGGGTAGTGACATTGAATTTTTTAGCAAGTGCGAGCACGCATCCACGCTTTCGTGGGACAAACAAGCGACGTATTTCCTTAACTTCAGCAACGGTCAATTTGCTAAGACCATGAGACTCTCCTCTATTATCTGGGGTATGACGGCGACCTTTTATCCAAGCATCGCGCTGATTTATCGAATTATCTCCAAGAAACAAATGGTCTGGGCGGACACATTGCGGGGTATCGCACGTATGAAGAACTTGTTTACCGGCTGGAATGTCTCCAAAGTGGAGCATCCACGAAACGCGATGACTCTTTTCAATCGTTTTTGGGTCGGTGCGGAATGTGCCATAGGTATTCCGTCCATGCCCATTGAGTCCGCCAATCCAAAACCAACATCCAGAAGTCTTATAAACATGCTTCCAAAATCGCTCTTCAATTGGAGTGTGTCTCAGCATACGTATAGGATACCATAATGGCCGTCTCTTTAGCACCCGTTGCTCATCAACAATTCTTCGGTGCAAATGGTGCCCCTCTCGCTGGGGGATTCATTTTTTCATATAGTGCCGGGACCACAACACCATTAGCAACATTTACAGATAGTACTGGTTCAACACCTAACCCAAATCCTATTGTCTTGGACAGCGGGGGTTTTGCAAATATTTGGCTCTCCAGCAACATAGCCTACAAGTTTGTGGTGCAAAACTCCGCGAGCGTCACGCAATGGACGGTGGACAATATCATTGGCGGCATCGTAGGCGTGGGACCGCAAAAGCAGATATTCACTTCCAGCGGAACATTCACCATTCCCGTTGCTGTTGTGAAATGCACTGTAATCGGTGCAGGTGGGGCTGGCGGCGGCGCAAACTCAACAACTAGCGGAGGCGGAGGAGGAGCGGGGGGCGCTGGAATCAAATGGTTTACCGGCTTGACGCCTAGCAATACATTAACCGTAACCATAGGGGTTGCTGGAACTGGAGTTTCCAATGCAAGTGGAAATGCCGGTACTGGCTCATCAGTTGCATCGGGAACTCAAATCATCACAACAATTTCAGCAGGAGGCGGAGCGGGTGGCGCGGTAGCAAATGGTAGTGGCGGAACAACAGTAACAGCGATTGGCACGGGCGGGGATTTGAACCTCGGTGGCTCTCCTGGCAATCCTAGCATTACATCTACGCAAGGCGGTGAAGGCGGAGTGTCCATTATGGGTGGTGGTGGCGCTGGTGGTGGAGCGAACACAGCAGGAGTAGCCGCAGTTGGGTATGGCAGTGGCGGTGGCGGGGCTGGTGGAAGCGTTGGAAATAACGCTGGCGGAGCAGGAGCGGCAGGACTTGTAATTTTTGAATGGGTGGCCTAATGAAAAGACTTCTAATCTGGTTTCTGTTTGCAATCCCAGCTTTCGCGCAATCTCCATTGAATGTCGAGACGACATCCGATGGTTTGACGCAGAACTGGGCCAGCGGCAGCATTGTCAATCGCGGGCAAATCGTGAAGGTAGATTCAACTGGCCGTGTCGTGCCCATGCTAACTACCGACACAACGGGAGCTGTTGGAGTAGCGGTAACTTCGGCGCAGAATAGCGGGCAAACGGTCAAGATAACGGCCAATGGCGACCCGCTGGTACAAATGGACGGCGCTTGCGTGCTCGGCAATCAGGTGTCTATCAGCTCGACGGTAGCCGGCACAGGGCATTGCAGCGCATCAGCGTCAACGCAGACCATCGGCGTAGTGAGCAATCTCAACGGCAATAGCGCAACCTTCGTGAATGTGCATCTTGGGCCATTCTCCACGGCTGGAAGTCCAGCGCCGCCAGCGTCGAGTGTAACCGGCCCAGGTTCCATCTCTGGCACGTTCACGGGAGGGCCGATTTCAATAATTAGCACGGTTAGCGAGTCAAGCGTGACCGTAACAGTGACTACAGTTGGAGTCTGTTTGTACACGTCCGGCATGGTGGTGAACATCTCTGGCGTGAGCAATGCGCTCTACAATGGAAATTACGAAGTTATTGCCGGATGCGGCGGCGGGAACACGTTCACCTACTATAATCAAAGCGGGTTGAGTTCTTCCAGCGGCGGCACAGTTACAGGCTCTCCAATCCACAGTTCGGGTTTGACGGTTACAGGATTGTTGATAACTGGTACGGGCCTCCCTGCCGTTCTTCCGGTCAACCCAATCAATCTTGGTAACTATTGCGGTGTAGGGACTGGAGCACTCACCAGCCTACCCTACGGTATCAACTCGCCTTGCACGACAACGAGCCTCAATCTCGGTGCCCCACCTGTAGCCAACGGCGCTGGATTTGCAGTCGGACATCGCAATGACGTACAGACCAGTTCAGGGTATGACGTGGTAACAAGCGCGGCAGGCGAAGATATTATGACCTGCCAAGGGACAAACTCTGGCGGAACGCAGACTGACAATGCCACAAATTGCGTGGCGATATTCGGAAATGCGGCCAGCTTCGGCGTAAATGGCAGCGTCAATCCTATTGCCTCAGACTTCTACGCTACTTCCGCGTTCACAGGGACCGGAACCCACCTTGTTCAGTCCATGCAGAACTTGCTCAAGACGGCTCGCACTCCGGGTTGGTTTGGAGATACCGCCAACGATTACAGCCCGATGAATACTTTCAATATCGCGGCTGGGTCACAGAACATCAGTGCGTTTCTCGGCATGACCTCCAGCGCGGCAGGCAAGGGAGCCAAGACTGGAGCGTTCATCACTGATACGATCGACACGGCTGATGCCATCTGGCATGGGGCGAACATAGCGAGACCTACTACTGGCCGATGGTGCGCTGCATCTGTCATTGCCTGTGAGTTTTTTGGGGCTGGAGCAGGCTATAGCACTTTACAAGCCAATGGGCCGCTTTATTCTGATTCTCCAGCTTGGGGAACCGTATACGGAGAGATGGCTGCTAATTCTGGCGTATCACAAACTGAGGCGTTTTGGTCAACTACCGCTGGAACTACCTGCACGCCGCTGGCTGCGCCAAACGGAGCTTCGGAAGTTGGCAATACCATCACGATTACTTGCAATGCGGCCATCAGCGGAGACTTCGCAGGAGCCGGGGCCACTGGCCCGGTCAGCGTGGCGCACATCACAGGGATGGGCGTATCGGGCTACAACATTGACTGCCCAATCCAGACAGTCAGCAGCCCGTCATTCACCTGCATTGATTCCAACATCACTACATCTGGCTTTACGATTACCGGGGCAAGTGAGGCGGCTGGTACGGTCACGATTACGACAAGCGCTACGTGTCCATTCACGACCGGAGAGACAGTCACCATCGCCAACGTGGTGAACGGCAGTCCGCTGGTGAACAACGGTTACAACGGGGCTTTCACCGTTCTGACGCCGGGATGTAATGGCGGCTCGACGTTCACATACACGAACAGCGTCACTGGCTTGCCTACTTGTTCTTCACAGGGGACTTGTGCTGGTCCAATCAATGCCACAGCGGTAGCGACAGGGAATCCACTTCCTGCCAGTGGTGGCGGGTCGGTTGTGGCTAGCACACGGCAGGCATTCACTAGCCAATTCGATGCGGCTGGAGTTCATCATTTCGGGTATGCCTCCCCGCCCAGCACAAGTCCAACAAACAAAATCAATTTCACGATGGGTTCAGCGGCTACCACGCAACAGACATTAGTGTCCTCTACTGTTACTGCGATTGTGGCGGCGCTATCTGCTGGCGCGGTGCAAATGGGGTCCAACTCCAACCACCGCGTTGATACGGTAGTGAATGGCAACCCATTGGCGAGCCTTTCAACGACCGGGGCTTTATCGGCGCTTGGCGGTCACTATTCTACGAGCGGCGTGGTTGGCGGTACGGCCTGTACCAATGGTGAACTAGCTCTCAGTGCTGGCTTTGGAACCACTGCGACCGTAACAGCCGTTGCAGGCATAAATCAGACTTGCCACTGGACAATCACCTCTAATGGGACAGGTCAAGCGGCAAATCCAACTATTACAGACACTCTAGTAATTGCCCTACCCGCAGCGACAATCGTTTGCGATATGCGTATGGAAGGTGGGACCGGAACAGCTACGCTCATCAATCAGAGCACGCTTTCTTCTACGGCTCCTGTGTTTACATTCAACGGAACGCCGGTTGCTGCTTCGACCTACATTGTGATTCGGCGGTGCGGTCCGTGAGCTTCACAAGTGGAGTCTACAACGTCACGCTAGGCGGTTCGGCATTGCTCGCTGGGCAAGTGCTTACTGCGACCGTCACAGTTCCAGGCGCACGGCCTCAGCATCACGTCAAAATCACTCCGCAAGGCGACCCTGGTATTGGTATCTATTGGCACGCATGGGTAAGTGCGAACGATACCGTAACAGCTAGAATCCTAGCAATCCTTGCCCTTACTCCAACTTCGATTGTTTACAACATTTCGGTAGAGGCATAATGCAAATGACCAACGGCAACGGGATGTATAAAACTGTAGCAGTCGCGCTGGGCAGCATCGTGGTCACGCTCGTTGGTGCTTATTTCGTTGCCACGCGGGATGTAGTGACTAAGGCAGAACTTCCTGGGCTGATGCGCCAATCTAATCCCTATGAAGGAGACGCCAAGGACATCAAAGCCAAGCTCGATGAGCTTCGCGATGCTCAGATTAAAACTGCGGAACAGTTGCGGCAAGTACAGATTGACACCGCGCGTATAGGAGAAAAGCTAGGCGTCACAGCCTCACCAGGTCTTGCAGCGAAAGACAAACAATGATAACAAGCATCGCGCTTGCTACGTTGCTGACGATGGTTGGTGGCTTGTGCGGTGCATTGCTAATGCGTGTGTTCCAGGCTGGGCAAGCAGCGGGCAAATATCGTCAGGATATTCAGGACTTGCACAGGGCTTTGAGCGTTCACGGACGGCGCTACGACCAACTCAACAATGACTTCTATAAATTCAGGCTCAAGATTGCAGCTAAATTGGGTATCAATGGGAGCGATTAGGAAAGAGAGGGTACTGGTATGGCAGGACATAATCCCGGAACCACACTGAAAGCTACATGCGTCAAGGCCGAAGGCAATGATTTGCAATTTGTTGCTGACGCTGCGGATATTGCTTATTTCAAAGCTGGAACGGAGTACGCGATTCATGCTACTCGACTACCTAATGGGGGCGACGATAGCGGTGCTGTTGGTGGCGCTGCTTCGAGTGCAGGAGACTAGGCTAAAGCTCTATATCCTCTCTGAATTGGTGGCCACGATGGGAATAGAGGCGGCATCGCTGACCTGGCCGGACTACTCCAGCAAGGAGTATGCTGCTGCTTTCTGTGTCTCCCGCTCGATTGACCTGTCTGCGGCTGTCTGGCTGTCTAGGCCACGCGCTGGAATGGCTATCTCCGCCCTGCTGCTGACTGCCATAGCGATAATCGGGCTAGGTGGGCACTTGGACCTCAACTCAGGGATTGCGCTCGCTGAGGGGCTGGGATTCGCCATAGCGGGCCTATCCATGTTCTGCCAGCCAGCGAACATACCGAACTCGGTACTAGCCATCCTGTGGCTGATGCTGGCGGCTTGGAACTATGCTTGGGCCATGAACTGGCGATTCTTGGAAGATTTAGCTAGCTATTGGAACACCCTGATGTGCATAGTGTGTTTTGCGATTATTGCGCTGGTAGGAGCGAAAGATGACCCAACTCAGCCAGAATTTCGTTCTTGACGAGTTCGAGAAGAACGAACCTGTCCCGGCTCAATGTATCCCTACCTTCGCGGAACTGGCCAAGACCATCCTTGAGCCTGTCCGTGCCTACGTCGATAGCCCGCTCATCATTACGTCCGGCTATCGCTCGCCAGAAGCCAACGTGGAGGCTCACGGCCAACCCAATAGCGAGCATGTAGCGACTGAGAACTATTGCGCGGCGGACTTCTACTCTAGCCTGATTCCCGCTAGGACTATCTTTGACTTCATGCGCGAAAACTCCATGCTACCATTCCACCAGCTCATCCTTGAGCATGGCGCGAACGGCTCCAGCATCGTACATGTGAGCTATAACAGGCTCAAGCCGGGAGTGCGTTCAGTGCTAGAGGGGGCGACGCACAATAGCGAGCCATACATCAAGTGCGACTATGTGCCGTACCTATTCCCGCCAGTCAGCTCAGACGATACGCTGGAGGAAGCATGAATTGGTTGTTCACTCGATGCCTTCCGTGGGCCATTTGGTTTGGCTTCTTCCTTGGCTATGAACTGTGGGCCGGCCTCGACCACAATTCACGCACGCCGATGCTGACACAGGCGGTTACGAGGTACGTTCCGTGGTATTATACGATGATTGGATTGTCGTGGCTCTGGCTGCATTTCGCAGTTCGTTACGCTAATCCGGCCTACGTTCAGCATCTTAAAACAGGAAAGTGAAATGTCCGTAAAAGGTTCTGGACGCATACCTACCTGCCATCCTGATAGAAAACATACGGCGCATGGGATGTGTGAGCCTTGTTACGATGCTTGGTATTTAAGGAAACATCGCGGCAGTGAAAAACGAAGGTTACAAGCCAATGCTCGCCAAAGGAAATATCGTCTTAGTCATCCAGCGCTAATCCTCGCAAGAAATAAGGTATGGCAAAAGAACAATCCACAGATAATGTGCCATCACACGAAGCTCAAAAGAGGAAGAAAGCGCAATGCTCTCGGCACGCATACTCATTACCAATGGCTTGAGCGGGTCACATATTTTGGATGGCGATGTGTTTATTGCAAGAAAGCTCTAGTTCTATTAACGCTCACCAAGGACCACAAAATCGCTCTTTCTCGCGGCGGCACTCAATGGGCTTCTAATCTGGTCCCAGCTTGCCGTCACTGTAACGCCAAGAAATTCACGACTCCATATAAAAAATGGGTTGAGAAATAAATGCTAGACGACCATCCAGCGCTGGCCTATTTGCTCCTGCTTGGCTCCTACATGACTGGCCAAGTATTGCTGGTAATTTGCACGGCATTCATCGCCAGCAAGTCACGGCTCAATGGCTTGCAGAGCTGGATAGACTACTTCAAGTTGCGCTGGCCTCCGCTCGCGCTACGCTGGTTTATTTCGCTGTGCTTGTTTATGCTCGTGTGGCAGAATCCCAAGGTAATCAACTTAGATGCTTGGGTGCCCACGTTCGCCATGCAGATGGGGCTATGCGGGATATTTGGCTGGGTTTCTGACAGCGTACTCGATAAGGTGCTGGTGCTCATCTTCCCAGGAATAGCTGTGAGGGAGTTGCCGCCAGTACCGGAGCCACCCGATGCTACCCCTACTTAAAACGAGACTGGAAGTCGGGGCTATCGCTGTCGCGCTCCTAATTGGCGTAGTTGCGCTAAAAGAGCATGATGACAAGGTGCGCCAACAGGCTGTAGCGCAAGCAGTAGTGGATACCGCAAAGAAAGACCAAGCCACCTACGCCCAGCAAGTCAGCGATTTGGCGAAGCAGATGGACGCGCGGGATGCAACTTATCAAGCATCCTTGAAATCTTTGCAAGGACAATTTCAAGCAGCAGCAACGCCGGCCCAAATAGCGCAGCTGGTATCAACACTGATGGGGCTGAAACAGCCTTTGACAGTTGTGACTCCAGCGCCCACAGCAGCAAACCCGAACCCACAATCCGTAGTGCAAGTACCGCAAGTCGATTTCCCACAAGCGAAATCCTACATCCAAGATTGCGAGACTTGCAAACTAAATCTCAGCAAAGTGACCGCCGATGCCGCAGACAGGCAAGCACAAGCCAACCTCGCCCAGCTACAGATAGACTCGCTCAAGAAAGAGAACACTGCGCTGGCCGTGGAAGCAAAAGGCGGCACGACTTGGCACAGGACCGTGAAGGCGTTGAAATACATCGGAATTGGCGCAATAGGCGGAGCGGTAGCAGTGTGCGCAACTTCTCATTGTAAGTGACTAGGAGGGATAATGGAACATACCGACCATTGCAAAAACTGCGGAGCTTGTGACAAATGCGAACGCTGCGACCATTGCGGCTGTTGTAGAAAGTGTGGGAAATATGTGGCTCTTCCTTATTTCTATCCTTGGGCTGTATATCCTTACTACCCTAGACCGGTATTTCAGCCAGCCATCTGGCCGCAATGGACATACTACCAGGGCAATATTTATGGCAGCGTTAGTTCCCAATCGTATCAAGGAAACGTACAGAATTTTCAAACATTCCAGCTAAATCAATAGGAGGCAACGATGGGCCATTATCTAGCAGGACAGGTAGTCGGGCTGTGCATCGGCTTTGTGGTGGGCGCATTCACGCCGGCCGTGGGGCGCAAAATAAAGGGTTTGTTTGTTAAGGAGACGCAAAGTGCGGAAACTGCTGTTAAGTCTGGCATTGCTGGCGTTACCAAGCATCTGCCATAGTCAGACCTGTGACCCGTTGCTGGCCAAGCACATCTATCACGCCCAGCGACTACACGTCCAGAAGGCGTGCGTGAGCGTAACTGGAATTTGGCAAGACGCTTCCCATGGGAAAACTGGTGATGGCTGTCGTCACGAGAAGGATGGCGACGGCCATTGCTGGCTAAAGCTCGATGCTGGGCAGGAGCAATACCTCAACGCTGAGAATAGGTCTGAGCAAGATTCAAATCTTGTCATCGAGCCAATCTACATCTACAAGAGCACCCAACCTGACGCTGTAGCCTTCCGCAAGGGCTTCTCGCAGCAAATCAAACTCCCGCCAATCGGCGCACATGTCAAAGTCACAGGCGTTTGGGTACTGGACGCGCAGCATGGGCATTTAGAAATCCATCCTGTAACGAGCATCGAGGTCTTAGGGCGCTAAAGCCTAAGAGGACCGAGGGAGTACGACCCCGGAGGGGCTGTTCAGCGAGAAGGCTGGGCAGCCCTTTTCCATGTAAATCTTACCGTGAATGTTTAGCTAAATAATCCAAAGCTTTTTCTACGAATCGGTGCTCTAAACGCCCCACTAAGATGTTACAGGATTGGCACAATAAACCACGAACTTCATCGGTTTCATGGTCATGGTCTATTAGTAGTTTCATCCATTTTGGAGCATCAATAGCGCGTTCAGTGCCGCAAATAGCACACTTCCCTTTTTGCTCCTTGAAGAGATGGCCGTATACAACTCGGCGCGTTTTAGGATTCCCAAGAAGGGCATAGAGCATGGCGCATAGTACCATGACCTATGTAAGAATTATATGTGTCAAATTGGCGAATATTTCTTTGCCTTGCCTGCTGATTTTTCTTGACACAGAATACTACATTATGCTACTTTGCAATCACCATGAACATGCAAGCAAAGGTTGCACTCGACAAAGAGAAGCACCCAGACAGATTCTGCCCTGTGAATCGTTGCCTGTGGCGCGTAACCAAGCTAGACCATGCCACGCAGACCTACTCGCTTCGGCCTGATTGCATGACAGGGTATTGCCCGCGCCACAAGCATCTAGCTCACGACATGCCGGGAATCACGATACAGGAGAGCTTTTGATGAAAGACCATCGCATGACTGAGACAGTGCCGGTGCGCGTGACCAAGACCCGCTACAAGGAACTGCGCCGCATCGCTAGGGCAAATGGCCACACGATTTCCTGGCTGCTCAACTTTGCGCTGGACCTGTACTTCCAAAGCCTTGAGAAGCCCATCGCGGAAGCCAACGGAGGGAAGCCATGACGACTTGGCAGAATGAATTGAATCATGAGTGGCACAGCCCAGAAGAAGTAGACGACATGATAGACAGGGCCGATGACGCCAAGTTGCAAGCCGAAGAGGACCGTATGCAACGCGCCCTCAGCCAAGCTGATAGGATTCTCTCTTGCGGCTGGCGGGTGGTGCTACGCGCCGAGCAGCATGTGATGAAAGACCTAGGCTGGGATTGGCATGTACGCTTCGAGACGAGCGGCTTTCTCTGGCGGCACGCGCTCCAGCTTTGCAAGGACCGAATTTTAGGAGAAAACCAATGACAACAAGCCGCCCTACTTTGCCGAGCGGCCAGTGACCAGCGCCGAGCTAACAGAAATAGTGTATCGCGTGATGCGGTTTGCGTAGAAATGGGAGGAAGAAAATGGAAACGACCAGCTACGTGGCATTCAGCAAGGCGGAGCTTGAGGCTATTGCCGCTGCATTGAAAGAAGCAGTGGAACAGCTAAACCACACGAAACATTGCATTTGTCCAGCCTGTAACGCATTGAAAAAAGCTGAGATTTGGAGCAAATCATGAGCGAGCCACAAGCCAGCAAAGCTAACGGCGCAGAGCCAGTGCTGGAAACGCCCAAGGCCAAGAACCTCGTGCAAAAGCTGTGCGAAGTCATGGCCGCTGTAGGCTACACCCAAAAGACAGGCTGGAACGAGGCGCAACGCTATCACTACGTTACCGAGGCTGACATTGCGGAAAAGATTCGCCCGGAGTTGGCCAAGCGCAACGTGATTATCTTCCCAACGCTAGTAAGTACGACACGAACATCGCTTACTCGCCCAATGAAGGATTATGTAAAAACTTCCTACGCCACCGATGTAGTCATGCGCTGGACCGTGGTAGACGGAGATTCAGGGGAACAATTTGTGTGCGACATCCCCGGATGCTCAGAATCCCCCGGTGATAAAGGCGTGTACGTCGCCATAACAGGGTCAGAAAAATATCTCTTAATGAAGCTCTTTTTGCTGCCCACTGGCGATGACCCAGAGGATACCAGTAATGAGCCTACGGGCACCACAGAGGCCGCTCAAGCGGTTGGCAAGGCCAAACTATCCAAGCTCAAGGAGAAGATAGCTGGAACCGCCCCCGAATCGCAGGAACAGCCACCTGACAAACCGATAGTGCTTTTCAGCGTAGCGCTGGAGCGTGACCTGTTCGAGATTAGCGGGGACAGCTACATCATGCAGGCTAACTCCGACATCCTGCTCAAGCATGGCATCAAGCACGTGGACAAGAAGGTGGGCCGAGCGACGGTGCGCACCAATGCTGAAGGGCTGGATGCGTTCAAATACTTATTTGAACAAAGAGGGGGCATGTTGAAGGCTTTGAAGCCAGTGGAGTAGGTATGAAATGCAACACCGATTTTAGGGAGCGGTTTTGGAGCAAGGTGCAGGTCACTCCAACTTGCTGGAATTGGATTGCTCCGCCTGACGGTAAGGGATATGGAAGGCTTCAGGTGAACGGCCATGCGTATGAACTTGCCCATAGAATCGCATGGCAATTACATCACAGAGAACGCATCCCCAAAGGAATGCACATCGACCACCTATGCCGTAACCGCCTGTGTGTCAATCCTGCCCATCTTGAGGTTGTAACACTTAAAGAAAATATCCTTCGCGGAATGGGGATAGCCGCTGTTAACGCTCAGAAGAGATTTTGTATTCGCGGGCATGAATTTAATTCCGAAAACACATTCCTAAACATCAGCAAAAGAAGGAATGGCGCAGTAATGAGAGGATGTAGGATTTGCCGCAATGCTAATCAAAACACGCGAAGGCGAGAACGCGGGAGGTAATCTTGCCTTCATTCGATGAAGAATTGGCGCGCATGGAATGGCTTAAAGCCAACCACAAGGTTGCTGGCACGGAGCCGGTGAAGGTAATTTTCCCACGCTTGGAAGCTAAAAAGCGGGTCAAGAACACCGAGGGACGCACAAGGTTGATAGTCCAGCTAGATACAGCGCAAACATATTCGGACTTTGCCGGTGAGTTCTCGCGCTACAAGGAATGTGCTGGGAATGTTCAGGTTGCTTTCCAGTTGATGCTGGATGTATTGCGAGCGTTGCCGGACGAGAGCATAGCGAGGATGGCCCATGCTGAAAGTACCGAAATCACCTGAGCGCGAATATGCCGAGAACCTACAAGAAAGACCGCGAAGCCACAGCTAGGGCGCATTTCAAAGACCCACGGTCTTATGTGTCGCTGCGCATTCATCCTGGCCAGAGATTCGCTTGCGTGTATCTCAAAGGCGAGGATGTAGGCGCTGTTCGGGAGCGTATTCGTTGCTGGTACAACTATAGCTGCGCAGAATGCGGGCGCTATTGCAGCGAGACAGGCCATCTGCATCACATCGTTGGCGGGCTTGGTGCGCAGCGATGCTGGTGCGAAGTGAACCTAATCTGGTTGTGCGAACTATGCCACAAAGACAAGCACGTGCAAATCAGTTGGAGCCGCTGGGCAAAGAAAGAGGAAGAGGCAATCACATGATGACCTGGAGCGGGCAAGGCTTGAAGCGCCGGGAGCCGGGGCGCTATGCGCCAAGCTGGTGGGACTGGAAAGGGTTTTTGTTTGGCGCGCTGCTAGGAGCGTTGGGTTCATGGGCCTTTGAGCATTTCATTTTGCACTGGTAGGGTGAAACGATGAGCCTAAAAACTATTCGCGCTGAGCAAAAAGCTACACTGCGCAAGCGTGAAGTAGAAATAAAACATGCCGTTAACGTGATGCTCGACTTAGAAGAGAAACATGGTTGGACTTCTGTATTTTTGGTTTTTAAGCGATGGGTCAACAAACCAAAGAGAGGAAAGTTCTTATGAAAAAAGCAGCATTGATTGTTGCCGATGATAAAGAAGTTAGGATTACAGTGAAAGTTTTGGTGCGCTCACGAAATGGTCTTACTCGTGATGAGGTTATGCAAATAACACGGAAAGCTGCACGCATCACCGCTGACGGGATAAAGGCTTTGCCATATACGGATTTTGGGGCAGAAAATACACGAGTGGAAGTTTAACTCCGCGCGCCCAGCGGCAAGGAAAGAGGAGCTGATTGAGCCAATGAGCGGGAAAATGAAATGCCAGTATTGCGGTGGTCCTTCGCTGAATAGCTATACGTGCATGATTTGCTCGCTAGGCTGGCCGCGCGATAAGTGCAAGTGCGAGAACAATGGCGACTATTGCGAGTCTTGCAGGCAATGGATTGAGCAGCGCAAGGCAACTGTAGAGCGAGTACATGCGAGACAAACTAGCACCAACGTTTAGTATGCCGAGGCCGGGTGGTTCTCTCGGCAAATGTGCTTTGTGTGGGGATGACTTCCTGAAAGAGATTTTACTTGGCGAGAGCGTGGCAACAATCATGTGTTCGTGGTTTCCTAACCAGCGATTGCCGATGCACAAAGCCTGCGCTGACAAAGTAGGCGAGAGCATGGTTGCTACCGATTTACCTCCAGGTCCGTTACGCACGGCGTGGGAAGAATCGCAATGAAAAGACTTCTTGGAAGTTGCATCTACAGCTCAGACCCGCATTACAAATCGAGAGATTGTCTGCATTGGGGACGCTGGCCGAATCAGCGACGCGCAAGGAAAGTTAAAAAGGTTATTGCCAACATGACAAGGCTAAAGCCTCAGCGAATTTTGCTTGACAAGCGCGAGGCATCCAAATGAGGGATTTTGCTTGACATGGTTCGCTTTGTGAGCGCACTATTGCGAGTATATGGCCGAAGCTTACAAATCTATGGGACGTAGCTGGATAAAACTTTGGGTGCCGGAATGGTTGGATGGCACAAGCCGGTATGAAATGTCTGGTGGTCAGCGTGCATTTTGGGTTGATTTGCTGACGCTTGCGGGTCGCTCGAGAGTGCCTGGAGTTGTCTGCGCTGGCGATGACCCCTCGAGTCTCTTTGGGTATCCGCTTGACCGTTATGCGGGGATTCTTGGCGATGCATCGGTGGACATTCTCGAGACGTTCAGGCTCTTTGAATCACAGGGGAAAATTGAGTTGGTCGTGACTCGAGAAGAAGCTCCGAAACTGTACGCCGTAAAGATTTTGAGTTGGGCTAAGTATCAATCCGAGTACATGCGTCAGAGAGCATGGCGCAGAAAAACACGGCAAGGTGCGGCAGAAGTTACAACTAAAAACACGCCGGGGTGCGTAGTAGAAGGAGAAGTAGATATAGAAGTAGAGAAGATAAAACCTCTCCCCACGAAAAGCGTGGGGTCGCTAGGGAGCGAAGAGTTTTATCAGTTCTGGAATGCTTACCCCAAAAAGGTAGACAGGCTCGAGGCGCTCAAGGTTTGGGTGAAAGGAATGCTTGATGGAAATCTCGGAGAAATACTGGCCGGACTGGAATGCTGGAAGAGAACTGAGCAATGGCAGGATATGGACAAGATACCATACCCAAGTACTTGGCTCAACAAAAGACGCTGGAAAGACGCTCCGCAAGTTGTCAAAAAAGTCAGCGCTTCTCAACAAAAGGCGAGGAACACAGATGAAGCCATTGAAAGGGTCCGTCGACTGCATTCTGGAGTGGCTCAAGAAACTTAGCAGGCATTTCTCAGTTGAGCTTTCTGAGGACCAGCTCGAGATTTTCACTCATGCGCTGAGGAACTGCACCACATATCAAATCGCACAAGGTTTCGAGCGATGCCTAAATGAGTGCCAGTTCATGCCGAAGCTCTCGGACTTTCATCAGAGAATGCCCGAGCAACGATTCCCGCCAGAAAACCCAGGGCGATTCGTGCAGCAAGAACCAATCCTGAATGTGATTCGGCCTATCGCTCGAGAGATTGCGCCGCGCATGACAGGCAAACAATATGAGGAACTCGAGGACAAAGACGCGATACGCGATGTGTTTGCAGAGGCTACTCGAGAGCGTTTTAGGCGCATGGGCATAACTGCAAAGTGGTTGCCTAGTCAGTGAAAGCAGCGCATGAGGGCTCGCGAGAAGAGTTTGGGATAGTGAGCGAGGAGCGGCCATGAGCAAAGCCCAAGGGATGCAGCGGTGCAGAGTCCAAAGCTGTAAGCGGAAGTTCTTCGCCAAGGGGCGCTGCCAGAAGCACTATCAGGAGCAACGCTACTACAAGCCTAGACCGCCACTCAAGAGCGATAACTTGCGCTGGCCGGACCTGACAGGCAGCCAAGAGCATAACCTTTGCGCGCTGGTACGAGGTTTAGGCCGATGAGGGATAAGCGGCTAGACAATCGGGCCACGGCTCCGCATGAACTGCTGCTAATCAGGGCTGGGCATCACCTTTGGGCGTGGTGGAAGGCTTCTAGAAGGCAGGATGCGGCCCTGTACGCCGCGCTGGAGACGGTCTGGAAAGCAAAAGAGGAGCTACGAGTCGAATTAAGGGTTGAATACCTCAATTCCCGCGAGAAACAGATAAAGAGACTCCATGCGCATCGGTGGGGCAAGGTATGAATCAAGGGCAAATCTTGCTCGCTATTCACTTGAAAGAATTGGGTGTGCTGTTTCGCCAGCAAGAGCCTGTCTGTCCAGAGCGCAAGTGGAGGCTAGATTTCTACTTGCAGGATTACGGAATCGGGATAGAGGTGGACGGCTATTTTGCCGGCAAGCATGGCGCTGGCTATGGCTCAGACAACGAGAAGTCTAACACAGCGACCATGCTGGGGATTCGTATGCTCAGGTTCAGCACTAACGACGTAAAGCGCGGCAAGGCCAAGCAATTCATGGAGCAATGGCTGGGCAGCGGGGGCGGGAAACGGGAGGAAGTGAAATGAAATATTCCTATGATGAGAAATGTGGTGAGTTGGCGTTTTACTTTTTGGAAGGCTCGCCGCGCAAGGACGAGCAGCCAGTGCAAGAGCTTGCGCAAGCCATTCAGGACTGTATCGAGGCTTGGATAGCAGCACATCCGGTGCGCCCATGAAAGCCCATCCCAAGGAGCCAGCGGCCCGCAAGCGCATCGAGAAAGTCTACGCTGATTACACGCGGAGATGCGAAAACTGCGATGCGTCTCCGGTTGTTTCGCTGACAGGGCTTTGCGGTCCTTGTACCTTTGGCGAAGCAGCGTGTATCGACCCGAAAGAATGGGAAGGCGATTACGAGTTTGAGGAGCGCAAGCCATGACACCGGAGCGGGAACTGCGGGAAGCGCTACAAGAGTTGGTTGACAAGCTAGATAGAGTAGCCGCCGACACGCAACCAATCTTTGAGTTCGCAGCGGCGCACGGGATGAAGTATCGGGGAGCAACATGGGATTTAGCCTTGAGCAACGCGCGACGCGTGCTCGCCGCGCCCACGCCAGCGCCGCCCACAGACGAATACAATCTTCGCATTTACAAAATAGAGAATCGCTGGTACGTGGACATTGATGCCGACCGAGCACATAGTGGTATAGCAAACGGCGCGACTCTAAGCGAGGCAATAAACTGTGCCAACGAAATGCTCAGGCACATCCGGAACACGGCTATTGAAGAAGGCCGCACGCCTGCCGAGCCAGCGGTGCTTATGCAGCACTCCACCAAAGTAGAATTGGAAACAAGCACGGTCATGCAGCTTTCCATTGAGCGTTTCAACGAGCTAGTTGATTCTGAAAATAAACTCCATCTTGAGCAGTCGAGGAAAGTCCGCGCCTACCAAGTGCTCCGCAGTCTATGTGGAGGCAAGACGCGAGATTTCGACACGCTGGAAAAACTTGTTGATGCCGATGAAGCGCACACGCTCACGTCCGGTATAGTCATCAGAATTTCAGAACAGGACAAAGATTGGGTCGTGCCACTAGCTCATAGCCACAGCAAAACACTTGGGGACTTCATGCAATTGGTGTTCGACAAATGGATAGAGCGAACCAAGAAAGGTGAGGACTTATTGGCCGAGCCAGTTTTGCGAGCGGAGGACAAATGAGAGTTATCTTCGGACTGCTCGGTATTGTGTTCCCGATTAGCTGGATGTTTGCTATAGGCTATGTGTCTGAGTGGTGGGTGGACTACACAATTCACGTTCGTGAGCCACTGGGAACAGCATTATGGATTGCTTCGTTTCCTCTCGCGTTCTTGAGCATTGCTATCCTTCTTGGCGGGACTATTGGTTTGTGGTATCTGGCCTTGCGAGCGGAGGAGGAGAAGTGAGTTACGGACAAGCTGAGAAAGTTTGCGACAATTTCAAACATTGGCCAGCGAATCCAGGACTGTGCGGAAGATGCGCATGGCCTGAGCGCGACCACAAGGAGAAAATCATGCAGCCACATCAAGAACGAGTAATTGCAGAAAAAAAGGAACTAGATGGGAAATTGGAAAAGCTACATGCATTTTGCTTTGGACTAGATACCAAGATTTTCGGTTCTCTTAGTCCAGAAGAGCGCGACCGTTTGGAGCGACAGTACGACGCGATGAAAGTATACAGCGGTATTTTGGCAGAGCGGATAAAGGCATTTTAAGGTGCGCCCCACGCCACCCCAAGTTCCAGGCCCATATCCAGAGGCCCTAAAAGCTCTACGTGTTGGCCCGTTCTGGTGGCCTACAAGGTGGGTTTATTTGAAGAGTGACGGCTCTATAAATCCAGATTGCTATGTTCGTAGCTGGAGATGTGCAGCCCCGCCCCCAGCTTCCTTGCGAGCGGAGGAGGAGAGCAAATGAAAGCGTTGTCTCTGTGGCAACCTTGGGCCTCGCTGATGGCTGATGGGCGCAAGAAGATTGAAACGCGGCACTGGCGACCTCCAGCGTGGCTAATAGGCCAAGAAGTAGCGATTCACGCGACGAAGCGAGTTGACAACACCTGCTCTCGCCAATGGGGATATGACCCGCTCACGATTCCGCGCGGCTGCATAGTTGCCATCGTAAAGCTGGACAAATTCGAGAAGTTCACCGAGGCATTCCAACGAGAAATTATGCTGTACCCAGAAGGAAGTTACGGCGATTTCGAGATGGGACGATTTGGCTGGTTCTGCACGCTAATCGAAAAGCTCAGCCCGCCGATAGAAGCAGTCGGCCATCAGGGAATATGGGACTGGTCGCGCCCCACGCCACCCCAAGTTCCAGGCCCAACCGGGGAGCGCGAGAAATAAGCTGGTACTAGAACTTGCTATTGAGCGCAAATAAGCATAGAAATAGGTCCTCCTAGATGCGCAGCTTAGAAGCCAAGCGACGAGCCACCATCAACTTCCAGAAACGCTGGAAAGATGACCCAGCCTATCGAGCCTACAAAGCAGCATCATGTAAGAGATTCCGCGCTGCTCATCCTGATTATGACGCCAAAATATCAAATCGTTGGGCTGGCCTTAAAAGTAAGTGCAAGTTTCGTGGAATTGAATTAAGCCTTACTTTTGAGCAATATACAGAACTCGTAGAACATAAACTCTGTACTTATTGCGGTGCGAGCCTAGAGAAAAGCAGAGGAGCTAGTTTAGACCGTGTAGACAGCGCCAAGGGCTACATCCTCGGCAACTGTGTGCCATGCTGCTATTTGTGCAATGTAATGAAGTCAGACCAAACGTTGGAGCAATTCTACGCACAAATAGAACGGATTTTGGCCTACCGAACTCTAAAATAGACAATTTTAGATGGCTCTCGGCAAAAAGACAGGCGGGCGCAGGAAAGGTTCGCAGAACAAGCTTACGCGAGATGTACAAGAGTTTGTTGACCGAGTATTCAGACAAATTGACCCCATCGAAAAGCTTCTAACGCTATTAGAGAGCGAATCAGAGAAGGTCCAAGCTGGGGTCATGTTGCGTCTACTGGAGTATCGCTATGGCAAGCCCAAGGAAAGTATTGAACTGACTGGCTCAATCAGCTATACAGAAATGCTGACGAAGGCTAGGGAAAGATTACTTGCCAGCCGCCAATCCTCAAGTTGATTTTGTAGAATCAGCCACGCAATTAGCTGCCGAGTGCATGTATGACCCACTTGGCTATGTGAGAGAAATTTTCCCCTGGGGAACAAGTGAATTAGCCAACAGTTCAGGTCCGCGCACTTGGCAAGCCGAAGAACTTGATGCTATTGGTCAACATCTTCGCAACCCAGAAACTAGATTCATGCCATATCAATCGGCGGTCGCATCGGGGCATGATATAGGTAAATCGGCCCTCGTAGCGATGGTATTGAAATGGGCATTGAGTTGTTGGCCGCAAGCTCGCTGTATTGTCACCGCAAATACTGGGAATCAGCTATCTTCGAAAACTCAACCGGAAGTCGCAAAGTGGTTTAGACTGGCGCATGACCATGATTTATGGGAAGTGCAGGCAACTCGCGTTAGCACCAAGGATACAGAGTATAGAGCGAATTATCGCTGTGATTTCGAGACTTGGGCAGACAATAACACTGAAGCTTTCGCAGGGCTTCACAACGCAGGCAAGCTCATACTCGTCATCTTTGATGAGGCTAGCGCAATCAGCCGGCCCATTTGGGAAGTCACCAAAGGAGCGCTAACCGATGAAAACACAGTCATCCTCTGGCTTGTGTTTGGTAATCCCACTCTCAATGACGGGCCATTCTTTGAGTGCTTTGGCTCGCAAGCGCATCGCTGGCGAAACCGTCATATTGACAGTCGAACTGTCGAGGGGACAAACAAAGCTCTCTACAAGCAATGGGAAGAGGACGAGGGCGAAGATAGCGATTTCTTCCGAGTCCGAGTTAGGGGAGTGTTTCCCCGCCAGGGTGACACTCAGTTCATCTCCAGCGATTCCGTATACCGTGCAAGGCATTACAAAGCAGAAGGTTACGAGTATTTGCCTAAAATCCTTGCCTGCGACGTGGCAAGATTTGGCGACGACCAGACTGTTCTAGGCTATCGGCAAGGGAGGAGATATGTCCAGCTTGAAAAGTTCAGGAACCGAGATACCCAATTTACTGCGAACCGCGTTATTGCAAGAATATCCGAGCTTAAGCCCGGAGCTACTATCATTGATGCCGGAGGAGTCGGCGGTGGGGTGTTTGATTACTGTAAGTCTCTTGGGTACGAGGTCATTGCCTTTGATGGAAGTGAATCGGCGTATGACAGCGTTAAATATTTTAATCGTAGAGCGGAGACTTGGGGTAAGTGCAAATCTTGGCTTGATGGCGGCGCGCAGATACCAGACGATGAGGAGTTAGCTAGCGACCTGACCAGTCCACAATTCCACTACGCTCAAGGCAAGCGAGCACATGGCTCAGTCGTACTCGAAGCCAAAGAGATGATGAAGAAGCGCGGGCTACGGTCACCGGACTGTGGAGACACGCTCTGCCTGACTTTTGCTGTTGACGTAGCGCCGCCAGACGCGCAAGATAACCGCCAGCAGCCAGCGCGCAAACCATTAGGCGGCTGGATGGGAGTGTAGATGGCTAATGACAGGCTCTATCTATGCTGCCCAGAATGTCCTGATGGATTCATGCTCGCTAAGCGCTATGGCGATGCTTGGTCCACGCGTAACCACAGCGATAGAACGTTCGATGAGCAACTGGATGCATTCTTTGAGAAGCATTGGCGATGTCGAGCTGGAGAGGTGGACGACCCTTACAAATTCCTATTGCTGAATGAGAAGGAGGCAATGGACCATGCCGAAGTTCTTAGAGAAAAAGCTTAAAGCTGAATACCCCAACAATCCACACGCGGTCTATGGCACGCTCAATGCCATCGGCGCCATGCACGGCAACAAAGAGACAGCCAAAGGAGCAGCGATGGAGAAGAAACACGTAGCTGACCATCTGCACACCCCGCATCACGAGCCACATCCCGGCAAGAAGATAGATGGCACGCCCAACACCGGCAAGGTAGCTGGCAACCTCACCGCGCACGAGCATGGGAGCGTTACGCATCACTACGAGAAAGGGAAAGGGCATTGATTCAGCCGTTAGACGACCGAGTTTTAATCCAGCGCATAGAGGAGCCTAGCGTCATCTTGCTGACGGATGCGCCCAAAGGCATAAAGGGGGTGGTCCTATCTGTGGGGCCGGGGAAGTGGCATCCTGGCGAATGGTGGAAGGGCATTTATGCGACTGACAAAAAGATTGAGGGACGACCGATTTATGATTGCGGCTGGCACTGGATAGATGGCTGGCGCGAGCGCATGGAAGTCAAGCCAGGTGATACCGTGCTGTTCAACAGCAAGTGGAATGACCTCGCAGCCGCCGAAAACAAAGGCACAGGAGCAGACGGCAAAGGCCCGTTGGAGCGCCCGCTGAGCTACAAGCAAGACAGCAAGCTCCATCTGGTACGCGAGGCTGACATCCTGTGCAAGATTCCAAGCCTTGACGTATCGGCTAAGCTAGGCAAGCCCACGCTGGAGCAAGAGTTTTTCGTCAATCGAGCGGTAAGCGGGCCATGGAGCCAAGCATGAGAATCGTTCTAGGCGAAGTCTCCGAGACAGACGGCGAGTACAAGATGCTGCGCGCTGTGCACATGACGCTGAACGATGAGGATTTTGAACAGGAGCCATCAGCTTTCATTGATAAGTTCCTGTATCCTGCTGTGCAGCAATTAGTTAGCTGGCATGACGAAGCGCAAGTAAAGCACTGATGGCCTACGTCTCCGAAGCTCCCACCCGCATCGCTGAATACCTCGCCAGTGAAGCCTCTGGTTCCGACAAAGACCTATTAGCCCTAGCGCGTGAGCGATTCAAAATAGCGGTAGACGCGGAATCACAGTTCCGGCGCGAGGCTTTAGATGACCTACGCTTCCTGACCGGCGAGCAATGGCCGGCAGAAACCAAGCAGCAGCGCGGAGAAGAGAATCGGCCTTGCCTAACAATCAACCGGATGCCGGCCATCAAGAGCCAGATTGTCAATGAGCAGCGAGCGCAACGACCAGCCATCGTGGTCAAGCCAGTAGGCGATGGCGCGGATGTGGATACTGCTGAGGTCTGGGAAGGTATCGTGCGGCATATCCAAGTCAACAGCGACTCGGAAGTGCCGATAGACTGTGCCTTCGAGCACATGGTTTCCAGCGGGAAAGGCTATTTGGAACTATGTGCTGAATATCTGCCTGGCAGAACGTTTGACCAAGAGCTATACATCCGGCGCATCAAGAACCCTTTCACGGTCTATTGCGACCCGGCAAGCACCTGGGCGGATGAAACAGACGCCAACTGGAAGTTCAAGATTTGCGATTATCCCTTTGCAGAGTATAAAGCAGAGTTCAGCAAGACAGCGTTGGCGACTCTCAGCGACTTTACCTCGATAGGCAATAACTTCCCTAGCTGGGGCGATGGCAAGACCATCCGCGTAGCCGAGTACTGGCACAAGGAGTGGGAAGATACGCAACTGTACCAGCTTAAGGGCGGGGCTATCATGGACCGCGAGACCTACAACGAAATGACGGCCGAGATGGACGCAGCCACCAAGCCAGAGATATTGGCCAAGCGCAAATGGCGCAAATGCACCATTCAATGCGACGTGATGAATGCGCTGGAAGTCATCGATAGCTACACATTCCCAGGAACTATTGGTTACATACCACTCATTCCATGCTTAGGGGAGGACTTCGATGTTGATGGTCAAAGAAAGCTATACGGTATTGTTAGAAACGGCAAAGATGCGCAGCGGTCCATTAATTATTTTAGGTCTTATGCTGCTGAGGTTATCGCTCTGGCTCCGAAGGCTCCTTGGGTTGGATGGAAAGGGCAGTTCAAAGACGGGAAATGGCAAAACGCCAACCTCGTAAACTATGCCTACCTTGAAGCCGATGTGGTTACTACTTCGGGACAGCCTGCGCCATCGTTGCCAACGCGCAATCAATTCGAGCCGCCGATTCAAGCGATACTGGCAATGTCGCAAGCTGTGGACCAAGACTTAAAGAGCGTAACGGGGATATATGAGCCATCACTCGGACAAACCAAAACGGACCAGTCTGGTAAAGCCATTGATTTGCTCCAAAAACAAGGTGGACTTACCAACCTTAATTTCACAGACAATCTATCTCGCACTCTTAGGCACATCGGGCGAGTTATTCTGGACGCCGCCCCATTCATCTACGACGCTCCTAGGATCCAAAGAATCATTAAACCAGACGGCACGACCAATCATGTTATCGTTCACGCCGGTAGACAGAACGCAGCCGAAGCTCTCAAAGACGAAGATGTCAAAGAAGTCTACGACCTGAGTGTAGGAACCTACGATGTGGTTATCGACGTAGGGCCAAGCTACAAGACCAAGCGTCAGGAAGCCTTTGCTGACCAGATGCAACTAATCCAAGCGGACAAGACCGGCGAAATATCCAAAGCCTGCTTGGACATCGTGGTTGGCAACAGCGACATGCCAGGAGCAAAGGACATAGCTGCTAGGCTCAAGAAACTAGTGCCGCCCAACGTGCTGGACGATGACCCGACCGACAAGGATACGACCATTCAGAAGCTCACAGCGACGACGCAGAACTTGCAGCAAATCAACACCGAGCTAATGAAGCACAACTCCGAGATGATGCAGACCATCCAGCAAAAGCAGATAGAAGCCAATTCTAGAATCACCATTGCGCAGCTCCAGAGCGCCACACAGGTTGAAGTTGCTGGAATCAATGCTAAACTCGACCTCGCCAGAATGGATTTCGAGAAGTTTGAGCTTGGGCACTCGACAGCCCATGAACTAGCTTTGCAGAAAGACCAGCAGCAACATGAAGCGGTACAGAATACCCAGCAGCAGGCAGCGGACCAACAGCAAGCAGAAACACCGCCGCCACAAGGAGCCAGCGATGCCAGTAACAGCGGTTAATGGAGCGGCAGGAACAATCCAAGTCAAACTAGGCGGAGGGGCACTCAGGAACATTACGGGCGTTTCCGCTGGGACTTCCTACACATTCCAGGCGAAAGATGGGCCAGACCCATCTGGTAATTACAAAACCCTGATTGGTGCGGCCGCTGTGCCGGTAGTGGCCAACCAGCAATGGGTAGACCCTGTAGCGCCGATGGCGTTCACCAATGGCTTGGCATTCACGGTTACGGGCACGCCGGGAGAGTTCTTCGTTCAGTGGGACTGACAATGGCTTACACCACAGAATATCCGCGAGTGCTCTACCACACGGCCATCAAGCATCCGCGCAACATCTTTGGCCACGTCATCAAGGATGCCGAGCCGGTCTTTGTGGGCGACGATGCCAGCCCCAATTATCCTTTGCCGGAAGCTGGAGCGGCAGACCTCGAAATCAAGGGCCGTTCTGTTGGGCCGCATCTCATCCCGCAGCATCACTATCGCACGATGCTGGTGGTGGTCTATGACACTGGCGGAGGGGTAGACATTGAAGCCAGCAAAGCAGAAGAGGAACGCCTAGCAAAAGAGGGTTGGGTGCGCCATCCTAGCGACCTGAAAGAAGAGTATGAGGATTAGATGAGCGACAAGCGAACAAATTTTAATGATGTTACTGAAACTCTCGCTAAAGCTATGGAAGCCGCCGATGATATGGAATACGTAGTTGTTCTTTATTCGGCCAAGAAAGAATTGAATAGAAGCGGCGGTATTTTTACGCAGGATGATGTGAAATGCTCAGAGATTAACTGGCTTTTTGATTGTGGAAAGATGTGGCTTTTAGAGGATGAGGAATGAGCACAGCACCTACGATTGTGGAAGAACCAAAGCCGTCAGCAGCGGAACCTGTAGTGGCTCCCGCGCCTGTGGTGGAACCTCCTGCCACTACAGAGCCTCAAGCACAGCCTGAACCTGGGTCAGACGCTGACCGCCAAGCCGTAGACGCTTACCTGACAGTGCGCGATGAGAAGAAGAAGCGCGAGCGTGGTGGCAAACAAGCCCGCATCGACCAGCTCACCCGCGAGAAGCACGAAGCAGAAGAGAAGGCAGCCAAAGCTGAGGCTGATGCCAAAGTAGCCCAACTCAAGGCTGAGGAACTAGCCAAGAAAGTACCAGCAGAAGCACCAAAGCCAGCTAGTACAGAGCCTAAGCCTAGGCCCAAGATGGCTGAGTATACAGACGTGGAAGAGTACCACGCGGCCATGGCACTTTGGGCGGCAGAACAACGTCCAGCACCAGCCCAAGCAGTACCAACTACTACCCCAGCAGCACCAGCGCCAGATACCAAGCGCCAAGAAGAGTTTGACAGGTTCCTTGAGCGGGGCAAAGCATTTGTAGTTAGTCATCCAGACTTCAACGACACTCTGCAAGCCGCTCACGTTCGCGGCCTTACCATGTCAGAGCAGGCGCGGCAGGCAATCACAAAGCTTGCAGCTCCAGAAGTGGTCTACTGGCTGGCCAAGCCTGAGAATGACCTTGCAGCGCGCAATCTGATGCGCATGGATGACTTCCAGCAAGTCATCGAGATTGGCAAAATAGCGGAGCGATTGGCGGTCAAGCCCAGCGACTTTGTGTCAAACGCGCCACAGCCAGGAACCAGACTGACAGGCGGTACTGCGCGGCCAGAACTGGCCCTAAATGAGATTACCGATACGGATGAATACATCCGGCAACGCAGACAGCAACGACGTACTGGCACGAGACGTTAAGTGGAGAAGCTCGATAAAGCAGTAGTGCTCTACATGGGCGATGAAGTGCTAGGTTCCCATGTGGGAGCGCATTGTGGGGATTGTTGGAAGTTCGTTGGCTCCGAGTCGGGCACTGGAAAATGTATCGAAGTAGACGGTCCAATCAATCCGGCACATGGAGTTTGTGGCCTGTACGTTAATGGCAGGGTGTTTGATGGCGTAAAGCCCAAGCTACCTGAGCCAGTGCACCGCATCAGCAAAGAAATAGCGGGCTATGTCGAAACAGGGCCAACGCATTGTGGGAATTGCGATGAAAAGCTGGGCGGTGATGCCCTTACAAGCCTATGTAAGAAGGTGGAAGGCACTATTGAGTTTTTCGGCTGTTGCAACCGCTGGGAGCCAAAGGAAGAGAAGTCCACTGATGAATATCTGACCGACAGGAAGTCGCAAATACGGTCAGGATACAGGGCAAGATGATATAATAACGGCATGGCTGGACACGTCTACCTCATCGGTTCCCCAACATTTCACTGGTACAAAATAGGAAAGTCTATTGATGCTGCTATCCGCGTGGCGGACCTAGGGATTCTGCTTCCTTTTCGCATTGAAGTCATCGCAATTTGGAAAGTACACGACCATCATCAAACAGAGAAGCTTCTTCATGAAAAATACGGGAAACAGCGCATCAATGGAGAATGGTTTAATCTCCATCATGGAGATGTGCGAACATTGATTAAAGATATGTCCCCGGTTCAGGTGCGTGTAGCGAGCGGCTTTTCAAATCTTTCCAGTGATTCGGTTGAGAACATACTTAAAGTAAAAAAGCATATCCCAAATGCAGTACTCCAACGTGACCATTACACTAAACGCGAAAAACGTAACCGACTACGCGGCGGCAAGCAGGCCAAAATCGACCAACTTATAAAGGAAACAGGAATTCTTAGGGAAAGGATTCTTGAGCTAGAAAAACTAGTTGACAAGCAAGACTTACCTGCCGTATAAGCTCAATGAGGACTTGAGGCCAGTAAAACCTCTTGCGGCCGCCTATCGCAGCCAGTAGAACTACTCCCCGCTGGTGCTGACCACTCCGCGCCAAACGCATCTCCGCCCAGGGACGGAAATCGAAACTGATTTCTATTCTTAGGAAGGAGACGCTCCTTGAACCAACTTTTAACGATTGGCATGGTCACAATGGAGTCGCTCCCTGTCTTGGAGAACGAGCTAACGTTCACCAAGGAAGTTGTAAGGGAGTACGACAAAGACTTTGCCAAGCAGGGCGCTCAAATCGGCACCATCCTGAACATCCGCAAGCCGCCCAAATACACGGGCCGTTCAGGACAAGGTTTGAGCACAGAAGATGCAATCGAAACGGTAGTTCAGTTGGTGCTTACCACGCAGTTCGGCGTAGACACCACATTCACCTCGGAAGATTTCACCCTGAACATCGAGAATTTTGCCGACAGGTTTCTCAAGCCGGCGATGGCGCGCATTGCCAACAAGATTGACGCCGATGGTCTGCTTCAGTACTTGAACGTCGCCAATGCGGTAGGAACTCCCGGCACTCCGCCCAACGCTTTGCTCACTTACCTGCAAGCCATGCAGAAGTTGAATGATAACGCCGCTGCCAAGACGCCTCGCGCGATTATCATCAACCAGGCGATGGAGCCTCCCATCGT
>Ga0307475_10000193_pt1 | contig 37181 bp, 53 predicted proteins | sample atmos_gasesECM1C_FD_203317 | JGI IMG/M metagenome (GOLD analysis project Ga0307475, IMG submission 203317) | Hardwood forest soil microbial communities from Morgan-Monroe State Forest, Indiana, United States - atmos_gasesECM1C_515 | ecosystem: Environmental > Terrestrial > Soil > Temperate... | reverse complement strand
GATGCCCGTGGTCGTGGTGACGTCCGTCGTCGCGTCCAGGTTGCCGATGGCGCCCCAGCCCGAGCGGTAGACCTTCGTCGAGATGCTGTGCATCGTGGCGTCCAAGATGCCGTCGAGCTGCGCGACGAACTTGTCGTAGACGGTGCCCATCTTGTCGGACGCCGTAGCCATGAGCAGACCATCGATGGTCGCGCGGCCGTAGTCCTTGTACCAGGCGAGCTGCGCCTGCTTGACGCGCGTGAAGCCGTAGGTGCCGTCCTCGGACTTCGCCGCAGCGACGGAATACGTCGCGCTGCGCGCCGGGGAGTTGCCCACGCGCATCATGTAGACGGGGAACTCGCCAGACCACGCTTTCTTGCGCAGCATGGCGGCGAAGGCCCCCTTGGACCACGTCACCTTGCCGAGAAAGCTATCGTCGTAACGACGCTTCAGCGCGGTCGTGAGGTTGGCGTACGTGCCGCCGGTGGAACCGAGTGCGCCTTGCGACCGGCCGAACATGCCCGAGAGGCACGCCAGCGCGGTCAGCGCCAGGAAGAGCTTGATCAGAAGAACGTTGAACATGACGAAACCTCGTTTTGAATGGTTGGAGATCCAACCGGCTCAGCGCGTCTGAGGTTTCGCCCTAGGAGTCGCTGCGTTTCGCTTGTGGTCGCGCAAACCGGAACTGACAGATTAAAGTAAGCACAACTACCGATGTTTTACAAGCAAGTGGCCGACGTTCTGGACGCTCGGGAGCGGTGTAGGCGCGATGCGCTGGCCGAAGTCGGTGCGCCTCGTCGCGCGCGACGCGTTGAGCCAACGAATCCGCTTGTACTTCGCCGGGCAGAGCATGCGGAGCGTTTCCGCCAAGGTCACGTCCAGCCCATCTCCTTTTTGATCGCCACATCGCGGTCAAGCGGGTCGCTTGGCAACGGCGTCGGCTTGCCCTGCGGGCTCGCGCCCGCGCGCCGCGTGATGCCCGGCCGCGTGATGGCAGCCGCCGCTGCAGCCGGCGACGCCTTCCCGGCCTTCTCCGCCGCGTCCGCGAGCGCCGCTAGGCGCGGGTGCTTCGCACGCAGCGCCTTCTCCACCTTCTCGGCCGCCGTGGGCAGGTGATCCAGGGCGATGCCGTCCTTGCCACTTCTCACCCACAGGTCATACGCCTCGTTCATGACGTCGCCATAAGCGCCCAGCGACTCGATGAGCGGCACGCCCACGTCCTTGAGATGCTCGGCCACCGTGCGAATGCCCTCATCAATCTTGCGCTGCGTTTCCTGCTCGGCGCGCTCCTTGTCGCGGGCCTCCAGCGCGTCGATCTTCTTCTGCAACGCATCCAGGGCCGCCGCATCGCCTTCGAGCTTCGCCGGCAGGCCCAGGTCGTCGGCGCCCGTGAGCAGCTTCTCCAGCAAGTCGTCCTTGTTGATGCCTCGGGCCTTGAGCAACTCCCCGAGGGTCAGCTTTTCGCCCGCCTCGAGCTTGGCGCGGGTGTCCTTCAGCTCCTGTTCGAGTGTCCGGGCGCGCCGCTCGCTGGCCAGGTTGTCAAGAGCGCGCTGGCGCTTCTCAGCGGGCGTCTTCTTCGCCGGCTCGTCGGCCGCGGTCTCCGTCTCGGGCTCGTCGACCTTGCTCGTCGGCTTGGCCGCGAGCTCGTCCGGGTGGTCGGGCTCGCCCTTCTGCGGCGTCACCTTCGCGGGCGCGTCGTCGAGGATGCCGCCACGGGCCATCGCGGGCGGCGACTCGGTCGAACCGCTGGCCGGCTCGCCGTTGCCCCACTCCACGACGTCCACATCGCGAATGTCGGCGATGCTTTGGATCGCGGCCGTCTTGCTGGCCTGCGATGGCGCGACGGGAGCGGCCGGGGCCGGTGCGGGACTCGGTGCGGGAGCGGAACCACCACCCTTGGCCATCAGTAGTACCTCAGCGCCTTGATGGCGTTCGCGACGGCAGACTTCTTCTTGGATATCGACATGTGCTCTCCGTTTCGCGTGTGTGTTTCGTCCTATTGGAGCGGCCCGGGGATGCCCCCCGGAGGTGCCTCGGGAACCGCGCCCGGCGAGATTGCGACGCCGGGAAGGGGTGCGCCGCCCGGCGCGGCGCCCACGGGCGCGGCCATCGGGACGCCTGGCGCCGGCGCGGCCGGGGCCGGCGGCGGGAGCGTCGCGGGCGGCGAAAGCGAGTCGATGAGCCGGCGCAACATCGCGAGGTTCTCCTCGGGGTAGTTCGACTCGTCGCACTCGGCGAGCAGGTAGCGCGAGCGCGCGTAAGCCTGCATCGCCGCCGGCTCGATGTATGGCGTGGGCGGCTTGTAGAGCCCGCGCTTCAGGATGTTGTCGACGAGGTTCTGCATGTAGCGCTTGGGCGCAAGCTTCAAATCCGTGATGGGGTCCAGGTCGGGCACGTCGATGGCTGCAAGCGCGTCGTCCTGCTCGATCCACCCGGCCTCGACGGCCTGCATCGCCTTGTTGAGTCGCCCCGAGACGGTCTGCCCGAAGAGCGACGAAGGGAACGGCCGAATCTCATACTCGGCGTCCAGGTCCTCGAACACCAGCTCGCGCCAGGTGCCCTTCTTGATCGCGCGCCACTTCGGCTTGACGCCCTCGCGGCCGAGCTTCTTGGTGAAGCGCCACCACCACTTCGCGGCGTCCACGAAAATGCCCTCCCAAATCTGGGAGCACAGCGCCAGGCGGTCGCTCTGCATCTCACTTGACGCGTCGATGGCGACGGCGCTCGTCGTCCCCGGCTGTTTCGTGCCGGCGGCGAGGAATTGCGAGATGCCCATCTTGTCGTACGCGCGCTTCCAGATGGTGTCGATGTACTGGTAGCGTTCCTGGCCCACGGGGTTCGGGTTCGTGTACGTCGAGGGCGTGTTCTTGTAGCGCTCCGTGCGCACGTAGTCGTTCGTGATCTTCGTCGGACCGTCTTCGGTGTCCTGCGTCTGCACCACGAGGGCAGAGGCCATCTCATGCGCGCGGCGCAAGACCTCCTGTTCCTTGATCAGCTCGAGCTGGTCGGCGCGCAGCATCCGAATCGCGCCGTTGCCCCAAACGCCCACGGCGTTTTCGTCGAAGGTCCGCACCGTGAGCGGGAAGCCGTCCCACTCCCATTCCTCATCGGTGACGGTCTGCATGCCGACGGTGACCATGTGGCGTCCGGCTTCGTAGTCAGACTTCGTGTCCTCGGTGTCGGGCGCGTCGTCACCCACGGGCGCGGGCTTCTGCCCATGCGCGCGCTTCCATGACTCGACGACGCGGACCATCTGCCGCGAGGTGATGTAGATGATCCCCGGCGGCGAAGAGACCGTCTGCGTCGCGAGCAAGAACTCGTCAACGTCGTACTTCGCCGCCGCCGTCTCGAGCGGCATGTACGTGACGTGGTAGGCGCACTCGGGTTCGCCGTAGATGCTCTCCGCCTCGTCGAAGTAGAATTCCCACGCCGGAAAGCGCGACGTCTTCGCCTTGCCGTCCTCGACGTAGTGCTTGAGCACGCCGCCGTCGCCCGTCAGCATGTCGCGGAACATGAGCGACGCCTGCTGCTGGAGTTGCGTCTCCACGGCCCACGCGTCGCACATGTCCGTCATGTCGCGCGAGCCGTCTTGCGCCTTGTAGTCACCGCCGTTCGGCAGGAACTGCGCGCGGGGGCGGAACGAGCAGATGCGGTTGCGAATGGTGCAGGTGATGCTGTAGCAGATGTTGAACATGATGGAGTCGGGCTCCCATGTTCGCGCCAGCGCCGTCGCGTTGCCGCTCGTCTCGTATAACGACTGCAACTTGGTCCCGAAGTACAACTCCAGGTCGAAGAGCAGGTTGTCGCGCCTCGTGGTTTCGAGCGGCGACATTTCGATCACGTTGACTTGCGAGACGAGGGCTTGCGCCGCTGCGCCCGCGCGGTCGTCCGGCGCGTCCTTCGGGACCTTGAACCAGGGTACGGGCGAGATGGGGGGCGCTTCGTCGCTCACAGCAGACCGCCCAATGCCGCAATGGCCTTCGAGACATCGAGAATCTTGCTGGCGACGACGAACATGATTTGCTCGTCATGCCCGACGAGCGCAGATAGTTCCTTCAGCGCGTCGGCTAGGTGCGCGCGGGCCTTGGCGATGTGCGCGTCGATTTGTTCCTCGGCATTCACGCGCCGGCCTCGCTCGTCGGGTAGAGCTGCGAGTCCGCGCGCCGCCGCCACTCGGCCCACGGCATGCGGCCAAGCTCGACGACGGGTCCGACGTTCACACGCGGCCACGCGTTCGGATCGGGGTTGAGAGCCGACGGGTGGACCTCCATTCCCATGACGACGATGGACACCTCGAGCAAGTGCTCCGGACACTCCGTGAACTGCACGCCGGGGTTCTCCGTGAGCCACTTCGCGTGCGGCATGACCGCGATGCCGAGCGAGCACCCGAGTTTGATGTCCGCGAGCTTGCGTGCCCACTCGGGCAGGCGCCGCGCGGCAAGCTCGTCGGCGACCTCGCTCACGACGGCCTCACGTCGGGATGTGCAGTCACCCAACCGTCGTCCTCGGGCGCGCCGAGTGTGGCGGCCTGCACCGCGGCCTTGACGATGGCAGCACAGAGGAAGCAGTCGCACGACGGGTCTTTGATCGGAGCGGGCCTGTCGATGGTCCACTCGCAGCAGTCGCGACAGCGGCACGCCGTTGAGTGGCGATGCGGATAGATCGGGTTGTCGGCCTCCGAGGCGCGCGCGTTGAACAGGCAGATGTTGCACGGCTCGGCCGCCGAGCAGCCAAGATGACGAGCCTTAGCCATGGGCGACCATCCACGCAAAGACGACGGTCCCCCAGTACAACCCGGCCGCGATGGCAAGGGCATAAATGCGCAAGCGCCCGACGGCGGGACGATGATTTACCTCGTAGAAGGGCGCCACAGTCTCAGCCGCCATGGGCCTTGATGAACCCCCAGACTTGCTGGGCCAGCATGTCGTCGTCGATGTACTTGTGCGTGCGCTTGAGCAGGTCCACGGCCGCCGCGAGTGCATCAGGCTCGACCTCAACGGGGAAGCCCTCGGACGGCGCCGCGTTGCTCTCCAGCTGCCCCGGCCCGTCGATGTTCGCCGGTTCTTTCCATGATTCGTCGCTCATCCAAGCCTCCGTCTGCGCGCCTCGAAATGGTTCATGCCTTCGCCCTTTGTGATCTGCGCCATGACCTCGTCAAATGGGTCCGCGTGCGGGTCGGCCTTGGGCTTTTTCACGGGCAACGACCGTAAGCTATCACGCGCGTAGCGCCAGGCATAGAGCCAGGCGTCACCCATGTCCGTGTGGTCGGCGTCCTCGGCCACCTTCCCGGGCCGCTTCCAGCGCAGCTGCTTGGCCTCCTTGAGCATCGGCGAACCGGGCTCAACGAACGTCGCGCCGCTGCGCAAATCGTTGTTGAGCTGGTCGATGTACTCGACTTTTCGGCGCTTATCGGCCGCCACCCACATGATTTTGGGGGCATCCACGCGGAAGGTCTCGATGGTCTTGTTCGTGGTGTGGCCCGCCGGGTCGAAGACCACAGGCGCCGGGGACGATAGGTGCGACTGGAAGTCCATGATGCGTTGGAACAGCCGGTGATTCGTCTGCTTGCCGTCCATTTCGATGACCGCCGCGAGGTGCGACCACTGCCGCAAGGGCTCCACGCTCACGAGCGACAGCGCGTCCTTGTCCTTCCACCCGAAGTCGAGGCCGAGGACGTGCGAATACCACATCTCCGTCGGTGCCGCGCGCACCGCCTCGTCGGGGATGTAGTACACGAGCGCGTCCGGGTCGACGATCCAAAGGCCGAGCCACTCACGCCGATACGTGACGCTGTCCTCGCTGAGATTGAAGCGCTCGCGCGCCTCGCGCAGTGGGTCTCGGCCGGCGAAGAAAGGGTTCTGCGCGCACGTCCAGTGGTGCCCGTTGCTCCACTCGTGCCCGTGGCAGGCGTCGAAGAAGAACCCATCGGCGACCTCGCCCGGCGTGCCCGTGGCGTAGACTTGACCCAGGAAATCGAGCGTCGTGGGCATGATGGCCTCGCGCACGAGCTTCGCGAACCAGTCGGGGGCGAGCTGGCTTTCGTCGATCCATGCGAGGTGGAACTTGCGCCCGCGCGCGCGCTCCGCATCCTTACGCGTGTTGAAGCCGATGACCTCGAGCTTTCGGCCGCCTCGCGTCCACCAGCGCTCACTCCAGCGCTCCTCGAGCCCGAGCTCGTACGTCCGGTTGTGCTCCCGGATGTCCTCCCACACGATGTCGACGCCCTGCTCGTCGCTGGGCGCGAAGTACGCCACGGCCGCGCGCGGAGTGCGGTCGAACACCGCCTGCGTCTTGCCGAGAAAGGCGGTGGTCTTGCCGGCGCGCCGCCCGGGGTCTGCCGCCACCAGCGGGCGCGTGTCCTCGATGAGCGCGAGCTGCTCAGCCCCAAGGATGGATCGGAAGCGCGGCCACGCGCCATTGTCGCCCTGGGCACGGCGCTGAGCCCGCACGGCGGCGCGCGCCATGTCGAGCAGGCCGGGTACATTAAGCGGGTTCACGCATCCAGCCCGCGACAACCCACGACGCGCGCTTCCCCGAACTCCTCGGCCGTAGTTATGGCCAAGCAGAGCATTTCATCGCGGGCATCTTCGCGTTGCGCGAGCATTTGCATGCAAAAGCCGCACAGCTCGACGATATCAAGCAACACGCACCGGCAGCATCTTCCGCTCCGCGACCGTGAGCAAGCGGCGGCGGCGCTCATCTTTGCCCCACTGGTCAGAGTGAAACCGACAGGCCGGGCGCCAAGCGAAGCCGGTCGCGAAAAAACCAGACTGCGAGAATACCGCCGGTCGGCGACACGGATCCGACCACGCCGAGGCGTAGCAGGGCAGCCGCGGAACGTCGGCGTCTCTTGTCAGGCGGATCACGCGACCCTCCACCAACGCACCTTGGCCACCAGCTTGAGCCACGCGCGGCGCCACCACGACGGCTCGGCCAGCGCTGCCGCGTGCTCCTGCCAGGCAACCTCGAGCCGGCGCATCTGCACCAGCGCGCGCCCGCGGCCCGTGGCGTCGAGCTTCAAGAACATGCGCGCGACGTCGCGGTAGGGGATGGCCATGCCTTCGGCATAGGTCCGGAGCGTCTGGCGGGCGATGGGAGTCATCGTCGCCCCCGGTAGACCGGCTGCAAGCCCTCGCGCTGCAACTCCTCGGCGAGCTCCGACTTAGGCACGAACAGGTGCCGCACGCCGCCCATGACCATGTCCGTGCCCCCGGGAGGCGCGAAGTCGTCTCCGAACACCAGCGTTCCATCATCGCGCTCAATGGCCGCGAAGCGGATGCCATCGGGACCGGGAATGTTCACGAGCTTGCTCATCCGCCGTACGCTCGCGCCTTCGGCTTTCGCTTGTCGCGGAACCCGGCCTTGCGCGCGGTGCTGAACGCGATGGCTGCGGCCTGCGACGGCGGCTTGCCTACGCCGACCTCGGTGGCGATGTTCTGCGAGATTGCGGCGCGCGTAGGCTTCTTGTTCAGGGGCATGGGACCTCCCAGGCTTTCCAGTTCGGCTTCGCGCTGGCATCGGTGTACCACCTCCGCAGGTTCGGGAACGGCGTCAGCGCGTCGAGGAAGCGCACCGCGCGCGCAGCCTCGCGCGCCTGCGTGTAGCGCGCGTTCCAGTCGGGGTCGACGGGCGCGGCCTGCATGGCCGAATGGATGAATGCAGGCTCGCTCATACTTCCCGCCACCGCAGGTTCTTCGCGAGGCACCATCGGCGCCAACAGGCATTCGGGCGGTGGACGTAGACCTGGACGCCGTCAGGATTCATCGCGTAGGGATCCAAGCCAAGGAGCTGCAACCCGTACCCGAAACCGCGTAGGTCACGCTTGACGTAGAGCATGAGCAGGACCGCTCCGACGCCGTGAGCGAAACCGACGAGCACGCCATCGCTCTCCATCACTCGGATCGAAGTGTGCGGCGCGTTCAAGTCCTTGAGCGCGCGCGGCCCCTGCTCGTCTCGCCAGGTCGTCCACGGCACGCCGTAAGGCTTGCGCACCTTCAATGAGGTTTCCCAGACAAACGCCAGGTCCCGCGATTCGATCGGGCGAATCAGCGTCGGGACGTCGACGGGTGCGGCGGTCACTTGTCCTCGATGGGCGGGAGCTTCGCCTGCTGCCGTTCGGTCTCGACGGCTTCGAGCCGCTCCGCCTCCTGCATGAGCGTGTCCAGGTGCGCCTGGATCGCCTTCACGATGCGCTCGGAGTCCATGTTGGGCTCGGCGCCGTAGACACGCCCGAGGTAGAGGCGCATGAATGACGGGTCAGCTCCGCGAAGCACGGGCATCTCAACATCGCCCACCTTCACCATCATGAGCGTCTCGCCCATTGCCAGCGCGCGCAGCCTGTCCATCAGCTCGCGCGACTTCGCGAGGTTGCGGTGCTCCTTGTTGAGCATACGCTCGAAGTTGCGCCAAGCTCGAGGACGGCCGCCGAGGGAGCGCCTGGTGTCAGGCCCGGGCCGAAATGGCCCCCCGCGCTGCAGTGACAGGTTCTCTGACCCCGTGACCCCGTTCGTTTCGCCTTCAGTCACACTCAAAGCGTCAGCTATCGGCCCGAACCTGTCAAGCCCTACCCCCGGTACAAAGCGCCGGGGTTCGCTCTCACTACGCGGAAGCCCGTGAGCAGGCTGATAGGAGCACTGGCCGCGCTGTGATGCCCGAAGACCGGAGCGCGGAGGCAGAATAGCAGAATTCTGGGGAGCAGCGCCGAGGCCCATCAAGTCCCGGTCCCTACCGCAGATGAGCCCGCACCGGCCCCGCGCGTCCCGGCTCTGCTCTGCCCTCCGTGATTCCCAGCCCGACAGGGCGGCTCCGGGAACTTCAGCGGAGGCGTCATCGGCCCGGGCGCCCTCCGATGGTGCCCTGCGGTGTCTTCCGCTCTGCCGGGAGAGCGAAGCGAACCCATCCGGAATGGACCATGACGCGATGTTCAGCGTCTGTAAGATGGATCACTGAAAGTGGAACTTTCGCTACGCAAAAAGTATCGGGTTGTACGATTATGACGCGGTTGCACAGTACCCAACGCGCGCGCGTAAGACCACAAACTATGCCAACTTCGCGCGATGGAGCTTTAAATAGTCGGCGGCCTTGATGAGTAGCTCTGGATCGAGGCCTCGGTTGCACTTTGCACAAAGAAGCGCGCGCACTTTGCCAGTCTCGTGACAGTGATCCACCGAGAGACGCTCTCTCTCGTTTTCAGGAGTCCCGCAGATTGCGCAACACCCACCCTGGGCATCAACCATCCAGTCGAAATCGCCTTTGGTTACGCCATATCGTGAGTACAGATGCCGCCGATGACGGGCAGTGCTTCCTTCCCAGCGAAGAGACATGAGGCGACTATATCACGACCGCGCGTAGCAGGTTACGTGCCGAGTATTTGACGCGCGTCGTCCGCGGTCAAGAACCCGCGCTTCTGCCAGTCGTCGACGAGCTGCCGGCGCGCCTCTTGGGACACGCCCGGGACCGTCTTGAAGTACTCGCGGATCCGCGCTGCGTTCGCGGTGGAGTGCTTCGCGCCGTAGAACAGGAGCATCGACCCGTCGAAGCCGTATGGCTCACTCATGGGGCAGCCCGTGCGCGCAGCGACTCAAAACCCGTGACCAATTCCAGTTTTTCCATGGCTATCCCGCGCTCGCAATCAACCCGATGAGCAGAATCCCCAGGAGCACGACGCAGGCGCGGTGGAGCGTCTCGCGCGGGGTCATGACTCGCACACGAAGCCCAACTCGCACTCGCGCGCCGAGGCCAGGCGCACCCCGTTGACCGGGAGCTTGCTCACTACTATGCGATCGCCGACTGCCAAGGTCATGACGCCCCTAACTGCAAGCGCACGTAGTCGCTGAGCGTGCGCGGCGCGGCGCACTTCTTCCAGCGCTCCAACTCCTCGCGCGTGCAGCGCACGACGACGCGGCACCCGTCTTTCGGCTTCTTTTTGGCCATTCGTGGTAGTGTACACGTCCAGACAAAATAGACAAGGAGCGCGTCAATGAGGTTGATCGCGAGAATCCAGAGGCGACTTTTGCGGAGCCCACGGATGGGGCCGCGCAGTCATGGCTATCGGATACGAGCCCAGCCTTCGGCGGACAATCGTCATGGCCGCCGCGCGCATGGCCTTCTATTTTGAGACGGGGAAAATACCACGCCTCTTCGTCCTCCACCGCTGCGACAATCCCGCGTGCGTGAACCCCAGTCACCTTGAGACCGGGACGCAGCGCAAGAACGTCCGGGACATGGTCACACGGGGACGGCACCGGGGCCCGATGTCCTGGGCCCAGGCCTGCGCCGCCCGTATTTAACGCGGCGCATTTTATCGTGTACACGCGACGTCGAAAGACTTGCGCGGCGTGTACACGCGTGCGATTCTACTTTCATGAACAAGACGCAAAATGCTCCGACGGTTGCTCTGATGCTCTCCGATCTCCGCGACTACGAGCGCTCCATGGCGACGCTTGGCGTTGCGCTCACCGACGACGATCGCGCCGCGCGGCTCTACTATGCCGCGCTCGATCACACCGCGCCGCGCGCGGCCTGGCGCCGCGCGGACGACGTGCAGGCGTTCTACGAGACAGCGCTCGCGGCGCTCGCTTTCTGCAACCTCGTCGACTCGGTGTGCTCATGACTCCCACATTCTGGACCCAGCCGAACGAGGACGAGCAGAACCCGCCCGAGGAAATGCCGCCCGTGTGTGGCGAATGCGGCGAGACGCATGAGGCTGGCGGGTGCGCCGAGTTCGAGACCACGGCGCAGGACCGCGCCGCGATTCGCGAGTACGAGAGCCGCCAAGCGCGGCGCCGTGGCGAGACCGGATTCGATACCCTCGAAGAGTACCGAGGTGAGAAGTGAACCCCGACCTGTTCGAGCGGATGTTCCCCGCGTCGCAGTTCCGCCCGGAACCGAAGGTGACCGCCGAGGAATCCCGCGGTATCCAGGCGCTTCTGCGCAAGGGCGAAGTGCGTGAGGAGCGGGCCGCCGCCCGCAAGGCAAAGCGAGACGCCGCGCGCCGCGCTCTCGTGGACAACCTGATCCGCGACGTGAAGGAGGGCATCCTCATGTTGCGTGACGTGTACGGGTTGCCCGTGACCGACGAGATGGCCAGCGACAGGGCGAACAATATCGTGTGCGGCTTGATTGCGAATCACGACATCCGAGCATTGGAGACCCCATGACCATGTTTCGTACCCTTACCGCCCACGAACTCAAGGCAATTCTCGACGCGCATCGCCTTTGGCGATCGAGTGAAGGCAAGGAAGGTTCGCGCGCGCCCAATTCGAATCGCCCGGCCGAGCGGCGGTTTCTCGGTATCGGCAAGGGCTCGACGCCGGCCACGAACCAGGTGGCGGCGATTTCCGAGGGTTGGATTAACGAATGGCTCGCGGCGCATGTCGCCGCGGAGGAGGCTGGCAAGTGAAAGCGCCCGCCTGTACGAAGCACGACGGCGATGCAATGGACCTCGACGAGTGCGCCGACTGCATCGCCTGGATGGAAGGCGAGGAGGCGTACTGGTCGGCGTACTTCGGTGGCCCGTCAGTCATCAAGGCGACCGTCGCGAACGAGAAGTTCTACGCCGAGGAGTTGGGCATCGACATTGCGCACCCGACGGCGGAGACAATGGAGCAGCTCAGGAGGTTCAAGTGAGCGACGGCGAAGACACGCGGCTCGTCCCCTCGAACGGCCGCCAGCCCGCACTCCCGCCTGCCGACGTCGCGGCCATCGCGCCGCCGCGCGACCCATACGTCGGTATCGGTCTCGCGCCGTGGACGCCCGACCAGCAGGCGATTCTCCGTCGCCCGCTCGCCGACGACGAGATCGAAGTGCGCCCCGACGATGGCGTGCTCTACCTGCCGGGAGTGCGCTGGCGCATGCGGCTCAACGATGCGTTCGGCGTCGGCGGCTGGGGCCTCGCGCACCATGGCGATCCGAAGGTGAACGGGAACCAGGTGTTCGCGCCGATGCGGCTCTATGTGCTCGGCCGCTTCGCCGCGGAAGCCATGGGCGAGGGCAAGTGGATCGAGCGCAATCCCAAGTCCTCGTTCGGCACGGCGCTAGAGAGCGCCAAGACGGACGCGCTCGGGCGCTGCTGCAAGGACATGGGCATCGCGCTCGAACTCTGGGATCCGCGCTTCACGCGCAAGTGGCGCAGCGAGAACGTGATCCAGATTCGCAACCCGGACCCGTCGCGATTCGGGAGCGCGCCGAAGGTCTGGGTCCGCAAGGATGACCCATGCGTCGCGAAGGACTCGCCGCGCGACCCGCCAGCGCCCGAGGCAGAATCTGCGGCGCCCGTCGTCGTGACCGAGGCTGCGAAAACGGCGGCGAAGGTGCCCGCGACGGGCGGCCCCATTACACCCGAGCAAATCACGATGATTCACACGCTCAGGTCCAAGGTCGGCGGCCTCACCGACGAGACCTATCGCAAGACGATTGCCGTCTACCGCAAGGCCGATGGCTCCCGCTGCGTCGGAGAAGACGGCAAGGGCACCAGCAAGGCCCTCAGCAAAGACCAAGCGTCGCACTACATCGGGCGCCTGGAGGACCAGATCCACAAGCAGCACATGCGCATCGACGAGCGCGTTGACACGACGGCCGACGATCTGGAAGCCGTCACCGGGAAGCCGATCGACTTCGACGACGCGCCAATCGACGCGCCGCCTGTGAACGCAAGCGGGAAGAAGTGGGCGCCGAAGACGCCCACACTCGAGGAGCTGCTGGAGACGCATCTGTCGGACCCCGAGGACCCCGAGGCCAAGGGCGCATGGCTTGAGGCGATGTTCGGCCTGCGCCACGTCCAGGAGTTGAGCGACGAGGAAGTCAAGACGGCATTCGCGTTGCTCTCGGTGTTCGGGACGCCAGAGTATGATGGCCGCGAGGCGGCATGCAGGGCAATAGGCAAGATTCGATGAGTTTCCCGACCTTCTGCGACGCCTGCAAAGCGCGCGTGGAATGGCACCCGACGCACAACGGTAAGTCGATGCCCATCGACCCCGATCCGCACGCCGAGGGCCGATTCTACTTCGGCGCCGGGTTGAAGCTCCACGTCGGGCGCGCCGGCATTCGCCCGCGCATGTACCGGTGTCACTGGGATACCTGCGCGAAGGGTCACGACGCGAGCAAGCGCGCACTTCGCGGGAACTACTCGGAGCGAGCCGACCAGTGCGATCGTTGGAACTGCGAGCGCGACCCCGACGACGGACACCGGCACTGTTTCAAGTGCGGCGACGTGGAGCGCCTCAACCCGACGCGCGTCCGCACGCTGACCCGCACGGCCGACCCGGCGGTAGCCTTTGCCGTCGCGAGAATTTGGGCGGCGATGCAACCCTCGGATAGTCGGATCGTCGTCACGAACCCAAGCGGCAAGTATGCCGTCAAGATTGAACGCCACGAACAGGAGATCATATGAGACGCGTCAAGCGAATCGACAAACTCACGCCGGCCCAGGAAGCCCGTTTCGCCGAGTGGCGCGATAAATACATCGCCATTGGATTGCGCACAGGACAGGCCGATCGCGCTCGCTTTGAAGCGGCCATTCCTGAATGCTACCGCGGCGCTGGCCTGCCACCACCGAAACGAATCGTGTGGGTATCTTCTCCGTTGGTGCTCTCGCTTGCGGCGCCAATCGCAAATATGATTCTTCGTGATCATCGCGGCGCGGTTGGCGGCGCGGTTGACGGCGCGGTTGGCGGCGCGGTTGGCGGCGCGGTTGGCGACGCGGTTGGCGACGCGGTTCGCGGCGCGGTTGACGGCGCGGTTCGCGACGCGGTTGACGGCGCGGTTCGCGGCGCGGTTGACGGCGCGGTTGACGGCGCGGTTGACGACGCGGTTCGCGACGCGGTTCGCGGCGCGGTTGACGGCGCGGTTCGCGGCGCGGTTCGCGACGCGGTTGGCGGCGCGGTTGGCGGCGCGGTTGGCGACGCGGTTGACGACGCGGTTGACGACGCGGTTCGCGACGCGGTTCGCGGCGCGGTTGACGGCGCGGTTCGCGACGCGGTTGACGGCGCGGTTCGCGACGCGGTTCGCGGCGCGGTTGACGGCGCGGTTGGCGACGCGGTTCGCGACGCGGTTGACGGCGCGGTTCGCGGCGCGGTTGACGGCGCGGTTGACGGCGCGGTTGACGGCGCGGTTGACGGCGCGGTTGACGACGCGGTTGACGACGCGGTTGACGACGCGGTTCGCGACGCGGTTCGCGGCGCGGTTGACGGCGCGGTTCGCGACGCGGTTGACGACGCGGTTCGCGGCGCGGTTGGCGGCGCGGTTGGCGGCGCGGTTGGCGGCGCGGTTGACGACGCGGTTCGCGGCGCGGTTCGCGACGCGGTTGGCGGCGCGGTTGGCGGCGCGGTTGACGGCGCGGTTCGCGGCGCGGTTGGCGGCGCGGTTGACGGTGCGGTTCGCGACGCGGTTGGCGGCGCGGTTGGCGGCGCGGTTCGCGACGCGGTTGGCGGCGCGGTTGGCGGCGCGGTTGGCGACGCGGTTCGCGGCGCGGTTGACGACGCGGTTGGCGGCGCGGTTGGCGGCGCGGTTGACGAAATAAAAAATAACTTCTGGAAAAGAATGGGCGGCCAGTTCTGGCAATGGACCCAGTCATGGGCGACATTCTTTGTCGACGTATGCGGTCTTGACCTGGGAAATGAAATGGAATCACGGTTGCGCGCTTATTGTGCAACCTCCGAATCTGCATGCTGGTGGTGGCCACATCGCGACTTCGTCATGGCCTGCGAACGGCCGACGCATATCGACCGCGACGAACAGGGGCGCCTCCACTCGGTAACACGCGCCGCGATTCAGTGGCCCGATGGCTGGGGCCTGTATTCGTGGCATGGGACGACGATACCAGCGGAATGGATCACGTCTGGCGCGAAGCTGGATCCGAAAATCGCACTCACCGATCCATCGGTCGAGAGACGTCGAGCCGCCGCCGAAATCATCGGCTGGGCGCGTATCCTTGAGCAATTACCTCACCGCGTGATTGACGCGGATGTCGACCCTATGGTCGGCACTCTTCTGGAGGTGGACTTACCGGATGCGCCGAAGTCGCGGTTTATCCGCGTACTCTGCGGAACTCAAAGGACGTTCTGCCTACCTGTGCCAAATGAGATGAAAACCGCCTTGGCGGCGAACGCCTGGACGTATGATGTTCCCGAAACCGTGATCCGAAAACTGGAGGCCCGCTCATGAAAATCGCTCGCAAATACATCGCCCAAGGTGACGTTCTGTTCGTCAAGATACCGCGTAAGTCTCTGCCGCCGACCGCCATTGAGGTTCCGCGCTCAGGCGCGCTCATCGTGGCCCATTCGGAGACCGGCCATCACCACGTCATCGACGAATTGACGTCGCGACATTTCGAGGTGAAGGGCTCCCAGCTCGTATGCTACCTGCAACTCGGCGACGGCACGGTCGAGCTCGGCGGCGCGGACGTCGTACATCAGCGGTCCTGGGATACGCACGAAACCGTGCGCTTGCTCGGCAAGCCGGGCGACGTATGGAAGGTCCACAGGCAACGTGAGTCACGGCCGGAGGGCTGGGCGCGTGTCCAAGACTGAGCGATACGCCGCGAATCAGGCGCTTGTCCGGGCCTGGTTTGCGCTGCTCAGGCGGGTGATGGTGGCCCGGTGAGCGAGTTGTTTTTCTGCGACGACGACGTCGGGCGCACGTTCATCGTCGTTGCCGATGAGGAAGACGCTCATGAAGGCCACGGCCTCGACGTCGGCACTCGCGTTCCGCACGGGCCTTACGTTCAAGGAGGTGAAGCGCATGATGTTCGACAACCACGAAGACCGGGCGCGGTGGAAGTACAAGCGGCGTCGCACTGTGCTCGGATATTGGCACGCGCTCAAGCTCGAAATGTGGGCTGAGGCGTGTCGAAGGCAGGCGGCGAAGTGACCCGCATTCCAGTCCCGCTAATCTGCTCCGCGTCCCCTTGTGTGTGCTCGCCACAAGGCCCGTGCGGCTGCGCACCCGACGAGGACCCGGAGCACCACGCGTCGCACCGGTGCGGGGAGTGCGGGGCGCTGCTCGCGCCGAAGGTTGAGCCACGGTGACGCCCTGGTGTTGGGTTTGCGCGACCGACTGCCGAAAGGGATGACACGGTGACGCGACAGCAGATTATCGACGACGCGCAGCAGGAACTTCCCCCGACCCGTCGCGACCAGGTGGCCGCCACAACGCGCAACCTCGCGCGGTCCCGAGTCCCCGCGACGAGGCTCCCGACGCGTGCAGAGCTTGCGGCGCTTCGCGAGGAGGTGCGGGCCAAGAACTCCCGCGAGCGCGAACTGCCCAGCAGCGGTACGGGTGGGAGAGAGGGGGCTGCGAAGTGAGCGCCAGGGGACCGATGGGCATCGAAGTTTATAGGATGCTTCCCCGCATCTCGGTGCTGCGGTGGGGCGGCGGGGTCAACTCGACGGGATTGGCCTGTGAGATGGAGGAGCGCGGCGAGCGGCCCGACTTCATTTCGTTCTCCGACACGGGCGGTGAGAAGAAGGCAACGTATGCCTTCATCGCAGAGTTTCGCGCGTGGCTCAAATCGGTGAGCTGGCCCGATTTGACAATTGTCGGATACGAAACCGAAGCCGGCGACAAGTCTTTGTATGACTATTCGATCCGCGTCTCCGAGTTGCCATCGAGGGCCTATGGGCTTGGCGGATGCGCCGACAAGTGGAAGATCCGCCCTTTCGAGAAGTGGTCTAACCATCAGGCGCGCATCAAGGCTCTAAGGTCGGTGGGCGGCAAGCCCTGTGCCCTACTTGGCTACGACGCAGGCGAGGCGCACCGATACGCAAAGCGGGAGAATGAGCGCTGGACGTTCCGTGCTCCACTGATTGACTGGGGGATAGACCGCGACGGCTGTATCGCTGCGATCAAACGCACGGGACTCCCCGTGCCTCCCAAGTCGGCTTGCTATTTTTGCCCGTCGAGCACGAAAGCGGAGATTCTCGCCCTATCAAAGAGGGAGATTGCCAATTCCCTGGCCATGGAAGACAAGGCGCGGGCCGCAGGCAAGCTAAAGACGGTCCAGGGTCTCGGTCGGCGCTTCTCGTGGCGCCAGTTTCTTGAGGCCGATGAAGCTGGTCGGGCACTGTTACCCGAGGCCCCGGTTGAGCCCTGTACCATGTGCGCAGACGACAGTGACGACAGGGAGGATTCATGACGAGCCCCACCCCGTCAGCTACACGTAAGGAGACCCGCAAATGAGCGACAAAGGATTCACACCTAAACTCACGATTCGTTCTGGCTCTATACAGGGCTATGGCGGCCCCGGCTACGACTGGACGAGGGGCGTCTATCACAGTCGCCTACTGTTCGACGTCCATGCGAGTTATGACAGCGCCACCGTTCTGTTGGAGCGTCAGAAGTGGGAGCGCGCGTGGCCATCCGAGGGCGACTTCCGCGCCGCAATTGCCAATAAGGTCCTTGCGTCTCCGGTGTGTTCTAACTGCGCGCTCCCGACGGAGGGCGAAGGAAGCACGGGGCCGGTTTCCTGTTTGGATAGGCACTGGTGCAAGCGCCCTGCATGCGTCTCGGTCATGGAAGCGACGCGTGTGGCCTACCGTGAAGGTGCCGAACGCCAGAGGCAGGAATGGAATGCCCGTCAGGAGAGTGATAAACAGGAGCGGATCCGACAACTAGACGAGGCGACGAAGTGCTTTCATTGGCGCGACGGCTGGTACTTTCGGCGCAACCCTGACGGCTCCGTGCGCGTGATGTTGCGCGAAGGCCCGCAGAGTGAATGGCTGCGTGTCGATGTAACGGTCCCGGCCAACGAATGGGCCAGTATCGTGTGCAGCGTCAGCGTTGGCGGCGAGACCGGGGAGCGATGGGAACAGGCGAAACGCTTCCACGGCGAGACCCCATGACCGACCCCGCCACCCTCGCATCCCAGCTAGCAGACGCCGAGAGACGGCTGGCGACGGCGACGGCACTCCTGAACGACACACCGCCGATGGTCGTGGCGGGCGCGAGCAGTCACTGGCGGAACTGGTGGGACCGCGTCGTGGCATTCCTGCACCCACCAGCAACCGCCGCCCCTCGGGAGCAGGGACAGGAGGGAAAGTACGCCGCCCACGACAACGCTGGCCCTCCATATCACGTTGCCGAGTCCTGTAATCAACGGGGATGCCCATGGCATGGGGAACGAAACGCCCCCCCACCCGCCGCAGACGTACCGCGAGAGACGGGGCTCTGCCGTTGCGAGCATTCGAGTCGCGCTCATGGGACCGGGGGTTGGTGTACGGTGCCGCTGGGACGCGGTCTCGTTTGCACATGCACCAGCTTCCAGCCGCGTGACCGCAGCGCCCCCGCCCCTAGCAGTCCACCGGAGGCGTCGGCGCTGGAGCGTGTGAGCGCGATTCACAAGGGGATTTACGGCGGCAATTCGGATCCGAATCGTTGCGTGTGCGCCGAGAAGGAGACCGGTCGATACGCCGACACGCCACACGTTCATTACCGAAAGCCGCCGTTTGCGTGCGCGCGATGCGAATGCAAAGCCTACGAACCGGCGCTGCCCAGCCCAGCGGTACAGGGAGAGGCCATGGCGCTGACCGACGAGCGACGTAAGCAGCTCGCGGAGCACGGTATGCGACTGCTCTGCCCGCAATGGGCCGACGGTGTCCATCTCTTCGACAATCGGCCAGTCGACGCGAAACGCTGCGCCTGCGGCTACACGGTCGAACGTCTCGCCGCTCTACCTGGAGAGCCCCGATGACTTGCGTTCATGGGCGAGCCACCGATGATTCATGCCCGCACTGCTGTGGCTTCGCCGGCTTCGCTTCCGGCCCCGCCCGCCCCACTCCCGAGGTAGCGCCCGACGTGCTGCTAGACACGGCGCTGATACTCATCCTCGAACGGCCAAACATGCCCAAGCGTCCCACGTCGCTGCGTATCCGGTGGGAGGAGCGCATCGCCGAGTTGCTGGCGCTCCCTGAATACAGAGCCTGGCGCGCACGGCGCTCTCCGGGATCGAAATAGCACTTTGCTCGCGCCATGACGCAACTGCACAAATAGACCGTGGACTGTCGAATCCAGCTAGACTAGTAATACCGTGTGTAGTACTCTCTATCCATGGACACGACGACAACCCAGACCGAGGAGACGAAGATGCACGACCTGATCGACTGCCGGACCGGGGAATTCATCCGCGCCGCAAACGAGGAGGATCTGCGCGACGTGAACCGCAACATGAACGTCTCCGCCATCGAGGCGAAGCTTGGTCGCAAGGTGCTAGGGACCGTGACCGAGAACTGCGACGACTACCGCGTCGCTTTCGTGGTGGTGCGCTAAATGGACTCCGAGCAGACAATCAGCTACGAGGTCGAGGCGTTCTATACCGACGGTCACTCGTCGATCGTTGACCAAGGCGACGGGGCGATCGGCGAAGCGCGCGCTAGGGCTCGCGCCGCGTATTCGGACTCGGACGTGATGTCCGTACGTGTGCTCGTCGATGGCGGCGAGGTCTGGGGAAACACGCGATCATGACCCGCTCCGCGCAGCGCCCGCCCGTCTCGGTCCGCTATCCCTCCGAGGATAGCGAGGCCGAGGCGCGACGCCGCGCTGCTCGCAATGGCATCACGCTCAACGCCTACGTCGTCCACCGCACCTCGGGGCGAGGTGGACTGACGACGCGCATGATCGGACTCGGATTCATTCTCGAGCAGCTCCGCGAGCTGGACGGCTATCTCGCGGAGGGCGAAACAAAGGCGGCGCGGGAACGGATTGCGCGACTACAGGAGTCGTTGGCAGACCCGCGGCGCTCTTCGGGAGGTGGGAGGTGAGCGTCTCTTTCAAATGGAAAGGCCCGCTCGGCGTGGCAGTCATGATGAATGGTCCCGACGCGCCCGAGGACTACCGCTGGGACTACTTCTTCACCGGATTGACCATCGGTAACGTCGGCATCGGAATCGTGTGGCGACGGCATAGGCGCGCGACGGCCACTCCAGGGAAGGAAAGGCGATGAGCTACGACGCAAGGAAAGAGGCGCACGCGCTCGCAGGTGGTGAATCCGTGAAATGGTGCGCCGCCGAGGACGGCAAAGGTATCCACGGCCGGCGGTGCGACGAAATCACCGCCTGCCTCCAGCGCGCCTACGCCGCTGGTCTTGAGAGGGCCAAAGGGATTGCGCGGGCCGGCATCTTGACCGCTGAGCATCGAGCAAGGGCCGACTACATCGCCGACGCCATCTGCGCAGAGCGAGAGAGGGCTGGGAAGCCGTGACTCAGGCCGCGAACGTGGTGAGCTCGTCCTGGGTTCCCAGGAACATGTTCTGGTCGCAGCCGCCGTTGCTACAGTCGATGCCCGGGATCTGAGCGGTCTGCGAATCTTGCCAGAACCGCTCGCCGATGCCCGTCCATGGTCCCGGTAGCGCGGCCGCGTCAGGCTCGGCGCCGTACTTCGGCGCCCAGAGCCACACGTACTTTGCGAGGTCCCAGTCGGGCGGGCCGCCGGCCGCCGCCCAGCTGCCTTTCGAGCCGTAGAGGCCGGGCACGCTTTCGATCATCGGGTCGGTCCCGTCGCCGATGAGCGCCCGATAGAAGGCGTCAATCCACGCGAAGGGCACGCCCGCGCTTCGCTCGAGGTCCAGGGCAACGCGTTCGTGAGGCCCGAGGGGGCCGACGCGCTTGCACATGAATGCGGCTTGCGCGGCGGGGTCGCCAGCGCGTGCGACATGGTACGCAATGAACAGGTCCAGCGACGACGCGCGGAAGCCGGCGAGGTGCACGCCGAGCGTCGGGTCTACGAAGTCGCTGCCCTCGGTTGCCTTCGCCACGAGGAATCGGATGTTCTGCGAGGCTAGGCCCCAATTGGTCACCTTGTGGAAATGATTTACATCTGCGCCTTGAATCATGGAATGTGCCCCCACGTCTTGCGCGTAATAGCGTCGCTTACTGTTCCCTGACTAACTTGGAAATGCGCGGCCAATGAACGCTGAGTTGAGCAACCGAGCGAATACAGTTTGCGCAATTCGATCACCTGCGCGGCCGTAAGCCTTGCCTGGGAAGTATCCTCGCCAACCACACTGGACGGAACGCGTCGGCCTTTGTGATCCATGTCGGCGACGTTTTCCGTTTGTGTGCCCTCAAACAGGTGCGAAGGCCGCACGCACTTCGGATTGTCGCAATGATGCAGAACGCACTTGGCGGCACGCTTACCATGGGCAAGTTTCCAGGAAACGCGGTGCGCTCGGAATTCTCCGTCAGACCTGAATGCTCCATAGTTATGACAGGAGCCCGCAGTCCAGACCCAGCAAGGTCCGAGGTCTTCGCGGACGGTCGGGCCGTCCTTGTTCACCTTCGACCAGAATCTTTCCTCTTCCGTACTGGCTGGCCATCGTGACATGGATACATCATATCGGATGGCCGTGTTACGTCAATCGCTACTCGGTCTCCCGCCAGAACACCAGCGCGAAGTGCGCGACGACGAGCGCCGTGAGCAGGAGGGCGGCGGCCAAGAGCCTCACGGGGACCACCGTCCGCGTAGCCTACGCATCGTGCGCGAGTCTCCGCGTTGCAACTTCGACGCGAGCGCCGCGTGTCCATTCATGCCGACGCGACCCACGCGCGCGTACACTTGGGTCTCGTTTCCAGCTTGGTCGCGGACTATTTCATAGCCTCCGCTCGTGAGGCCGTCCCACGTCGTGAGCTTGCCCATGCGATCCCAGGGGCCGGTTGAGTTGGGAACGAATGCCGACGGTAGAAGAAAGTTCGAGAGCTTGACCGTCATCGTGTCGCCATCGATGGTCGCGACCTGATCATAAGAGTCGCCTTCGACCCTATCGCTGGCCTCTTTCGCTTGCTCCTTCCCGTTGCCCATGGCGACATACAGATCGCAAGTCGGGTCCCCGTCCTCCTCGCACTTTTCGTGCGACATCGTGATCGGCGTGTCGTCGCCCTGGAACATCACGCGAGCGAAGATGACGCCGGCCACATCATCGTGAAAGCCGAGGGCGTTCGGAACGTCCAGCGACGCCTGCACGGTCATTAGGCGCGTGTCGGCGACGAAGCGCGCGAGCGCGGCATCGTCCTGGCCGAACGCGAGCAGCACGTCGGAATCGAAGAGTTGCACCGGCACGTAGGGGATGCCCCACGCGGCGGCGAACTCCTGCGACTGCGCGTCAAGCGCCGCGCACCAGAACTCGGCCGTGCGTGGGTCGACGCCGAGGCCCGGATCGAATGTCACTGCGCAGAGGGTCACGGGCGCACCACGACGCCAAGTGCTCCGAAGACAGAGAAGCCGACGCGCCGGGCCGCTCGATAAAGAGGCGGCCCGAAACGCAGCATTCGGTAGAGTCTCCTCACGGATGCGCCGCCAGGAACATCCGCCCGTGCGTCGCTCCGATGGTCACCTCGACGTCATTCGAGCGTTCCGCCTTGGCGGAGAAGTCGGCGACCGCGAGTTGGACCGCGCAGCGAAGCTCGGGCGTGAGCACGCCGCCGCCCAGCGTGAGGATGAGCGCCTCGTAGTTCTCCGTGAGCAAGTCGGTCGCGACTTGGCCCACGAGCGCCTCGGCGCCCTTGAGCACGTCGGCGCTGCAGGCGTCGAAGGTCGTCCCCGGTGTCGGTGGCGTCCCCGGCGGCACGGTGGCGCACGCGAGCGCGCCGCAGAGGCCGGCGAGCGCGATGAGGGCGCGAAGGCGCTTCACTTGACCACCTTCGACACGGCCGCCATGGTCGCCGACGGTGCGCGCTGCTCTGCCGTCGCCGCGGCCCCGGTCGACTGCACGGGCGGCAAGCCGAACACGGTTCGCAGGTTCACGAGGAGGGCCAGTAACACCGGCGCTCCATGCCAGGCGCTTTTTTGCAGGATGCCGATCGCGATCGCGCTCCCGATCGTGATGGCGGTGAGAAGAATCTGCTTCGTGCGTGGCGTCATAGTTGCTCCTTGCTCTTGGATTCTACCGGACCTGAGGCCCGCTTGATAGCCCGCCTCACGCCCTTGATGCGGTGGGCCGCCTCGCTCAGGAAGTCGTCGATCTCGGCCGCCTCGCCGCGGCTCAAGGTGAGCGCCCCCAGCTTCGTGGCCTCATCGACCAAGTCAGCAAATTCATGCAAGCTGCGACGAAGTTCTCCGAAGGAGGTGGCGAGGATGCGGACGCCCTTGCTGACCTGCGGGCGCGTGATGCGCGGACCGAGGACAAGGGTCGGTTCGTCGTCAGGGTGGTAACCGGGGCTCGAATCGTCATTGTCCATTCTCTCCAGCCTGTAGGTTCGTCACGTTTCGCCTCTACCTGACTCGCCCGTCATGCGCCTCGGAAAGCTCGCGCTGCTGCTCGCGACCCTCGACGCGCGCCCTGAAGTCTTTCAGCGTGCCCACCTCATCTATGAGCTTTTCGATACGTACTCCCTGGCTCGCGGCGCTACGCATGTGCTCGGCCTTCTGCTCGTCCAGGGCAGCCTGGATGGCCTCAAGCTTAGCCGTCAACACCGCCTCGCTCACGGCCTGGCGCTTGTCGAGGGCGAAATACGCCACTGCCGCCCCCGAGACGGCTCCGAGTGCGGGGACGATGAAGTCGGCGATGGTCACCTGGCGATTCCTGCGGTGGGGAGGTCGAAGGTCACGGCGTCATCGGCACGGCCGCGAGCACCGGCACGGCGAGTGCCTGGGCGCCCTGCAACGTCGGATGCGTACCGTCGGCGAGACTGTTCCCGCCGCCGTTCGTGACCAGACTCCACTTGATGTAGGCGCCTGGATTCGTGAGCGCGGCCATGATGGCTGGCATGACGCCGTCGATCTGACCGATTTGCGTGGCGAGATCGCCAGAGTCGTGCGCCCATGGACCGCACCAGATTTGACTGCACCCGGGGAACGCCGTTTGCCCTGCCGTCACGAGCGCGGTGGCGTTCGTCTGAAACTGGCCCAGCGTAAGCGTCGCCGCAGCAATTGCAGCCGCATCGTTGATGCCGAACTGCCAGAAGATATGCGTGATCGTGATCCGCATCGCCGCAAGTGTCGCCGCAATCGTTCCAGTGAAGTCGCCCGCTTTCGCCCCCGCCGTTCCGGATACCGCCGCGCGCGGCCAGCGCCTCCAGCCGGCAAGAAGCAAACGTGAATCTGGGACGAACGTGCTCCGCACGGATGGCAAGTAGCCATCCGTCCAGGAAAACGAGCGCACGCCTCCGGAGTCGAAGCCACTGCTCAGCGAATCTCCGAATACGAGAATTCGCGACGACTTGGTAAGGGCTGCAATGCTCATCGCGCACCTGCCGCGTACATGGTGTCATGAATGACCTTCGCGGCGTTGGCGCCATTACGGCCACAGAACATCGGGATTCCAGCGGTGCCGGGGCCGATGTTGCGCATGTCGCTTGACGACCACGACACAACGCCGTTGACGATGAGATACATGGTGCTCATGCCGTCGTGAACCAAAATGACCTCCTGGTCGATGCCGACAGTGATCGGAATCAACGTATCCTGTACTCGCTGGGTAGTGCCATCCCAGATCGTAACGACGATGGTCGTCTGTGACGTTGACCCGAGCACCCCAACGTACATGTACTGAGAAGCGCCATCGGCGCCCCCAATGAGCCAATAGTGTGGCGTGGCCTGCCACTTGACCCACCCCATCATGGCCATCTCGAACGTGCTTGACATGGTGGTAATGCAACCCTTCCACGCCAGCATCCACGGGTCGGCCGCGACATCGCCACAGAGCGGGTAACCGTTTGCGGCGTGGTATTCCCAGCCTGTACCGGCACCGACGGTGAATTGATACTTTCCACCACCGGGGTTTGCGATCGCCAGCGACAGAGCCGTGTTGTTGGCGGTGGAATCGAAATTCCCAGCGCCGATGAAATCCTCGCGCCAGTCCCCGAAGTCGGAGCCGAGGAACGATGAGGCGATGACACGAAAACGTTCTATGGTGCTTTGATCGGCAAGGCCGATGGGTACATTCACCCATCCTCCACCATCAACACTTTGCTGAAGTACGGCGCCTTTTGAGCGAAGGCGTACCCGACCGGCGGCTGCAACGTCAGCATTGCTATCTACAAATTCCTGGAAATCTTGCGTCTGTCCCATGGTGCCCCGTCTCCTTACTGGTAGTAGCCGTCGAGGAATATGTCAGCCGTCATGGCCGTGGCCCCCGTGCCAGCGGTCTGCACGTCCACCTTGATCGCGTTCGTGCCCACGTCGACCGCCGTCAATGCGGCGACGAGCGGAACGAGTTGCACCTGATCGACGACAGTGACCGCCGTCGTAAGAAGCGGGGCGATGTTGTCAAACGTGCCATTGGCCCCGAGGCGCACGATGGGAACGATGACCTGGACACCGGTCAGGATGCGCAGTCGGAAGCGAGCGGCGCGCGGGATGAACCTGAAGCCGGCACGCGCGGGCACGATGATGGTCTGCCCCGTCGCGAGCAGGTTCACGCCCGAGGCGACGAAGGGAAATTCGTAGTCGATGCCGTCGACTCCGATCGAAGGCGCGCCGGCTGCGCTCACCTTGAGCAGACCAGGACCGCCGGCCAGCCCAGCGAGTAGGCTATCGAGGCCCGGCCACATCGCGGAGCCCATCAGATGCCCCGCAGTGAAACGGCAAGCCGTTGGTTCAGCGTCGCCGACCCGCCACCAGTGCGAATGTAGCTGAAGCGCGCCCACTTCGCGCGCGGGCATGGGTCGAACTGATAGAGGAAGTTCTGCGCGACGTCTGCGCCGGCCGGGAACGCGGCAATTTGCGCCGCCGTGAAGGTGACCGCCGTGGGTGGCTGCAGGAGCTGCGCGTCGGTCTTCTTATTCGCGTCGGGATCGTCGGAGACCTCCATGGTGTAGCTCGCCGTCGGGCTTCCGCTTCCCGCTGGAATGGTCGCGATGAGGCCGATCGAGTTGGCGTCTTCGATCCAAAACCACGCCCCCACGAAGCTCGCGTTTGAGGCGATCGCCCCCTTGCTGTAGTTCTCATTCGTCCGAAAACGACTCATCGCAGTTCCTTTCTCACGCCGATGTCCCTCCGGTCGGCGGCCGTCCCCGACATGTCGGGAGTGGTCTCTGGTTTCTTGGTCTTCGCTTCGTGCGCGGCCATTTGCTTTTCGGGCGACTCGGCCGACTGTAGCAGTTGCGCGGGCGGCATGCCGAAGAGCACACCGACGACGGTTTCTGCCCACTCGCGATACGGCGGCACGGAGTCCATCAGCTCGCGCAGCACTTTCTCGACGAGCACCGTGTACACCTCGGGGAACGCCGCCTTGATGGCCTCCACCTCGTCCGGGATGAGCATGCCGGCGCGGAGCAGCGCGCGCGGCCGCTCCATCGGCGCGGAGAGCACCGCGAACAGCCTGTCGATGCGGTCCTGGTCGACGTCCGAAAGCGGAAGCGGCGCGCCCCACTTGTCATACTGCTGCTTCGGCGCCATGAGACGCAGGTAAGCGCTCGCGGGCGTGCCCTGGCCCGCGACCTCTGTCTTCGAGATGGCGCCCATGAGCGCCTCCAGGGCGACGTGCGGTGGCATCGGGGGCGCCTTGGCGGGCGGATCGTGCATCCAGCTCATGGCGTCGTCACCGCCTGCACGAGATGCTGGATTGCGGCGTTCCGGTCGCGGCCATGCACCGCGCTCAGAACAGCGGCGGCGACTGGCGCCTCGGGGCGCGCCTCGACTGGGATCGTCTCCATGGCCCTGGCGACAGGGGTGGCCACCGCGGCGGCTCCCTTCGCGGCGCCACGAACGGCGGCGGCGCCAGCGCGCAGGGGCGCGGTCACTACCTTGGAGGCGATGTCCATGGCGGCGGCCTTCGGATCATGCAGTGCCTTCTCCCCCGTTGACTCGGCGAAGGTCTTTTTCACCGTCTCCTTCTGAGCGATGGGGGCGAGCGTCTTCAGGGTGCGATAGTCGCTGTTCAGGGAGCGCAGCCGGGAAATCGCCTCCGCGCCTCCTGGCTTCGCCGCGACCTCGTCTAGGTGCCTCTGTAGCACGCTGTCGAGTTGCTTCGCTGTCACGCGCTGGACCGTCTTCGCCGCCGTGGGATTGCTGTAGCTGCCGGCGTAGGCTCCGTTTTCGATGGCTCCGATCTCGGCGTTCAGCTCCCCAGGGGAGATGGCCCCGCGCTCGCCGTAGGTCTTCAGAAGCTTGGAGCGAAGCTCGGCGACGTCCGCCGCGAAGGGCTGCGTCCCCGTGGTCTTCCCCCACCGCGCCTGCAGCTCGTCGAGTTGCTTGATCGGCTTCGCCAGTTCAATGTCACCGCCGAGCTTGCGCACGCCGTCATAGGCCGGTCCGTCGGCCCCGAGCTCTGACCCGACCTTTTCACGGGCCGCCTTCAGCGCGGCGCGCGCGGCGCCGGGCGCTGCTGGAATGTCGTACTTCTTGAGCACGTCTCGGACCGCCATGGGTCCGATGGCCTCAAGTTTCTCCTGGCTCGCCGTGTTGCCAGCCCGCCCGAACGCCCGATAGGCTGCGTTCGCCTCGGCGGCGCCAGCGTTCTTCTCGATGTTCTCCGCTCCCTTCCTAACGAGGTTCGCGGCTCCCGGGAGCGCGGACGCTCCACCACCGACGAGGGCGCCAACGCGCGGATCACCACCGGTCAGGGCCGCAGACTCGGCGCCTCCGGCGGATCCGGCAAGGGTACGCGCGAGCAACGCAGGGGCGCCTGCCGCCTCAAGGGCTGGGGCGGCGAGCCCCGCCGTAGCCGCAGCGGGGATGCCAGCCACGATGCCGGCCGCGAGCGGATCACCCTCCATGGGGTCGGTCGGTCGGCGCGAACGGTTTCCCGCCGCCTCCTCGGGTGTCGCGGCCATGCCGATGCGATCGCCGACCGTCGGCTTGTGCGTGATGGTGCCCGAACCGATGCCAAGCTCTTCGTCGGACTTCGATTCCGAGGGAGCCGCGCGCGTCTTTTGCGGCGACTTCGCCTCGGGCTCGTCGGGCCCCGCCAGAAGAGCCTTGGCCTGTGCGGCCCACTCGGCGTCTGTCACTGTAGCTCCGCGTCGGTGATGTGGAACTTCGCCCTGAGCGCCTTCGCGCCGGGGAAGTTCGGTCGCGCCTTGATGAGTTGGATAGCGGCAGACTTCGGCGTCGGCACGACGGACGTATTTTCCGCTTTCGGCGCGGGTGCGACTTCGCCGGCCGGTTTTTCCCGGTTCACCTCGCCGAGGATGTGCGCGCCGTTCACTCCGAGACCACCAAGGCGCATGTGCATCCCGCGATCGAGTTGCTTTCGCAGCTCGTCAAGGCGCGACTCGCCAGCCCCCGTCACGGTATCGAGTGAGCCGCCGATCTGCTTCTGGAGGATCTCGACCTCTTCCTTCGACGGCGCGCGCTTGTTGCCCTCGACGGCGTTCATGGAGTTGATCAGTCTATTCAGGAGGGCAGTTCGGCGCTGGTACTGATCTGTTGAGAGCGTCACACCCTCTTTGTACATGCCGTTCAACTCGTCGAGTGCGTCGCGGGCGTCCTTGTAGGCCGCTAGTTGCTTGTTCGTGTCGGCGCCCTGCTCGGGCGTGAATCCCTGTGGAAGTGTCGCCAGCGGAGCGCCCGTGGTCGGGTCGTTGAGGGCGATCGGGCCGCCACTCTTCGTCGCGGTCGGCACGCGCTCCACCGTCTCGCCGCCGCTCTTGACCGTGGGCGCCTCGATCTTCTTCGTGATCTTGTCGAGCAGGGGCGCGACGTGCGCGGCCATCTTGTCGGCAATCTTGCCCTGCACGGCCGCGACGTTCGTGTCTGCGGCGATCTGCTCGGGCGTCTTGCCCATGGCCGCGAGGCGCGCCTCCATGAGTGATTGGACCCGCTTGAGCATCGAGGCGCCGCGCAAGTCGACGTCGGCGAGCATCTGTGCCCGCGCCTCGCGCGCGTCCTGCTCTCCGGTGCGAGCCATGACGACGGAGTCTTTCAGCTTGCTGATGTGCTCGCGCTGCTGATTGAGGATGCCGTCGATGATTTCGCCCACCGTGTCGATGGTCGGGGCCGCCTTCCCAACGCGGACCATCGCGGCCTTTTGGATCGCGTCGCCGATGCCCCCCAAAGCCATGGCCACGCCGCGCACGATTTTTCCGTGGTTGTCGGTGTTGCCGTAGAGCGATGGCGACGACATGGCGTCGAGCTCGGCCTGCCTCTGCTGCGTTCGCTCGCGCGCCTTGGCGATGTCCTCCGCCGCCTGGCGCATGACGAAATCCTGGTCAGCGGCCTGATGGCTATGAATGTCGGCGGTCTCGGCGGCGGCGGCCTTCTTGAGCGGCGCGGCGGCATCGGCCTGCACCTGCGCCTCCTTCGCCGCCTCGGTTTCTGCGGCGCCAGCCTGCTCGAGCTGCGCGCCGGCGGTGGCGCGCTCAGGCGTCTGCGTGACGGTCTCAGTCGACGTCTCGTCGCCGGGCTTCGTCGTCTCGAACGTGCGCCGCTTCTCGAACTCCGGTAGTGGAGCGGCGGCGTTGATGGTCAGGCTGTCGGCCACTAGCGGCGCTCCGGCATCGTGATCGGCTTGGGCGGCGGCTCTTTCGGATAGGGCGATGGACCCCAGCGCACGCTCCCGTCGTCCTTGGTGCCCTCGACGGCCGCCACGCGCTCGTGCAGGCGCCCCATGCCGGCGAGCATTTTCGTTATCACGTCCGGGCTGATGTACCCGGTCCCGTCGGCGCCCACGGCCGTGTCCTGCGGGCGCATCTCCTGCACGACGGTGCCGAGCTTCTGGCCCGGCCCCGTCGTGCGCGGGTCGCCCGGGTCCTTCCACTCCCACGATCGCGGCGAGAGCGAGGCCAGGAACGAGTCCGCGTCCTTGGAGCCGTCGCGGATATCCGTCTTGAGGCGCTCGTCGGAGGCAATCATCTTGCCAGCGGTCCCGATGAGACCACCGATGGCCGTCGAGTTGGCCGCCTGGTTGTTGAGCTGGTTCTGGGAATTGATGGAGGTGGGCGCGAATGCGCCGATTAGGCCGGTCTCGGCCGCCGTACGAAGATTTTGGTCATTCGTGTTGTTCGTTTGCTGCTGCAAGATATTGGCGCTCTGGTTTCCCTGATTCGCGGACAGGGTATTCGCCGCGTTCGTCGTCGCGATGTTGGTGTCACCGGTTCGCATTGCGGTGGCAGCGTCCACGAGTTTCGCACGCGCGTCGGCCTGTTCATTGGCCTTGAGAATGGCTGCGTCACTCGCCGCTTTATTGGCCGCGTCACCGCCGGCCGCGAGTCCCATGCGCAGCGCCTCACCAGGATTAGCGGCGCTGTAGGTCGCCGCCGTGCCCATGGCCTGACGTGAGGCTGCATCGGTGCCCTTGGTCAGAAGCGCGTCGGCCGCCGTGTTCGTGCCACCGCTGGCGACGCCCTGGAGACCGCCGATCGTGTTCTGCTGGATGCCGCGCGCCTGGTCGCTCTGCGTGGTGTCGACCGTCGGGGCTGTGACAACGGGCGCCGTGCCAGCGGTGCGATTTTTGTACTCGCTCGTGAGCTGGCCTGCGAAGCGCGACAGGTCTTGCGCGGCGGGCGTCTTGGAAATGTCGGGCGCGGCCGGGTTCGTGAGACCAACGGCGTTCGTGACCTTCTTCGCGTCGGTGAGCGGATTGAGGTAGTCGTACCAGGCCATTGGTTCTCCTTATGGTATCACAGCCCCGTCCCATAGAAGGGACCCACGCTCGACGGAGAGAATCCGAGTGGCACGACGCTCGGAAGCCACGGCAAGCACATCTGGTTGAAGTAGATCACGCTCGCGGTCCCGTTGTTGAACGTTCCGCCGTCGTGGAAGCTCGCATCCTTCGTCGTCCACCAAACGTCCGGGACGATGCCCATGCCAGCGCTTCGCGCGCCGACGGTGCGGCCGAAAAGACCCGTCTTCGTGAGCAACCATTTTCCGCTCTGCTCATCGACGTGCGGCCAGTTCGCGAAGACCCATGCCGGATGCCCCGAGTCCGTGCCCTCGACGGTGAAATCAGCCTTGATGATTCCCGGCGCGCCTTGACCGAGGTTCATCTGGTTGGACATGACCGCGTCCATGTCGGGCACCGGCGCGCCGCTGTTCTGATTCGGGCCGCCGAAGATGATGAACGCGAACACCGGGATCGTCCACGCGGGCGACGGATTCAGCGGCCGGTAGATCATGAGCACGACCTGCGTGTGGTTCGTGCCCTGTATGACGGTGTAGGTGCATGTCCCGTCGTCGCTGTTCCAGGTGTGCGTTGTGTAGAGCTGATCGATCGCCGGGTTGCCCTCGCGGCCAAGCCAATTCGTCCCGCCGCCATAGCTCAGATCCTGCACGAGTACCTGATCGGTTGCCGTCGGTGGAACGGCGATGGCGCCGCCCGTGAACAAGCCCGAGGGTGACATATAAAGCGTGTACTCGACCCAGCCCGCGTCGATGGTGATTCCCATCTGGATCTGAACGCCGTCACGCCGTTGCAAGAGGATCCAGGAGTAGCCGCCGATCGAACCGCCCGGGCGCGCGATGGACCCAAGCGTGGTCCACAGATTCGAGGCCGACATGGACACGAACGTCGAGCTTTGGACGCACGTCCACTGGCCCGTCGAAATCAGGTCAGCGACCCATCGGATCGCCCAGTCCTTCTGATTCGAGTTGAGGTTCCCGAGGAGGGAGTTTTGAATGTTTGGGTGAATGATCCAGTTCTTCCGCGTCTGCGGCGGCAGAATGTCGGGCACCGGCACGGGCGGCGCCACGCCGCTGCCAAGCCACCGCGTCCCCGCGACCGGAGGCGGCGCGCCCATCTTCGCGCCCACGATGGTCCACCACTCCTCAAGCCGCACCGTCGCATCTCCCGTCGGAAGCTTGAGCTGCAGCGAGAACGATTGGCATTTCTGCCGCACGGGCCGGCCTTCGGTGCGCAGGAGGCCAGGGGCCGCGGCGATATTGCCCGGCGGCGTGAACGTCTCGAAAACCGTATCGTCGTCGTCGAAGAAGATTTTCAGCTCGGCGCCGCTCACCGTGCTCGATGTCGTGACCGTGCCCTCGGCGCGCGCGCGATAGAGGCGCAGCCAACCGCCCACGCCAGTCGGCCGAATCCATGGCGAGCGAATGATTCCCTGATACGTCGTCCCTGCGTCGGCTGGCGCCGCCGAGTCCGCGCCTTCGATCCACATGTGCCCGTCGCTCGTGAGAAAGCACTGCGTGTCGCCGCCAAGCATCTTCGTCATGACGATGGTGCCCGCGGTGAACCCTCCCGTGTCGCGCTCCCAGTTGTTGAAGACGCGGTCATGGATGAAGCGATAGTGCGTCGTCTGGATGCGCACCTCGTTCTTGGCCGGGGAGAGCACCATGCCAGTCACCGTCTCGGGAGACGTCACGAGCGGCATCGACAGGTACTGGTCAATCGCGGCGCCCACGAAGTCGACTTCTTGCGAGCGAGAGACCCGCTTTACGCCGCCGGCAGCAGTCATGTAGACCTCGGCGCCCGTCGACATGAAGGGACCACCCGCGATACAGCCGTCTTCCTTGGAGATGCGGACGAAGACAGGATCGGAACCGTTGCCGGCGTTGTCTTTCTGCGCTCCGCTCGACACGTAAGAGGCATTTCCCTTGAAGAGCACGACCCGATCGTCCATCGCGGTCAAACCGGTGGCAGTACCTAGTCCGTCATCGGTATCCACAACGAACTCGGCGGGAAACTGCGGCGAGGCTCCGGCCTGGATCGGCTTGCTGTAGCGGACCCGCGTCGGAAAGTCGCGCTCGACACCATAGAGTCGGCCCCCGAACTCTGCGACGTGCAACATGGCCGGGACAATGGTGCTTTGCAGCTCGGCGCTGATGGCCTGCGACAGCACGTTGTCGCCGCTCTGGTCGAGCCAGGTAATGCGCGTCGTGTTGGCGATGGTGTCCGTCACTTCGTGCGCGAGGAAGAACTGCGAGCCGTTGTCGAGCGTGCGCCAGAACTTCACCGTGCGCAGTCGCGCCGCGTTCTCGAACGGCGTGGCATCCGCGACCACCGTGATCTGATTGTTGCCGGCCATCGCGGCAGCGGAGACCACGGCCTGGATGCTCGGGTCGGAGTCCCATGAGTTGCCGTTCTCATCGTAGAGCGTCGTCGTGATGACATAGGCGTAGCGCTGGCCAGCCGTGAGTGAGCCGGCGCCGTTGCTCGGTGTTAGCGTGGGCTGAAACGGGCGCGCGCTGGCCCCGAGCGAGCATAGGAGCTGGCCCGTGGCCGTCTGCAAGAGCGAGCCGACAGGTAGGTACGCGCACTGCTGCGTTTGCACGCCCTGGCCCTGGTTCTGGCCCGTGCGCGTGATCGCGTTCATGTACTGCACGGACCACGCGTCGACGGCGTACCGGGTCGCATCCTGCCCCGGCGAAATGTCGAAGCCGATCACCCTCGGAAGGCAGGTGACGAATCGGTCCGTACCCGTGCGCTGCACCTGAGGTACGCAGGCCCGCTCGATGAACCCGGCACCCGCGTTGAGCGGCAATAGGCGCGCCTGCGGCTCGGTCCATTGGTTCGAGATGGTGGACACGCCATTCTCGAACTCCAGCGCCATCTCGAGATATGTCGGCTGCGTGTCCGTGGCCGCACTCCCAGTGACGTAAGCGATGTAGCGCATGGAGTCCGTACCCGGCTCACGCCACCCGTTCGTGGCAAGCTCCACGAGTTGGCCCCATACGGCCGGCGTAAGATTGACCACGGCGCTCGTCGTCCCGTTGCGGCACTTGACCGCGCGGAGCTGCGGCGCACCGGCGGTGTGGTACACGATCATCCAGCCCGGCGTCCCCGTCGTCGACTGGTAGGCCACACCCGAGATGTTCATGGCGTCTACGGTATCCGCAAGGTGGTTCGTCTGAATGACGCCCACGGCATTGAGACGCACCACGCGTACCTCAGGCAGCGCGCTCGTCACCGCGACATAGCGCGTCCCGCTTGCGTCAGGGTCGGGGAGCAGCGATAGAGTGCCGCCAGCGTCCTGCCCCGGCGTGTACTCGGTCGGCGTGTCGGTGAGTGGGTTGTACTCGACGATGCGAAGGCCGCCCGTGGCCACGTTGTCGCGAAAGGCGATCGTGATGGTGTCGCCGCCGTAGTAAATCGCGTCGAGGAACAGATCCAACCCGACCTTCCCGTTGGTCGAGAGCGTGGTGACGCCGCCGACCTGTAGACCCGTCGTCGTGCTCCACCGCGCACACGAAACGACACCGCCCGCGCTGGCCGCCCACACGAGGATTAGCATGTTCGCGACCGACGAGTACACGCAGTGCGGGCGCATCGCCGTCGTGAAGTTCCCGAACATCGAAGACGAATAGAGGGTCATTCCCCCTGCGTCTGTGAGTGACACTTGAAAGCCCTGGTTGCCCGCGCGCGACCACCAGGCCGTGAGTCGGTAGCCGCCACCCTCGGCCAGCGAGTACGACGAGACGAACGTGAGCGCGGGCGAGACCGCCCTGCGCGTCCAGATGCCGGGCGTCGTCTGCGCGCACTGCTGCGCGTTCCCGCTCACGTTGAACGTGACCTTGGGCGACATCCAGCGCGGGAGCGCCGTGGGCGTGTAGACGCGGCCAGCGGTGGCGTTGTCGGTCTGGCGGCAGAGGCCGACGAGGCCGCCCCATGGCGCCTCGGCCGCGATGACCGGGACGTTTGCGCCCGGCAAGTCATCGAGGGCGTTTTGCGAGTTGCCGCCGCGCGTGCGCCACTCGTTTTTCCGTTCCTGGCGCACGTTGTCGAGCACGAGGTTCGAGCCCGGCGCGAGCATGATCGGCGCGTTCTTCGACGCGATACCGCCCGTGATTGGCCACGATACTGGAGCCTTAGGAAGGCCGCTCACGTTGCGACCCCCGTCACGTAGACATCGGCCGTGAAGCTCGCCGCCGAGCCCGGGAGCGTCACGGTGGCGCCTCGTAGGACCATGATCGCCGTCGGTCCCACCGCGGCCGCCACGCTCTCCGGTGTCGGCTTCGCGATGATGCCCTGAAGCTCCACGATGGCCTCATAGAACGACTGCAACAGGACTTGCAGCGCCCGCGGGTCAGCCACCGACGAGGACGTAGGCTTCTTGACGTTCGCGCTCATCCGGGCGGCGCCCACAGCCATCGCGAGACGCGGCGCACGTCTTCGATCGTGTCCGGGTCCGCGCTGCGCTGGTCGGACGCCCAGCCGATGAGTGCCTCCTGTGCCGTCGCGAGAATCTGCGCGCTCTGCGTGATGTCGCTCTCCTCGCGAGAGAGCGCTTGCACGACCGCGTGATATACCACGTAGTCCTGGAACTGCTCCAGTTCCACGTCGAAGACGTCCGTGTCGTTCACGAGCACCGGCGCCGCGGGGATGTAGACGTAGTCATAGGTCCCGTTGCAGTTTTGCAAGGGCTCGATGTAGAGCTGATTTCCCTGCAAGCGGTAGCTGCGCTCGAACTGCTGCGAGCCGTTCCGCATTGACTGCTTTTGCAAGTAGACCTGGCCCTGCGTGCCCGGCTGGTAGCGCACGGCGCGCATCTCGCGGAAGTCAGCGGCCAGCGTCACGTTCGGGACCGACGTCAGCGTAAAAGGCGCGACCGTCGTCACGCGGAAGTCCTTGTTGATGCGCGTCACGTCGGCCCACATGGCGCGGATGCCGTCGTTCACCAGTGTATTCCACTGGGGATCTGACAGCACCGCGCTCCCCGAGATGTCATACAGAACCTGTACTCGGTCTCGGAACTGGGCCAACGTGATCACCACCGCCTTCTATTACTCGTCGCGGTCGATGCAGGCCTTGACGAACTGCCGCAACGCCGTCTTGAACGTCTCTGGGTCCTTCGTGCTCATCAGGTCCTGCACGGCGCTCGCCTCGATGGAGTCGTAATCCCCCATCTCGTCGCCGCCTTCGGTCTCGGACGCGGGCTCACCACCCGGGTCGTCGCCCTCGGCACGCACCTCCTCTTCGGGCTCGCTCGCTTCCTCCTCGGGCGAGCCCTCCTCTTCGTCCTTCGACTTCTTCTTGGCCTTCATGCGGGCCGCGATTTCGACGGCCGAGACCGCCATGTTACGCGCCCCTTCCGACGGCGAAGAGGCACATGATGACTAGCCCCGACGGCGGGAGTGCATCGGCGTTGTCGGTGCCCTCCGTGAACTGAAGGTCAATGGTTCCGACCTTCGTACCGGAGTCCACGTTGTTGTTGCGCCAGAAGTGATCGTACCCGGTCGTATTGGCGCCATAGATGGCGTCTGTCGGTCCGATCGTTTCGCAGGCAGGAAGAAACAGGTGCTTGTATGCCGCCGGAAGGGTGTACGTATAGCGCCCCGTTTTTGTTGCCGTTTGTACGGCCGTCACGCCGCCCTTTGCGAGGACGGTTTGCGAGGAGATAGCGCCTGCGGCGCCGATGGTCATTTGATGCGCGAGCCACATCAGTCCCTTGAAGCCGACGAGGCCCAATGGAGGGAACGGCGCGCGCCGGTCGTAAACAGGAGTGCTCATTGCGACCTCTTAGAACTTCTGAGTGGCGGTGAACTTCCCCACGACGTTGTGGCAGGGCGCGTTCGTGCCCATGGAGTCGTAGGCGCCCACGCGGCACTCGACACCGTCATCGGCCGTCTGACGGAGGATCTTGTTCCCGTCGGCCGTGATGAAGTCGGGAAGCCGCGACGTTCCGGCGCCGTAGACCGTCCACGAGTCCATCTCGGCCACGACCGACATGTCACGCGGGCAGTACCGATCCGAAAACACGCGGATGTCGCCGTAGTTCGTCTGCACGACCACGCCGTCGAAGCCGATGCCCATCGGTCCTTTGACCGTCGTCGGGCGGTAGCGGCCCTGACCCTGCGCCAGGAGGTTGCCGTAGCGCGTGGGGTTGAAGTACGCCATGCGCGGCTTACCACCGAAACGGTCAGCCTCGACGGCGGCCTGGATCAAGAACTCCTCCTCGGTCATCGTGGTCGCGTCGACGACGGTCCCGAGCAGGCGGCCGTCCACGTTGCGATCGCCGAGGTTCATGAAGTTCTCACCGCCCGCGGGAGCGGCGAAGGGGCACCATGCGCCGTAGCCGGCCATCGCGAGCCGCGTGGGCGTCGCGCTGTTCTGGCGGTCGCCAGACGAGAAGATGTAGTCACCGGCGATGGTGCCCGTGACGGTGTTGATCGCCGCGTTGAACGTGAGCTGGCCGAGGTTCAGGTTGATGCCCGTGACCGTGAGCACCGCCCCCGCGTTGCGAAGCGCGGCCGCATTGAGCGACGAGGAGAACACGACGTCCTGCCCGACCTCGTAAAGGACGATGTCCTCCTTGACCTCCAAGATGCCCGTGGTCGTGGTGACGTCCGTCGTCGCGTCCAGGTTGCCGATGGCGCCCCAGCCCGAGCGGTAGACCTTCGTCGAGATGCTGTGCATCGTGGCGTCCAAGATGCCGTCGAGCTGCGCGACG
>Ga0307475_10000192_pt1 | contig 37201 bp, 26 predicted proteins | sample atmos_gasesECM1C_FD_203317 | JGI IMG/M metagenome (GOLD analysis project Ga0307475, IMG submission 203317) | Hardwood forest soil microbial communities from Morgan-Monroe State Forest, Indiana, United States - atmos_gasesECM1C_515 | ecosystem: Environmental > Terrestrial > Soil > Temperate... | reverse complement strand
ATGGTAACCGGATTGTTGCACCCAATGCACCAAAGAGTTGAAACGAAGTGTTCGAGCAGGTGGCTGTAAATGCTTGATGGCAATGTAGATTATACTGTCCGCCGGTCACTCAGCTGAATAGAGCGTCTGCCTCACGGGCAGAGGGTAAAAGACCGAAAAACACCTTCTTCCTCGCGATAAATGATTTAGAATCAATACACGCAGTGCGCCCGTAGCTCAGTTGGATAGAGCGTCTGCCTTCTAAGTGGACGCAAATCAAATCTAAGTCGTTGTTCCGGTTGCGCTTACGAGTTCCGAGCGATCCTTGGCCTGCTCCAAAGTTGCTCCAAACCCAGATTAAGATTCACAGTTCTTAGTCGCAAATCGAGGCGCGAAGCTAGGTACTGAAAAACAAGAAGCGAAACCTTGAACAGAGAACGGCGCCAAAGAGCGCGCCGAATCGAAGCAGCGAGTCAGAAAAACACTGCTGGAGAAACATTAAATCGTTTGCTCAATTTCTCGATGTGGGTTTTATTGAGGTCACGTTTCTTATGCAAGACTTCGGATACGATGCTTTCAGAGCCAAAGATTGGAACCAGATCTTTCTGGCGCAGACTATTCGCATCCATCAACGTGCGAAGCACTACGACCGGAGAAGCATCAGGAATGGAATGATGCTCTTCTTCGTATGCTTCGATTAGGGTCATCAAGACTTCGGCATACTTCTCTTCTTCAGTTGTTGGATTATCTTTGCTTGCCAGTTTGTCCAAGACGCTTAGGTACTGTTCATGTTGACGCTCGGATGTGATCGGCGTTGGCGAGCCAACTTCGAGTGCGTATTTTTCGGGCACTGCAATCATCATTTTTGCCACTCCTTCTCGTCGTATTCGGCGTGACTCAAAATGCGTCGGATGTAAACCATTCTCCATCTGTATTTGATAGTGGCAATCAGCCTGCATTTATTATGGCTTATATCGAAAACAACGAAGCGCCCGACAATATCTGAATTTCTCCAACTGTTCCGAACCTCAGCAAAGTTTTTCCAATCTGCGTTCTTCGCGATCTTGTACCAAGCGTTTAGAGATGCGCCCCATTCGCTGTGCCTTGCGGTCGCTTCTCTAAGCGCCTTCCGGCTGACGATCCGCATAACAAAGCTTCGCATTTTGCGAAGTTTTAGTCAAGCAGAAAAATGATGTTTCGCTTGGCGAATTGCGGTCAATCATGAGAAGCAAGCGCCTTCAGTAAGACATCAACAACTTCTGCATAGGTCAAGCGCCCGTGACGATGTCGGTGACGTTCTCGATTGGATTGGAACCAAACCGTCGTCCTGCGGAAGCGGAATTTAGGTGGCATCTGTTTCTCCGTTCCGCCCGTTCCAATTGGCGCCAAGTTGCTTCAAGGATTAACAATCACCACGATCCAAGAAGCACTCGAAACCCCGGCCCTGCAGTCTAATTTCTAATTTCCGCACCGCCCTTCATCGCATTTCACCCATTGGTCGGTTCCGACAGCCTTGTCAATCGCAACAGTGGCTTCCACAAACCTGGCCTGCAGTCCTGATTTCGACCCGATATGATAGGCGTCGCTCCAAACTTCTTTTGACTTTCCATCGATCGCAATTCTTACCCCAACTCTGGACGTATGGAAACCCCACGCGAAGGCTCTATCTTCGAGGTTGAAGAAATCTGCCTGGTCAAAATCCACGAGCAGACTATGAATTTGGTCTTTAGTAATGACGACCTGTTTGGGGCCTCGGTCTCGAACGAAATGGTCGCCCACATAATCAACCGTCCCGTTCCCCTGGATCGTAACCTTGTAAACGGGGCAGCGTATTTGGCAGTCTGTCCGCCACATTTCGATGTTCAACGATTCCGGATCTTTCGCGTGGACGAGAACATACGGCTTGCCTGGTAACCACAAGGCGGCAAGCGCCCCCAGCGCTAGCGCCGAAGAAAAAAGCATCCATTTGCTGCTACCGTTACTGCGCTCCATCGGAGTAGCAATTCTCGGGGAACTCTTCAAGTAGAGCAGCCATGCGGCACCGTATACGACATAGATCAGCAGGAAGACACGGGGAGAATACACTTCGTAAAGTGGCGTGATTGCATTTGCATTTCTCCATAATATTGGGAGCCAAAAACAGTAGTGCAAAAGAATCAGGAAGCCAATTGCCCAGGCGGAAAGAGGGCGCCAGCGATACAAGAGGAATAGAAAGCCAATGCAAAGAAACTCCGGAGCAGCAATGGCCCATATAGGGCTCATCGTCGGTTGTTTCCAGTCGCGATGAAAGATGGAAAGGTAAACACCGGGAAGAGCCAACAGGGCGAGAAAACTTGCAATGGCATTCGCAAAAACAGCCAACGACCGAGCGCGCAAGAGGAAGCGGAGGAAAAGCAACAAGATCAGGCTCAGCCCAATCGTCGATATCGCAAACGCAAAATCCACGCCAACTTGGCTTCCCGGATTTGGCAGCCTGCCGTACACAGGATTCGAAGTACGGAGATGCAGGAGATTATTGATCCTGACCGCGCTACGAAGGAAGTAGTAAACGAACGCATAGCCATCAGTCGTGCCCTTGCTGTAGGCCACTTGAGTGAGGTTGTACATCGTAATGCCGTAGGAGAACGCAAAGGCGAGATTCAAAGAAAGAAGAATCTCATAGGAGGCCCGAATGTGGTCATTATTCAGAGATGGAGTTCTTGCCATTCAGGGGCACCCGTTCGCTTTACAACTCAGCGGAGCAATTGCAAACTGGCCCCTCTAATCATTTGACACCGGCCGCATGCGGATGTTCCTCAACACAATTATCCGTTCGATTTCGTGGGTCGGCCCGAATATTGAACTGTCGATGTGCAAAGAATTCTTTCCCCTCCTGAGTTCTCGGTGACGCAGAGGCTTGCGAAAGCAGAGTCAATGAGCGTCCGTCTAACACGTCTAACCGTTTCGCCGGTTCTAGTTGCTCCAAGTTGCCCCAAACTTTCGGAAGAATCGAACGCCGAACTGACGTTGCAACTTTACTGGAATCAATCGAGTAGCCAAGGACGCACCCTCAGCTCAGTTGGACGGAGCGTCTGCTCCTGCGGCAGAAGGTCAATCCGTCCAAAACGGTGTTCATGCGGGTCGTAAATGCTTTAGAATCAGGGTTAGCAGTGCGCCCGTAGCTCAGTTGGATAGAGCGTCTGCCTTCTAAGCAGAGGGTCGGGAGTTCGAGTCTCCCCGGGCGCGCCATCCCAGCTCTTGCCGTTGACCTCAGCTCGCAAAGCAGGTGCTCTCTCTGGCTGAGCTATCCGTCCATACGATGTAACCATTATTAATGTCAAAGCGTTTACAGCTAACAATTCGACATCACCCACATCGATTTTCGGTCGATTCGGTCCAACAACGTGCTTTTGGACGGAAGTTCGAAGCCGAAGCTAATCCTTTCAAGCAGCTCATTCCGGAAAGCAACAACATTTTTGAGCTTCGAGTAGCGGCCCGATCTCTTCGTCCTCGTGGCTCATCCAGAAATGCTCCAAGTCCTTCAGCACATCGTTTTTGCGGTAGCTCTACACCGCGCGAATTCACAGGACTAATCCCGCCGTAGAACCCGGACAGTTTTCGCTTTGCCGACCATCCAACCACGAGCGCATGAGTGCCCGTCTGCGTTGGCATTCCGATGGCGCCACTCGTGCGGGCCATCCTTTCCCTTTGCCAAACTAGGAGAGCACCGGTACACTCCTAGCTAGACTAGGAGGCCATGGCACTATGAGCAAAACCGCGGAACTACTCCCGGGCACACTCGATATGCTGATTCTCAAAGCGGTGTCCTTGAAACCCCTCCATGGATACGGTGTGTTGGTCCGCATCCGGCAGATCTCAGGGGACGCACTCGAGATTCCACAGGGATCCTTATATCCGGCCCTCTACCGATTGGAACACCACGATCTCATCGCCGCCGAATGGGGCCAGAGCGAGAACAATCGCCGCGCGAAGTATTACACCTTAACCGCAGCCGGGCGCCGCCGCCTACGCGACGAAACGGCCGGCTGGAATCGGCTAGCGACTGCGATTGCCGCGGCCTTGAATACGACGTCGGAGGAGGTGTGACATGTTCAAGCGCTTGCGTTCTCTGTTTCGTGTGCTCACTCGACGGCGTGAATTTGAAGACGGTATGAGCGAAGAGCTTCGCTTCCATATCGAGCAATACGCCGATGAGCTGGTGCGTTCCGGCATGTCACCGGAAAAAGCGGCTCGCCTCGCGCGGGTAGAGCTTGGGAGCCTTACCAATATCAAAGGGGATTGCCGCGAGGCGTTCGGAGTTCACTTGTTTGATGAATTTCGCAGGGAGCTGAGTTACGCTGCCCGATTGCTGCGAAAGACGCCCGGATTCACAGCTACGGCTCTTCTGACACTCGCCGTTTGTTTCGGCGCCAATCTAACAATTTTCGCGGTGATTGACTCGGTGTTGCTCCGTCCGCTGCCGTTTCCTGAACCCGGCCGGCTCACGACGATATTCAATACCTATCCGAAAGCGGGCGTCGATCGCGACGGCGCCTCGCTAACCAACTACTACGAACGCCGCGGCCATCTTCCCGCCTTCGCCTCGCTCTCGATCTATTACTATGGCACCGAGATTATCGGTGAGCCCGGCTCAACCGAACGCGAGCCGACCATGCGCGTATCCCCGGATTTTTTCTTGACTCTTGGACTCGGCCCGGCGATCGGACGCACTTTCACAGAAGAAGAAACCACTTCTGAAACCGATCATGTTGCGATTCTTTCCGACGCATTCTGGCGGCAACGATACAACGCCGATCCCAATGTGATCGGAAGGCTGGTTCGTGTAAACAGTGTTCCCAGAACTGTGATTGGCGTCTTGCCTCCCACCTTCCGCTTTCTCTCTTCCGATGCCCGGGTGTTCCTCCCTATTGCATCGCGCCCTGAAAATCGCTTGCCTTCACGGCGGCACGCTGGGGGAAATGTTATCCAAATGATTGCCCGGCTCAGATCGGACGCCACGCTCGCGCAAGCTCAGTCTCAGCTCGACGCGCAGAATGCGGCTTTGGAAGTCGACGACCCCCAGGCCAAGATGATTGCCGATGCGGGATTTCGTTCCCTGGTGGTGCCGTTGCATGCGGACCACGTCGCAGCCATTCGCCCCACGCTACTCTTGCTGGAAGCAGGCGTACTCGTCCTTCTCTTGGTTGGCACAGTCAACCTGGTGAACCTGCTTCTCATTCGTGCCAGCGGTCGCGTCAAGGAACTCGCGGTACGGCAGGCCCTCGGCGCCAGCCAGGGATACATCGTCAGCGAAACGCTGGTCGAAACGACCTTGCTGACGCTCGTCGGAGGACTGCTTGGACTCGGCGTCGGCGCCGGTGGAATCCGGCTCCTGGACGCACTGGGTTACGACCGTTTACCGCTGGGAGGGCGCATCGCCTTCGATGTGCGATTGGCACTGGTCGCCCTGCTCGCGGCCATCGTCATAGGCCTCGTGCTCGCAGCGCCCATCGCATGGTTCAATCTTCGACGCCATCTAGGTAACGCGCTTCAATCGGAAAGTCGGGGTGAAACGAGTGGACGCACTGGTCAAATCCTGCGTCAAAGTTTCATTGTCGCTCAGATTGCCTTGGCATTCGTTCTGTTAGCTGGAGCCGGCCTGCTCGGGCTCAGTCTTCAGCGAGTGATGGCCGTTTCTCCGGGCTTCCAGTCCGACCACATCCTCACCGGACAAATCTTGCTTCCCTGGGCAGACTACCCGGATGGGACGGCCCGTCTGAAATTTGTTGAAAGCTTGATGGACAAAATCGGCCACCTGCCAGGAGTGTTGACCGCGGGCGTAGTCGACAATGTGCCTTTTAGTGGCAAGAGCGGCAAAAGCGCCGCCACCGTAAAAGGCCGCATTCTCCGTCCGGGTCAATCAGCGCGAGGACACTACTCTTACGGCGTCGGGGGCGACTACTTTCGCGCCATGGGTTTCTCCCTGCGGGCAGGACGATTCCTAACCGCCGACGATTCACGCCGCGCCGAGCGGGTCTGCGTTGTGGATGAAGACTTCGCGCGATACTACTGGCCAAGCGCTAGCGCCATTGGCCAACAATTGTGGGAAGGGTCCGAAGCGGGGAAGGATGCCGAGGTGTTCACTGTCGTCGGCGTTGTCGGTGGCGTGAAACAGGCGGGGCTCACCGAAGACGAAGCCCAGGGCGCGATTTATTATCCCTATGCCTTCCGTTTCAATGACAGCGTCTTCGTCGCCGTCCGCACGAGCCTTCCACCGGAATCGCTGGAGTCGGCGCTCCAAAAGGTAGTTCGGCAAATCGACGCCGACGTTCCAGTCGACGGCCTCCAGTCAATGGAAACTCGCATCGCCGATAGTCTGGTCGCCCGTCGCTCGCCGGCACTGCTGGCTGGCCTCTTCTCGGGGATCGCTCTGCTACTCACCGCCGTCGGAACCTATGGCGTGTTGAGTTACGCCGTGTCACAGCGTCGCCGCGAGATCGGTGTGCGCGTGGCCTTGGGCGCGCAACCGTCGCGGATCCGCAGCCAGTTCTTGTCCCTCTCGTTACGCCTGCTCGCTGCCGGAACGCTATTAGGCTTGATCGGAGCATGGCAGGCTGGCCGAGCCATGCGAACGGTGCTCTTCCACGTACCGCCGCTTGACCTGCCAATCCTCGCCGCTGCGGCGTGCGTGACGGGAGTAGTGTGTCTCGCCGCTTGCCTGCTGCCATCTCAACGCGCCGCGCGGATATCCCCGATGGAAGCGCTGACCGAGGCGTAGAGAATGTGCTCAACCGTGGGCCTAAGGTGCAGTCATTGGTTTCAGTGTGGAATTTAGCCTGTTCTGACGGGCAAGCTGCAATTTATCGGTTCGTCCGTCGGATTGGTACCGACAAACGCGTAGTGTTTACTAATTCTTGTAAGTGGGTCGGGTCCCATTCATGCGCCGGTCTCTCGCGACTACGCGCGATCTATTTCCTCAGGCTCATTTTGGGCCGCCGACGGGTGCGCTTCACCCGCCGCCCATGGTGGCGAGCCGTCCGCGGCGTCAAGGGTCTTCGATGAACGCCCGCTTTCGCGGGCGCCGTTGACCCCGCTCCCGGCTCGCAGGCGCGGAGGTGTCTGAAAAAAACTCTTGACAGCGCCGACGACGTTATACACGGGACTTAACGGGTCTTTCCCCGAGCGGCGCACCGTGGGTCATGGAATGGTTTGCGATCCAGTGACCTTCTGAGGAGCTTTTGCGATCTTGCATGTATGGCGAAAGGCTTCTTTGCCGTAAAGAGAACTGCGGGCGGAGATCCGGTCCGAGCGCGAATTACGAATCCGCTTTTAATTCGTTTTCCCTGGAGTGGTCTTTTCGACCACGACCGCCCCGGCCTTCATGACCCAGCGGACATTGTTGATGGTTACGTTGACATCGGCCAACGGATCTCCCTCGACGGCCACGATGTCGGCGAAATAGCCGGGCGCGATGGCGCCAAGCTCTTTTTCCTTGCCGAGCAGTGCGGCGGCATTGGTGGTGGCTGTCGCGAGGGCTTGTTCCGGCGTCATGCCTAGCTTTACAAACCAGCCGAGCTCGCGCGTGTTCTCGCCGCACATGGTGAAGAGCGCGTCCGAACCCATGGCGAAGCGGACGCCCGCTTTGAAAGCGTGGCGTGCGGTTTCAAAATTGCGGTGGATATAGTCGTTGAGGCCGTCGGCAATTTGCTTTTCGTTGTCCCAACCGAAAATGGAGATGTGCTCAACGTACCAGCGATTGTGATCGATCGTGGGGACATAGTAGGTGCCGCGACGGGCCATTTCGGCGATGGTTGCGTCGTCCATGTCGGTGGCGTGCTCGATGGAATCGGCACCAGCGCGGACGGCATCGCGCGCGCCATCGGGACCGTAGCTGTGGACGGCGAGACGCTTGCCATATTTGTGGGCCAGGTCGGCTGCGGCTTTGATTTCGTCGAAAGTATAGGTCTGGAAACCGGTGACGTCTTTGTCCGTGCCTGTGGAAGCAAACATTTTGATGACATCCACGCCAGCGGCGACATGCTCGCGGACAACGCGCATCACTTCATCCACGTTATCGGCGCGGCCGCCCGAGGGGTGGGTGTAGCCGGGGCGCGGGGGAGCATCCGCGATGTAAAGGCCGTACCCGGCGACGAACATCCGCGGTCCGACCATGGCGCCCCGGTTGATGAGGTCACGCATGGCGATGTCGTCCCAGTCATTCGCGGAGAGATCGCGGACGGCGGTTACCCCGGCCTGGAGGGTACGGAGCGCATTCTCCTGCGCGAGGAAAACGGTAACGGCGGGCAAGCGCGCGCCGCTTACTTGGTCGAATGGCGGCACCTTGGAAGCTTGGTCCCAGTAGTAAGTGGTGTGCGTGTGAACGTCAATCAAGCCGGGAATGGCGGTGTAGCGGCGGAGGTCAATCACTTGGGCGCCAGCGGGAATCTTTGCGGCGTCGGTGGTGACATCGAGAATGCGGTCACCACGAACAAGAATGATGGCGTCGTTCCAGATTTTGCCTTTGCCATCCACCACCTTTCCGAAGCGTAGCGCTTTCGTTGCTTCGGAGGTCTCGCCTGCGCGAGCCAATTGCGCGCCTGAAATGATTAGAAATGCGCACCACAGGCAGACAATTAATCGCTGCATATTCACCTCGCCGGAATTTTGCGGAATCTATCACCAACAACGGAGAGTTGGCACGATTTAACCAGAATTTCCTTTTTGGCTTCGAAAACAGCGCCATAGTACACCCGTATCGCTTATTCGCGACACTGTGAAATGATTTGCAACGGGAGCACTCCCGTCGGCCTATCATCCCCGAGCGCCCTCTTGGCGTGCTTCGCGTGTATTACATTTCTATGACAGGACCTGATTCTGAGCGGATACCAGATCGGGTTCGGTTCACGTAAGCAATTGGATCGACAAAAGAAAAGGACAAACGCCAGAGTCCTGCTGTCTCCGACCATCTGTCAAAAAAGCAGATGATCGGGGGTGAAGCCAACGGTGACGAGCTACTTACTCCTTTTTCATCACCATTAAGCACGCGTTTTGCCGCCATTTGTCACAATTAGTATTATATTTTTATGACAGAGAAAATCGCGGGGCCCATCAAGATATCGATCGGAGTGCGAGCATTCAGCGGAATCTCACTTCCTAGATCGGGACTTCTGGCCTGAAATAACTTCCGGTTGGCTGTCAATGGCTGCCCTGGGAAAAAGGCGCACACTCTTTTGGCCGCGTTGTCGCCCTGAGTAAGCACAAAATTCATCACGGGCGCATCTGGCTTGGCAAATTCTTCCCAACTCTTGCTGGCGTGCGCTGTCAGACTCCGATTTTCCAGGAGACCGTCGCTACTCGTGTCGCAGTGCCAGCAGCGGATCGGCCGCGGTCGCACGTCGCGCCGGGAAATAGCACGCCGCCAATGCCGCTAATCCCAGCACCGCCGCAATCACTACGTACGTCACGGGATCGCTCGGGCGCACTCCGAACAGCAGCCCTGTCATGGCCCGCGTCGCCAGCAACGCGCCAACTAACCCAATCAAGAGCCCCAGCGTCGCTACCCTCATCCCATGCCCCACAACTAACCGCAGCACATCTCGCCCTTGTGCTCCCAGCGCCACGCGCACGCCAATTTCGTGCAGCCGCTCCGTCACCGAGTAACTCATCACGCCATAAATCCCCACAAACGCCAGCACCAACGCCAACCCCGCGAACCCACTCACCAACCAAAGCGTCAGTTTTTGCGACGCCACAGTCTCCGCCACCACTCTCGACATCGTGCGCATGTCGTGCACCGGCAGTTCCGGGTCAATCTCGCTCACCAAACTTCGCACTGCCGAGTAAACCGAAGTCGGATCGTTCTTTGCGCGCACCGCCAACGACACATACGGCCACCACGGATTCTGTGAAAACGCCACGTATGTTTCCGCCGTCACCGGCTCCGCAAGGCCGTTCTGCAGTACGTTTTTCACCACGCCCACCACTTCCGACGGCTTGTCTCCCATGATAGTGAGGTGCTTTCCAATCGGGTCCTGTCCCGGCCAAAAATCCTGGGCCAATTTTTGATTGATCACCACCACCGGCGTCGAACTCGCTGTGTCCGACGCGCTCAGCTCTCGTCCTCGCAGCAGCGCTATCCTCATCGCCCGAAAATACCCCGCATTCACTCCGTGCACGCCGATGATCGGCTGGTGCCCGCGCTCGAATGGCGCGTGTCCGTCCGCGTTGCTCACTCCCGTCGTCGTGTCGTCGCCTTCCAATGGCAGATCGTTCGAAACTGCGACCCCTTCTATACCTGGGAGCGCGGCGACTCTCGGCAAAAGTTGTTCCAGTAGTTGCGTTGACCGCGCCTTGTCCGCATATCGCTCGCCGGTAAAGTTCATCCACATCGTCACCACGCCATCGCCGTTGAACCCGGGCTTCACTTCCAGCAATCTCCCAAAACTCCGGATCAACAGTCCCGCTCCCACCAAAAGCACGAGCGATAACGCCACTTCGCCGATCACCAGCCCGCTCCGCAATCGGTTGTGCGCTCGTCCTGTCGTCGCGCTCCGCCCTCCTTCTTTTAGAAACCCGCTCAGCCTCTGTCGCGTTGCCGCCAGCGCCGGCCCCATTCCAAACAGCAATCCCGTCAGCAGCGAAACGCCAAACGTAAACGCCAGCACGCTCATGTCTACGCTCACTTCCTGCACTCGCGGCAATTCCTGCGGACTGGCCGCCACCAGTACCCGGACCAATCCCCACGCCAGCGCCAGCCCCAGCGCGCCTCCGCACAACGCAAGAAGTACGCTCTCAGTCAAGAGCTGCCGGATAATCCGCAACCGTCCGGCACCCAACGCGCTTCGAATCGCAATCTCTCGCAGCCGCCCGACCGCTCGCGCCAGCAGCAAATTCGCAATATTCGCGGACGCGATCAGCAACACCAGCCCAACCACCGCCAGGAGCATCAGCAGCGGTTGACGTACTTGCCCCGTCGACAACTCCCGCAGCGGCGCGATCTTCGCGCTGTGGCCTGTCGTCGCCGGATATTTCTGATGCAGCGTCGCAAATATCCCGTTAACGTCCGCCTCCGCCTGCTGCACCGTTACTCCGGGCTTGAGCCGCGCAATCAAATTCAGGTAATGCGTTTCGTGATTCGTGCTCAGCTTGCGCTCCCAATCCGCGCCTGCGCTGAACACCTCCGGCACGGTGTTCACCGGATTCACCCAGACCTGCACATCTCGGCTATTCGGGTACTGAAAGTTCGCTGGCAGCACCCCTACGATCGACACCGGCCGCCCGTCCAGCACCATGCTTTGGCTCGTCACGTCGTGTTCGCCGCCAAAGTGCGCCTGCCAGAAACCGTAGGTCAGCAACGCCACGCGCGGCGTCCCAAAACACGCCTTCGCTCGGCAGAAAATTCCGCCCCATAATCGGTTGCACTCCCAGCGCGGAAAAAAAATTCGGTGTCACCACCATGCCTGGCAGCCGCTCCGCCGCTCCCCGTCCCGTCATCGTAAAGCTCACCCGGTGTATCCCCGCCAACTGCTCAAAAGACTGGTTTTGTGCCTGAAAATCCAGAAAATCCCCGGCAGAAAATGGCGCCCGCGCAAGGTTTGGCTGTACCTCCCAAAACCACACCAACCGCCCCGGTTCCGGGTAGGGCAGCGGCCTCACCAAAACCGCATTTACAATGCTGAAAATCGCCGTATTTGCTCCAATTCCCAACGCCAACGCTAACAGCGCGATCGCCGTCAGTCCCCGGCTTCGCCCCAGCATCCGTACACCAAACCGCAAGTCTTGCCAAACTGAACGCATACGGTCCTCCCACGCAAATCCGGTTTCGTCTGACCTGCGGATTAGACGATACACCCGCCACACCGGTAGGTCCTGAGACAGGCGACGCAACACCACCATTGGCTTGCGACTGTGCGTCGGCAAACAAGAAGTAATTCAGTTCCTTCCGGTTAGTCGGCATAAGCCGGAAGTAATTGAGCTACTTCCGGATTGCCCCGTGACTCGGCCGGAATCCCGAGAACCTGCGGATGATACAATCTCAATCAGTAAATCGGATCGGATGGCTGTACTCTGGAAGCGCGACGTTGTTTGAAAAACATGCGAATCGGACTGGCTGCCAGCGCGGCTCTTGTTCTAGCATCCCATGCCACGGCACAGACCCAGAACGGGCTGAACCTCATGCCGATGCCGACTTCCGTGCGGTCCGGAGCCGGGCGGTTGTCGGTCGATCCGTCGTTTTCCGTTGCCGTCACAGGTTTCAAGGATGCGGCGCTGGAGCGTGGAATCGGTAGATTTGTTGCCGAGCTTTCGCGCGAAACGGGGATGCTCCTCAGGCAAAAAACGGCTGGTTCCGCCGGTCCGACTCTGTTAATCCATGCGGCTCGCGGCAGGGAGAGTGTGCAAAGACTCGGCGAGGATGAATCGTATGAGCTCGTAATCACAGAATCCGGCGCGAACCTCACCGCGCCCAGTCCTCTCGGCGTCCTGTACGGCCTTCAGACCTTCCTCCAGCTCGTGGAAACGACCGCAAACGGATTTTCCGTGCCCGCCGCGACGATTGACGATAAGCCCCGCTTCGCCTGGCGGGGACTGCTTATTGACGTTGGCCGCCACTTCATTCCGCTGGAGGTGCTCAAGCGCAATGTCGATGGAATGGCGGCTGTGAAGATGAATGTTCTGCACTTGCACTTGTACGACAACGAGGGATTTCGAATTGAGAGCAAGCGCTTCCCGAAGCTGCAGGAGGCAGGGTCCGACGGGCTGTACTATACGCAAAACGAGATTCGCGAGTTTGTGGCCTACGCGCACGATCGCGGGATCCGCATTGTTCCTGAGTTCGAGATGCCGGGCCACAGCCGCTCATTGTTTGCCGGATATCCGGAACTAGCGAGCGGACCGGGACCTTATAAAGTTGACCCCGGCGGCGTGGATGCCGTCATGGACCCAACGCGGGAAGAAACTTACAAATTCATAGACAGGTTTATCGGGGAGATGGCTGAACTTTTCCCGGATGAGTATTTTCATATCGGTGGAGACGAGGTCAGTGGCAGCCAGTGGAACGCCAACCCCAAGATCCAAGCCTTCATGCAGTCGCATGGAATGAAAACCAATCCGGATCTTCAGGAGTACTTCGATCAGCGTCTTCAGAAGATCCTGAGCAAGCACCACAAAATCATGATGGGTTGGGATGAAGTGCTGCATCCCGACTTGCCGAAGACGGTCGTCGTGCAGTCCTGGCGCGGGCAACAGTCGCTGGCCACTGCGGCTCAACAAGGCTACCGGAGCTTGCTGTCCTTCGGTTATTACCTTGACCTGATGTGGCCAGCTTCGCAGCACTATGCGGTAGACCCCATGAGCGGCGCAGCTGCTTCGCTGAATCCGGAGGAGAAAAACCGCATTCTCGGCGGCGAGGCTTGCATGTGGACCGAATGGGTTACTCCCGAGAACATAGACTCGAGGATCTGGCCTCGCAACGCTGCGATTGCAGAGCGCCTGTGGTCTTCACCCGAAGTGCAGGATCCGGGCTCGATGTACACGAGGCTGGATAAGATAAGCCGGCGTCTGGAGTGGCTTGGTCTAACTCACAGATCCTCGCTGGTTCTTGCGTTCTACCGCATGGCGGATGCAAACGATATTTCAGCTCTTCGCACTCTGGCAGAAGTCGTGGAGCCCGTGAAGGACTACGCGCGCATGAACAGTCTGAAAGACGTGTGGGACTTTCGAGCTCCTCTGAACCGGCTGGTGGACATCGCTCATCCGGAGAGCGAGCTGGCGCGGCATTTCAGGGATGCTGTGCAGGCATATGCCGGAAGCGGTTACAAGGACGAGGCCGCCGAGGAAGAGATTCGGGCGCGGCTCATCCGCTGGCGTGACAACGACGCGAAACTGCATCCTGTTCTTGAGCGGTCTTTTTTGCTGAAAGAACTCGCACCGCTTTCGGAAGACCTTTCCACCCTCGCCGCCGCGGGGCTGCTTGCTCTGGATTACCTGGACAAATCGACACTCTCCCCAAATTCTTGGAGGGCGCAGCAACTCGCGCTGGTGGAAAGCGCAAAGACTCCAAAAGCAGATCTTCTGCTGATGGTGGTGGATCCGGTGCGGCTGTTGATAGAAGCAGGGGAAGGCCGGAAACAAGAACCTTGAACGTGTCTCCTACCACTCTGAGCTCCCTTGACAAGGCCCTATCCTTCGAACTGGTTGGTCGAGGCTAAAGGTGGGCGGCTCGTCATTTGGCTAGCCGGAAATGTTCCTTCGTCGCCCACAAAACTTGGTTTTGGGAAGTGCAAAGCGATTCCGGACGTACTGTCGGCAACCCTTCCTCGATCCGACGGGTAAAGGGTATTCTTCTGTCCGGCAGCACGCGGGCGCGAACTTTTCCGAAGCCACTTATAGACACTCATTTAGGTCGTGGGCACTCAGAGTAGTGTTTGTGACGGGTAATCGAGACAAACTACAAGTTCGCGCCGAAGGCAAGCAGACGGCCGTCGCAGTCCTTTACTACAAATTCGCGCGATTGCCACGGCGTGTTGCCAAGTCCGCGCGTGAATTCCACGCCACGAGTTGCATACTCGGCGTAAAGCGAGTCCGCATCTTGGACGAACACGTACGCGTCGAGCAATTCGTCCGAATATTTGTCGGGGTTGGCTGTGGGAGGTTCGGCACAGCGGAAGTGAATCGCCTGCTGATCTCGCGCAACGATGGCGTAAACCGGCGGATCTTGCCACGTGCCCAAACACTGGAATCCAAGCTTGTTTCTGTAATAGGCAAGAGTGCCGAGAATGTCCAAGGTGAAGAACTGAGGCGCGATTTGACGGATCATGGGCCAAGTCTACTACAGGGAAACGCTGGGTGCAGACCGCAGCGTCGCCACGAAGATTGGATTTTGGTTGGTGTAACGGCAGTATTTCGCCAATAATCCCGCCGTGGTGAAACTTCGCTGACGAGCAGGGCACTCATTCACCCAGGGTAAAAAGTGGTATCCTCCGCCCATGGAAGACCAGGGCGCTCCAGGGGCAACAGCCCGAGTGGCGCGCAGACTCCCAATAGATCGCTGGTTCTACATTGGGATGGCCATCTGCGCGATCATCGTCAGTGTCTTGGGGTTTGCACCTTCCCTCGTCAACACCGCCGCGCTTCATGTGACTCACTGAGAGGCAGACAAATCTAACAAGGAGAATATCCAATGAAACAAAACGTGATGTTAACCATCGCGTCTCTGCTCTCGATCCTCTTGCTGACGCTTCACATTACCGACGACATCGTCCGTGGGATATCGAAGGCCGAGCCCTCAAACATTGCGTTGGCCGTTCTCGTGGTGTTGCTGTACGGGACGCTGGTGCTCGCCGAACGGCGATCGGGGTACGTCATCATGCTGCTCGTCGGGTTGTTCGCGGCAGGCATGCCCGTCATCCACATGAGGGGGGCACATTACGGCGAGATCGCCAAGTCCACCGGCGGCTTCTTCTTCGTCTGGACACTCTGGGCGCTCGGCGGGCTCGGGGGCTTCACCTTCATCCTCTCGGCGCGCGGATTGTGGAGTCTGCGACGGGGCCAGCCACGGTAGTCCAACAACCCGAACATGGAAAGGCCCGATTTGGAGGCTCTGCCGCCGGCGGCCGGATGACGGGCGAACAGCAAGGAACCGAATCACTTCTTGTTTGCCGACAAGCCGCTCGTTATCCGTAGCATAAGGACGGCTGAGTTCAGCTCAGGGTAGCTTATCGAAAAAGAGATAAACGGCGGCGATCCGTCCGTCCCGGGCAATGATGAAATCAGTCCCGGCGTAAGCTGGCGCCTCACTAGGGCGGCCCTCTACCCACCGGACCCGTCCGCCGTTGCCCGCTTCCTCGGGTTCGCCAATTGGCTGATACCGAAAGTCATGGTGGGTAGCCCTGATCTCGCCCGCGATGCGGTCGATTTCGTCGCGGCCACGATAGACTCCCTTGTTGGGGTCGTAGAAAACGCAATCTTCGGTGTAGAGCTCTTGAACTGCCGCGCGCCGGCGCGCGGGGTCGTTCTCCCCGAAGACTTCTTGAAGATTGCGGGTCAATAAGCTCGATATCCTGTTGGACATCTTTAGTTGATCCTCCGTTCTTATATCAAGGCTCGCGCCGGGCGGTGCGAAGCGATTCACAAGGGGTCCTGCCAAACCGAAGAGTCCGAGAAGAATCGCGGTGAGTGCAACGCGTATCGTTTGCATTTATCTCCCCTCCAAGCTGCCTACTGTAAAGCTACAGTCGCCAAGATCCAGTCGATTTGCGGAATTTCCTACTGAGTCTAATACAGAATCAGGCAATGCGTGCGTTGGCAGAGTTCATGAACGATTCCGGTCCGCTCTGGGCAGATTACGGGCCACTCTTCCATTACGGTTGTTAGGGAAGAGTTGCCGTTTATAACCGCCCCAGAATTTCGCCTAGCTTCCCGACGCCTTTTCATCAAAGACGTCGACCCTTGCTGATCAATTGCTTGACAATGTTGCTGATCCCCTTGACAGACACTGCTAATCATTCGACACTAGCATAGTTTAACTATGTCACGGGGTGATGATTTGCACCGAGACGAAATTCCTCCTGGAACACTTTATCTGCTGATCTTGAGAACTTTGGCGCGCTCCGGCGAGATGCATGGATATGAGATCGCTAATTCTATCCAGCGGATATCGGATGACGTTCTCCAGGTCGAAGAAGGCTCGTTGTATCCCGCTTTGCAGCGGATGCTCATCAAAGGATGGGTGAGCGCGAAGTGGGGCACGACGGCTGGGAACCGCCGCGCTCGTTACTACCAGCTGACGGCAGCAGGCCGCAAACAATTGGCCGTTGAGATGTCACAGTTCGAACGCGTCATCGGCGCGATCACACGTGTGATTGAGGCGCTCTGAAAGGAGTTCGGGCATGAACTGGCTGCGCGAAGTTGCAAGACGACTCCGGATGCTCATGCATCGGCGCCAATTCGACGCGGACCTCGAAGAAGAGATGCGGCTACATTTGGAGTTGCGCCAGCAGGAACATCTCGAGTCGGGCATGACCGCAGACTCTGCTCGGGCCGCCGCCCGGCGTCGGTTTGGCAACGTAACCGCGCTCAGGGAGAAAAGTCACATGGCGTGGGGCTGGGGATGGTTCGAGCACCTCGTGCAGGACGTGCGCTACTGCCTCCGCATGCTGCGCAAATCTCCGGGTTTCACCGCTGCCGCGGTTCTCACTCTCGCCCTCGGCATAGGCGCCAACACCGCCATCTTCAGCACGATTGACGCAGTGCTCCTACGCCAGCTGCCGTTTGCGAACGCCGATCGGCTCGTTTTTGTCTGGGCCACGGACGCGCAACGAGGTGTCAACGAGGATGTCACCTCCTTTCCGAACTTCGAGGATTGGAGGGCTCAAAGCAAGAGTTTCGAGGCCATGGCCGCCTTCACGACGCGCAGGGCAATGCTCTCTGATGGTGAAAAGGCCGAGATGGCTCCTGCCGTTCAAGGCACTCCCGGAATTTTTGAGCTGTTTGGTGTGTCCCCCGTGCTCGGGCGCACGTTCCGGCCCGAAGAAATGGAAGCTGGCGGATCGCACGTAGTCGTTCTGGGCGATGCGTTTTGGAAGGAGCGCTTCGGCGGTCGCGCCGACGTGCTCGGCCAGACGCTCCGCGTCAATGAAGAGCCTTACAGGATTGTCGGAGTGATGCCACCGGGTTTCCGAATCAGTCGAGACAAACCGGAGCGGATTTACGTGCCGCTGGTACGCGACCCCAGTCGGGGGCACGGTTTTCTGATGGTGCTTGGCCGGCTGCGGCCACGCGTTTCCATTGGCGAAGCACAAACCGAGATGAGCGTGATCGCGCGACGCCTTGCCGATGCGTATCCAAAGCAGAACGGCGGCGCAGGCGCGAATATCGTTCCGCTGGTGGACGCCATGGCCGGCGGCGCGAAAACTGGCATGATGATTTTTCTTGGTGTCGCGACCTTGGTGTTGCTCATTGCCTGCACCAACGTGGCCAACCTGATGCTCGCACGCAGCGCGTCGCGTATGAAGGAAATGGCGGTGCGCGCGGCGTTGGGCGCGGGGCGCAGGCGAATCCTTCAACAATTGTTGACCGAGAGCACTGTTCTAGCCCTCGGCGGTGGCGTAGCGGGCTTACTGGTCTCCAGCTGGATGGCGCGCGCCCTGGTTGCTTCGCTGAGGCAATTTAACGTGCCGCGGCTCGCCGACACTCATACCGATGCTCTGGTGCTGGGCTTCACGCTCGTGGTATCGCTGGTCACGGGAATCTTTTTCGGAGCCGTTCTTGGGTTTTCCGCCGGCTCGTCGAAGCTGAATGATGTGCTGCGTGAGTCCAGCCGTTCGGCAACCGAAGGCGCGCGAGGCCGGCGCTTGCGCAGCGCACTAGTCTTAGCCGAAACAGCCATGGCGCTTGTTCTCCTGGCCGCGGCGGGGGTGCTGCTGAAGAGCATTCTCGTCATGCGCAGCACCGCCCCGGGTTTCCGGAGCGAAAACATGCTGGCAGTTGAATTCTGGTTGCCGGCAAGAAGGTTTGCCCACGATCCCGAGCGGATTCAGTTTTTCAAGAGCGCGCTGGCGCGCGCCGAAACAGTGCACGGCGTTCGCTCGGTCGCGTTGGTTGCCGACCTTCCGCTCGGAGGTGGTTCCGACTCGCTCGGTTTTCACATTCCAGGCAAACCGGACCCGGCGCCCGACAAACCCTTTCAGTCCTTGTTCAACGTTGCGAGCGCAGGATACTTCCGCACGATGGGAATCCCGCTGCGGGCCGGGCGCGAGTTCGGCGACCTCGATTCGACAAACACGGCGCCAGTGGTTGTGATCAACGAGTCGGCCGCGCGGCGTTTCTGGCCTGGCGAAGACCCCCTCGGGAAACACATCAGCTTGCCAGACACGACCGTGCTCACGGTGATCGGAGTCGCGGGTGACACGCGCCAACTCAGCCTGGGGGCGGCGCCCCGACCGGAAATCTTTCTCAGTTACATGCAGCCGGGCCCCCCGTGGTCGTGGTTGGTGATGGTCGCGCGTACGGATGGAGATCCCGCGCCGCTGGCGGCAACGATCAAAAGCGCGGTGCAACAGGTGGACGCCGGCGTGCCCGTCACCGATATTCGCTCCATGGACGATGTTCTCGCCCTTTCCTTGGCGCAGCCACAGCTTTTCGCCGGATTGGTCACGGCGTTTGCCGCGCTCGCGCTGATGCTTGCCGCTGTCGGGTTGTACGGGGTCGTGTCTTATACCGTGGCGCAGCGCACTCACGAGATGGGCATCCGCGTGGCGTTGGGCGCGCATCGCCGCGATGTCTTGTCTCTGGTTTTGAAGCAAGGCTTGGGACTCACACTCGGCGGCGCTTTGGTCGGAATGCTGTGTGCGTTGGGCGCGACGCGATTGCTGGTCCACTTGGTGCCCAGCATTCGTCCCGGTGACCCTCTCACGCTCACAGCAGTTTCCGCGTTGCTACTGGGCGTGGCGCTTGCCGCAAGCTATCTTCCCGCACGCCGAGCCATGAAAGTCGATCCGGCAATCGCGCTTCGCTATGAATGATGGCGGGCGTCGCGGCCGGGCCAGCGTGAAGTTGGGCTCGGAGAACAAGTTGTGGGGCAGGTCCGGGGGCGATTCGCGTGGCCGCGCAGCATGTTCGAATCAACCTGCCTGGGCTCGGTGTCTCTGACACCTTAGTTTGGAAGTTATGTTCTAATAAGCGATGCACCAACGGCTCAAAAGGTGGTTGTGCGGATTGACGGCGATCCTTGTGCCCTTGCTGGCCCATTCTCAAAGCGCAACAAAACAGGATTGGCGAGCATATGGCGGAAGTCCAGAGAACACTCATTACTCGAAATTAAGCCAAATTAATCGCGACAACGTAAAGCGCCTGGCCGTGGCTTGGACGTTCGACACTGAGGAAGACGGCGGACTTCAGACCAGCCCGATTGAGGTCGATGGTGTGCTCTACGGCATAACTCCCAAGCAAAAGATTTTTGCCGTCGATGCCTCAACCGGAAAGTTCCTTTGGAAATTCGATTCAGGCATCAAAGGAACACAACCCGACCGCGGCCTTGCGTATTGGTCCAGCAAGCACAAAGACCAACGGATACTTGTAGGCGTCATGAACTTCCTTTATGCGCTGGACGCCACAACGGGCAGACCCATCCCTGGCTTTGGCGACAAAGGCCGCATCGATCTGCGCAATGACCTTGGACGTGAGGCGGAGAAACAGTCTATTGCGCTGACCAGCCCCGGAATTATCTACAAGAACTTGATTATTGTCGGCGGGCGTAATCCTGAAACCTTGCCCGCTCCACCGGGCGATATTCGTGCTTACGATGTGCGCTCGGGCCGGCTTCGCTGGTCGTTCCACACTATTCCCCATCCGGGGGAATTCGGCTACGACACTTGGCCTGCGGATGCGTGGAAAACGAGTGGGGCCGCGAACAATTGGGCAGGCATGGCGGTGGACAAAGATCGCGGCATCGTGTTCGTCCCCACGGGCTCAGCGGCATTTGATTTTTACGGCGGCGATCGCATCGGTGACGACCTATTTGCGAACTGCGTCATCGCGCTGAAAGCAAAAAACGGAAAGCGAATCTGGCATTTTCAAGGTGTACGGCATGACATTTGGGATCGCGATTTTCCCTCCGCACCGGCGCTGTTCACCCTGAAGCACGATGGTAAGAATGTGGACGCCTTGGCGCAGACGACCAAGCAAGGATTTGTTTATCTCTTTGACCGCACCAATGGCAAACCGCTCTTCCCGATCGAGTATCATAAATATCCGGCTAGCGCGATTCCTGGCGAAGTCGCTGCGGTCGAGCAACCGCTTCCGACCAAGCCGGCGCCCTACTCGCGCCAACTGCTTACCGAGGAAATGCTGACCAATCGCACGCCGGAAGTTCATCAGTGGGCGCTCGAGCAATTCCGCAACTCGGTGAGCGGAGGGCAATTTGTTCCCATGAGCCTGGGGAAAGATACCGTGATTTTTCCGGGATTCGACGGGGGTGCTGAATGGGGCGGACCCGCGGTGGATCCCGAAACCGGGACTATCTACATCAACGCCAACGAAATGGCGTGGATGGCCGCACTTGCGGAGAACTCAGACCATAAGGGCTCTAAAGGCATCTACATGAGCCAATGCAGCGTGTGTCACGGAGACACGATGGCCGGCTCTCCACCGGCGATTCCTTCGCTCATCGGCGTCAGTGCGCGCCTTGCGCCCGATCAAATTACGGCGACAATTAAATCTGGCAAAGGCAGAATGCCGAGCTTTCCTAATCTGTCTGACGGCCAGCTCACTGCACTTGTCGATTTCCTGACAAACGGAGAACGCCAGGAACTCGCCAGCGCGGAACCGGAATTGTTTGGCATGAAATATAGGTTCCCCGGTTATCGTAGGTTCCTCGATCCCGAAGGCTACCCCGCGATTGCTCCACCGTGGGGAACTCTTAACGCCATCGATCTAAAAACAGGCGAATACGTTTGGAAAATCAATCTCGGCGAATTCCCTGAGCTGGCGGCGAAAGGGATGACGAACACCGGTTCGGAGAACTATGGCGGGCCGATCGTCACCGCCGGCGGGCTACTTTTCATCGGCGCGACCAGTTTCGACAAGAAGTTTCACGCGTTCGACAAATCCACGGGCGAGCTGCTTTGGGAAACCACGCTGCCCTTTGCGGGGAACGCCACTCCTATTACGTACGCCGTGAATGGCCGTCAGTACGTTGTAATGGCGGCAGGTGGCGGGAAAGATGTGAAATCGCGCTCAGGCGGCGTTTACGTCGCATTCGCTTTGCCCCCGGTTGAGTAATTGAACGAACGGTCGAAGTGGCCTCGATTTGCGCGGCAGCTTGCAAGTTGCCGCTGAGCGGATTCCGTGTATCATTTGGTCAGACGTTGCGTTCGGGAGTTCGCCAGCGGGGCAATTTTCGTACCTAAACGGGATATCCTGCCATCTAAGGCCCAAGGAGAGCGCGTACGTGAGCCGGAGTAGCTTACTACTCAGAATGGAACTGCGGAGCAGTCCGGAGATGCTCTGCGTGGTGCGAAACGCGCTGGGGGAGCTGGCGGCGAAACTGGGATTTTCCGATCCGGAATGCCGCGCGGTGGTTCTCGCGGTGGATGAAGCGCTGACCAATATCATCCGTCATGCTTACCTCGGAGACCCGGAGCAATCGATCGAGGCCTCCTTCCGCCGGATTCATCTGGGAGACGGCCCGTCCGGGGATGCTCTCGAAATTGTATTGGAAGACAGCGGAGTAACAGCGAATCCGGAGAAAATGTGTGGGCGCGCGCTGGAAGATGTGCGGCCCGGTGGTCTGGGGCTGCATTTCATACGGGAGTCCATGGATACGGTGGAATTCAGCCGCAGCAACGGCAAGAATCAGCTTCGCCTGGTAAAAATATTGCACGCGCATGCGCCCCAGAAAGGCTCTTGAGGAGAACCCCAATTGAAGATTGCGGCACGCCATCTGGACAGGATCACCATTTTCGACGTATCGGGAGATATTGATCTCGCGACATCTCCGGAACTGCGCAAGGCGCTCTTGCACGAGCTTCGAGATCAAAAAATGCCGCGGGTGGTCCTTAACCTGGGAGCCGTCCGGTACATAGACAGCTCCGGGGTGGCTTCGCTGGTGGAAGGCTTGAAAGCATCGCGCGACGTGGGTTCACGTTTCATTCTGTTTGGCTTGAACAAAACAATCCGGGAAGTTCTGCAGCTCTCGAAATTGCTGAGAATTTTTGAGATTTACGAAAGCGAAGAGCAGTCCGTAGCACCCTGAACCTGCCAAAAGCGCAAACGGAGGAAGCCCGACGAGAGCACCCGTGGAACTGACGACGCAAATTGGGGGATCAGTTACCGACGGGCTTGCTTATCTGGGAGCTTTGACCAAGCTGGGCGGCCGGGCCGCGTATTTCACTTTCGTCGCGCCGTTTCAAGGCAAACCGCTGCGGCTCCAGCGCGCCGTTTCGCAAGCCATGCAGACCGGCGTGGGGGCGCTGCCCATTCTTTCCCTGATTACGTTTTTCATCGGATTGATCCTGGCGCTGCAAAGTGCTTATGAGTTGCGCAAGTTTGGCGCTTTGAACTTCGTTGCCAGCGCGGTAGCGATTTCCATGACGCGGGAACTGGGTCCGCTCATTACCGCGATCGTGGTGATCGGGCGGTCCGGCTCAGCGTTCGCCGCGGAAATCGGAACGATGAAGGTCACCGAGGAGATCGACGCGCTGGAAACGATGGCGATCGATCCTATCCATTTCCTGGTTACGCCGAAATTCATCGCTATGATCGTGATGCTGCCGTGCCTGACGATCTGGGCGAACTCCATGGGCATACTTGGCGGGGCGCTCTTTGGCGTGGCGCAGGCGGATTTCACTTGGGTGCGGTACATTCAGTCTTCCTTGGACGCGCTCTTTCTGCGTGATATCACGACGGGGTTGATCAAGAGCGTCATGTTCGGCGTAACGATCACGGCGGTGGGATGCCACGAAGGCCTATCCACTGGTGCCGGCGCGGAGCAAGTGGGGCGTTCCACCACGCGTGCCGTGGTGGTTTCCATCTTTTTGGTGATTTTGGTAGACCTTGTGTTTACGGCGCTGTTTTTCTTTTTGAGCGAAAGGTAGGACTTGGAATAACGCCATGGAGCAGGGCATCAGCGCAGCCACCCAGCCGGAGGCGATGATCTCGCTACGGAATCTTCGCGTCAGCTATGGTGAACGCGAAATCCTGCACGGAATTAATTTTGACGTGGTGCGCGGGGAAACCATGGTCATCCTGGGCGGTTCTGGCTCCGGCAAGAGCACACTGTTGCGTACGCTGGTGGGGCTGGAAAGGCCGAGTTCGGGCGAAATTTGGCTGAAAGGAAAAAATATCGCGGCGATTTCGTCGCAGGAGATGGACGAAATCCGCAAGAAAATCGGCATGTCGTTTCAGGGCGGGGCGCTGTTTGGCTCGATGACCGTGGGTGAAAACGTGGCGCTGCCGCTGCGCGAACATACCAAACTGGAAGAGTCCACCATCGAAATCATTTTGCGATTGAAATTGGATCAAGTAGGTTTGTCTGGATTTGAAAACTATATGCCCGCGCAATTAAGCGGAGGCATGAAGAAACGCGCCGCGGTGGCTCGCGCGCTGGCCATGGACCCCGAGATTCTTTTTTTCGATGAGCCTTCCGCCGGACTGGATCCCATTATTGCCGCCGGCGTGGATCAACTCATTCTCGAACTGAAACAGGCTTTTCACATGACCATCATCGTGGTGACCCACGAACTGGCCAGCGCCTTCCTGATCGCCGACCGCATGGTCCTGATTGACAAGGGCAACGTGGTAGCCATCGGGACGACGGAAGAAATGCGTTCGAGCAAGCATCCGCGCGTGCGGCAATTCCTCGACCGCATTCCCGAACCAGCGGTTTCCGAAGAATTGGACTATTTGCAAATGCTGACAGAAGAACACCGCCATCCGGGCCGTTAAAGAGCGGGGAAGAGAGGTGCGTGATGGAAGCGAAACGCGAACAAGCCATGGTGGGATTGTTTGTACTGATCGCCGGGGCCGTGCTGGTGGCCACGGTTTTTGCGCTGACCGGCGCGTTTGCGGGAGCGGCGACCACTTACCGCGCGCATTTTCAGTTTGCCGGCGGACTGGAACCCGGCGCGACGGTGCGCTACGCAGGCGGGCCGAAAGTCGGGCGCGTCGAGAAAATGCAATTGGACCCCAAGGATCCCACGCGCATCGAAATAACGTTTAGCGTGAAATCCGGCTTGCCCGTCAAGACCGATAGCCGAGTAAAAATCATGAGCATGAGCCCGTTGGGGGACAATCATCTGGAAATTCTTCCGGGAAGCGAGAAAACCGGGCTCGCTTCCAATGGTTCGGTACTGCCTTCCGATCCTTACGTGGACTTCAACGCGCTGACGGCCAGAATCAACGACATTGCGCCCTTGGCGCAGCAACTTCTGAAGTCGCTCAACGATCGTGCAAGCGAAATTCAAGTGACCCTGGCTCGCGTGAACGATCTGCTGAATGACACCAATCGGGCAAATCTGGCGGGGACACTCGCCGAAACGCGGGGAATGATCGCGGAAAACCGTCCGGCTGTGAAAACCACGGTGCAGAATCTGAATTCCGCTACCCAAAAGCTGGAGCCGCTGCTCCAGGATCTGCGGAAGACTTCCGCCCAAGCCAATGAGACGTTAAATCATATAGATTCTTTGATCGGAGAGAATCGCGTCGACATTCGCCAAGCGGTGATCGATTTGCGCCGGTCGCTCGCCACGGTAACGGACTTAACCGGGCGACTTGACCAAATCCTCGACGTGAATTCCGACAACATCGATGAATTGCTCGAAAACCTGCGCCACGTCAGTCAGAATTTGAAGGAGTTCACGAATACGATCAAGACCAGGCCTTACACCCTCATTCGCTCGGCCAACCCGCGCGAACACAAGCCTGGAGAACGGCAATGAACCGAGTGCGAGGCGACATGGAATTGCGAAATTTTGGTGGAGCACCGGCCGCGCGCGAAAAAATGCCTCGCACGGTGCACCGTAGGGCGCTTATCGTGGCCGTCGTGTTGACGTTGGCATGGCTCGGTGGTTGCGTCTCCGCGACACGGCCCGCCAAGTATTATCAGCTCACGGTCCCCACGGATGTCGGCTTCGTTGAAAAAGCGGACGCGGTTCCCGTGAGGCTGCTCGTCGGCAACCTGATGACTTCGCACTTGTATCGCGAAGATCGCATCGTCTACGGAAACGGTCCCGAGCAATTGGGCACCTACGAGTATCAACGATGGGCCGAACCACCCACCGAAATGATCCAGGAAGTTTTGCTGCGGGAGCTGCGCGCCACCGGCCACTACCGCGCCGTCCAAGTGCGGCGCAGCAACATGCCGGGAGATTTTGCGATTCGCGGGCACCTTTATGATTTCAAAGAGGTCGACGGCCAGTCGACGTCAACAAGGGTGACGTTGGAATTGGAAATGCGCGACTTGAAGACTGGCGCGACGGTTTGGAGCCATTACTACACGCACGACGAGCCCGCGAGTGGAAAAGACGTCCCGGAAATCGTCGCGGCGCTGGACAAGAATGTTCAGCAGTGCGTGAAAGAAGTTGTCGAGAGTCTTGACCAGTATTTCGGGGCCCATCCCGCTAAGTAGCGCGGAACCGGCGGCAACTTGCAGTGGGGATCCACTGTCAGCGCCCCGGCGCCACACGCCGCAGCGTAAGCAGCGTGATGTCGTCGTCCAAATCGCCTTGCAGCCCGCGGTATTGCTGCACTCCTTCGAGCAGCGCGCTCGAATAATTCTGAAGCACCAATGGCTGAGGCGATGAGCGCAAGGTCTTTTCCGCAAGTTCCAGAAAACCCTTGGCCGTAAGCTGCTCCCCTTCAGGCGAGCGCGCTTCGGTGGCGCCGTCGGAAAAAGCCAGAATCATGTCGCCGTGATTTAACTTGACGCTCTGTTGGTTGTAGGTTTCGCCGGTGATGTATCCCAGCGGCAGCCCCTCCAACCCTTCGCCAAGCTCCAGGAACCGCTCCTCGCGTTCGCGCCAGAGAAACATCCGGGGGTGGGCCGCGTAAGCAAAATTAAATTCGCCGGTCGTGCCGTCAAAAGTTCCTGTGACTACGGTCGTGAGCCGCAGCGGACCACTCGATTTCTTATTCGAAAGGGTAAAGGCATCATTCAGCGCCGCCAGCAGTCCAGCCGTGTCTCGAATGTCTTGAAATTTATGCAGCAGGTGGTGGACATGCCGGGCCACACCGCTTGCCGTGTAGCCGTGGCCAACGCAATCCGCAAGAATCACGCGAGCGAGATTGTCGCTGCAGGAAAACACCGCCGAAAGATCGCCGCCTTTGTCGCTACCGGAGGGCACGGCAATAACGTCGCTTTCCAATCCCGCCAGCTCCAGGGAGCGGTGCGCTCGTTCATTGCCAGCCCACAACTCCATGCAGCCGAAGGGCCGCATGGCCGTTTTCGTGCAATCAAGCTGTTCGGGCGCAACCTTCTTGAACTTCATATTCCGTTTGATGCTTACGCGACTTTCTTGGGTGCAGACCCTGCCAGTCGATCGGAATCTTCTTGCATTATCGCACGGCGCTCCGTTTTGAGAGACGCGCCACGCCGGCGCTGCTTCTTGCTGTGACTGCTAAATCCGGGTATCTTTGTTTTTCGCGGATCGAGTGTGGCTGCGGCGGCGAGTTTTGACGCTTTAAGTGCCGCCGGAGAAGAGGATCCCTACAACTAATGCCCGCTGGAATTCGTCTCTCCGTCGCGATTCCCATTCACAATGAAGAGAGAGCTTTGCCGGAGCTTCTGGCGCGCGTGCAGGGAGTGCTCGACAGCCTTCCTCCCGGGCCGCACGAGATGGTACTTGTGGACGATGGAAGCACGGATCGAAGTTTCGAAATACTCCGCGAAGCTGCTCAAAAAGATCCCCGTATCGCCGCGATATCACTCTCCAGGAACTTTGGCCATCAGGCGGCGATTACCGCGGCCTTGGACCATGTCTCTGGCGATGCCGTCGTAGTCATGGACGGGGATTTGCAGGACGTGCCGGAAGTTATTCCCGAGTTCCTGGAGAAGTTCCAGGAAGGATACGAAGTCGTGTACGCGCAACGTGTGCGGCGAAAAGAACCGCTGGCGCTGCGCCTTTGCTATTTTGTGTTTTACCGCATGATGGCCAAGCTTTCTGACATCCGGTTGCCGTTGGATTCCGGTGATTTTGCGTTGATGTCCCGCAGAGTTGTGGACCACGTTCGCCGCATGCCGGAACATCACCGGTACTTGCGCGGAATACGCAGCTGGGTGGGATTCCGGCAAGCAGGAATTCCCGTCGAACGAGCCGAGCGCCATTCGGGCACCAGCAAGTACAGCCTGGCGCGGCTGATGAAACTTGCGTTCGACGGAATTTTTGCGTTCTCGATCGTGCCGATTCGCGCGGCGGCGTTATTCGGCGCCTTCGTGCTGTTCCTCGGGACGCTGTATGCATTGTATGCGGTCTACGCCAAGATCTTTCTGAAGCAAACGCCGCAAGGCTTTACCGCCCTGATCGTCGCGGTCACGTGCCTATCCGGGATTCTCCTCTTTTTCCTTGGGGTCATTGGAGAGTACGTGGGCCGCATCTACGAGGAGACCAAGGCGCGCCCGCACTACATCGTTGGCCGCGTCGCCGGCCGCATGGGCGAAACTCGCCCCGGAGAGATAGCGGATCGTCCGCTGGAGAAAGAGTATTTCCGGTAAAGTCGAACCTCCGGGCATGGCCGCAGCGAACAGCACGATTGCGGCTGCCCCTTTCCGCAAGGTCGAGTACTTGTCCCCGGCTGCCGAAGTCAGCATGTCGGATGGTTATTTTCAGATTGCCGGAACGAATCATTTTTGGGTGCGGCGCCGCTTCCAAGTTCTTCAGCAGCTCGCGGGGGACATCGTAAGTGGTGCAACAGAAATCGCGGAGATGGGCTGCGGCCACGGATTGCTGCAACGGCAAATGGAAGACGGATACGGCAAAGCCGTGACGGGCTTTGACCTAAACGAGTATGGCTTGCAACACAACGTCAGCCGGATCAGCCGCGTCTGTTGCTACGACATCCACCAAAAGAACGAGGAGTTTCGCAATAAATTTGATCTTATTCTGTTGTTCGATGTGCTCGAACACATTCCGGATGAACATGGATTCGTGAGGTCCATCCTTTTTCATTTGGCGTCCAAAGGGAGGCTGGTCATGAGTGTTCCCGCCGGTCCATGGGCTTATTCCGCCTATGATCGGGCGGCCGGCCATGTCCGCCGCTATTCGATTGGTACCCTCCGCGAAACGGCGCGAAACTCGGGCCTTGAGTTGGAACGGTGGAGTTACTGGGGGCTGCCTTTAATTCCGACTCTGGCGTTGCGCAAAGTTTTGGTAGGAATGAAGAAAGACGCAGCGGCCATTTATTCTACCGGTTTCGATTCGCGGTCCACGATCATGAATGGTGCTCTCGGAGCACTCTCCCGCTGCGAATGGATCCCCCAGAAATCGCTAGGCACGTCACTGATGGCGGTTCTGCGGAGGGAGCAATAGCGCCCGGGTTCTAAGGCGTCCGATGGACTCGCAAGAATGCGCTTACTCAGACCGCAAGCAAAGTAAATTTTCTGACTCCCCGATGACCTTCCAGCTTTGCGTGATACTGGCTGCGACCTGCTGCAGCAGTTTTTCGTAAGATTGCTTATCGATGATGACCGTGGTGTTTTCTTTCGTCGCAACTCGGGAGGCCAGATCGTTCAAGTCGGCTGCCAAGTCTGTGTAGTGCTGTCCGTACCAGAGGAATTGCCATTGGAAATCGCTACGGCCGTTTTCATAAGTGTAAAACAAGACGCGCTGCCCGGGCGGGCAGTTGGCGTCTGCGATGGGCGCGAGAGAGCGTATGTCGGCGGCTCTCGCTTTGGGAGGAAACAGGAAGGCCAGACAGACGGCCAACGCCCCGACGGTGCAAGCGAACTTGAAAAAAAGATCACGCCGCACCTCGGGAATCAAACGATCGAGCGCCATCGCCGACAGAATAGAAAAGGCGGGAAACACAGCCATGATATAGCGCGGGTACCTTGTTTGAGCGAAGCTGAATGGCACGAGAATCAGGAGAACCCAAACGATCAGCAAGGTCGCGACGGAATCCCTGCTGGAAAGCATCGCGCGCATTTGAAGCGCCAATCCCACGAAAAGAAACGGTAGCCACGGCCAATAATATTTGAGCAGCGCAATCGGATAGTTGAAGGCCGTGGTCCAACCATTAGGGGCCGATGCAACGTGAATCTTGCTAGTAACGAAGCGAAGATGGGCTTGGAGGACTTCGGCGCCGTGCAAATGAAACTGCAAGCCGTACCAAGCGGCCGGAAAAGCGATGGCGAGGAGCAATCCCAGCGCCAGCCACGGCGAACGAAGGAACTCGTACCGTTTCGTCAAAACCAGGTGCGTTACGATGATGCCTACTGCCAGAAGACCAACGACGGACCGCGTCAGCAGCGTCAAGCCAAGCGGGACTCCCAGATAGACCAGGCACATTGGTTTTTGCAGGCCCTTAACGTACAGGAAAATCGCCAAGGTAAAGAAAAACGTAAAGGGCACGTCACTCATCGCATGCGTGGCGTTTTTGAGGAAGAACTGAGTAGACGCGAGCACCAGCATGGCGAAAAGCGAAAGCCAGATCTGGCCGGTCAATTCGTACGTCAAAAAGTACACGAGTACGATGGTTGCCAGGCCACAAATGGCGGTCGGGAGTTTTGCCGCAAAATCGTTTATGCCCAAAAGCCGAAAGGAAGCTGCTTCGAGCCAAATAAACAGGGGCGGATATTCGAAGGCCAGTTGGCCGTTGAAATGGATATTCCGCCAGTCTCCCGATAAGGCCATCTCTTTGCCTTGATGGGCAAAAAACGCGTCGTCGTACCCGGCGAGACCGCTCCGGTGCAGTGAATTGAACAGCAGCAGCGCGGATAGCACGGCTAGCAGAGGAAAATAGGTCTTCGGATTTTGCATAGACAAGCGGTCTGCCTTCCGCTTCGCTTTAAGTTCTGCCGGAGTCTAGCATCGCGAAGCCCGCCGCGGCGCGGAAAAGTCATCGCCAATTGATCGTTTTCCTTCCTTCTGCCGTATGATGCTCGCATGCGGCTTCTCCTTGTGGAAGACGATGCGCGCATCGCGCGATTTGTGGCCAAGGGCCTGCGCGAACAAGCTTATGCCGTCGACGTTTCGGGCACCGGTGATGACGCGCTGTATCAAGCCGAGATCAATACCTACGACGTGGTAATTCTCGATGTGATGATTCCCGGGCGCAACGGCTTCGAAGTTTGCCGCGAGCTGCGAAAATCAGGCCAGCGAATGCCCATCCTCATGCTGACCGCGCGCGACGCCGTGGAGGACCGCATCACCGGACTCGATCACGGCGCTGACGATTACCTTACCAAGCCGTTTGAGTTCCGCGAGCTGCTCGCGCGTCTCCGCGCCCTGTTGCGCCGCTCCGGTGAACTCCGCCCCGCTAAAATCACCATTGCTGACTTAGTTCTGGATACGGCGGCGCAAAGCGTCTCGCGGGCAAGCCGCAACGTAACTCTTACCGCGAAAGAGTATGCCCTGCTTGAATTTCTAGCCCGCAACGCCGGTCGCGTCGTGGGCCGCGCGGAAATCGCCGAGCACGTATGGGATGAGACGTTTGATCCCTTCTCGAATCTGATCGAAGTCTACGTGAATCGCGTGCGCCGCAAAATTGACGCCGATTCCAGCAAGCCCCTGCTGCATACCCGCCGGGGCGCCGGTTATTTCTTCGGCCCGCTGGCCGATTCGGACGTCGAAGACGCGTCTGCCGAAATCATTTCGCCGCGCCATCGCGCCAAAACGACTTCTCCCGTCCGGAAGAGCCATGCTTGATTCCGTCCGCGTTCGGCTCACTTTTTGGTACACGACCGTCCTTGCTCTGGTCTTAATTCTTGTTGCTGGGGTCACCTATTTTATCTATGCGCGCAACAGCGAACAAAGGACAGACAGCGACCTCGTCGAACTCTCCGATGCTTTCTTGACCACTTTAGAAGCGGAGTTGCAAGATCAGCAAGGGCCGGACGCTCTGAAGAGCGCTGGAATCGAGGCTATTCTCGAACACCGCTTCCGGGATCATATTTTCATTTTGCTCGATGCCTCCGGAAAGCCGGTGGCGAGTTCCTGGGATCTTCCCGCTACCGCTCCCCCGGGCAAATTCACGCTTGAGCGAGCGCTGTCGGAGATCGCCTCGCCCCTTTCGATTCAAGCAGCGTCGCGCCCGGGGAGCGTATTCATCACCTTGAGAGGCGGAAGAGATGGGTACCGCGGATACTCGCGAAAGATTTCCCTGGACCATCAACTTTGCACGGTTATCGGCTTGCAATCGGTGCTTGCGCGCAAAGAAATGCTCGAAGATATCCGCGCCACCTTTGTGTGGACCATTCCTATCGCCTTGCTTCTCGCCAGCGGCGGAGGCTACTTCCTCGCGCGCAAGAGCCTTGCTCCCGTCGTGGCCATGAGCAGCCAGGCGGGGCGCATTGGCGCCGCCAATTTGCACGAGCGGCTGGCGGTGCAAAATGAGAAGGATGAACTCGGGCACTTGGCGGAATCGTTTAACAGCCTCCTGGACCGTCTCAGCGAATCGTTTGAGCGTCAGAGCCGGTTCATGGCCGACGCTTCCCATGAATTGCGGACGCCGGTCGCCATTTTGCGCGGCGAAGCAGAAGTCGCCCTGTCGCAGCAAGGTCGCTCTCTGGAGGAATACCGGGAATCGCTGGGAGTGCTCCACCACGAGGCCGAGCGGCTCACCCACATCGTCGAGGACCTTTTCACCCTAACGCGAGCGGACGCCGGCCAGTATCCGCTCCAGCCGCACGATTTTTACTTGGAGGAACTCGTCGCCGAGTGCGTGCATTCCGCCAGAACGTTGGCGCTGGCGAAAAAGATTTCTTTGAATTTTGACGAAGCGCCTGAATCTCCCATCCACGCCGATGAATCCCTGCTGCGCCGCATGATTCTCAATTTGCTGGATAACGCCATCAAGTACACGCCGGAGGGCGGAGCCGTCTCGGTCACCTCCCGCTTGGCAGCGAACGAATATGTTTTGAGCATCACGGATACCGGAAAAGGCATTCCGGCCGACCTTCAGCCTCGCATTTTCGAGCGTTTTTTCCGCGCCGACGTGGCTCGTTCCCGGGCCGAGAACGATGGCGGAGGCGCGGGGCTGGGCTTATCCATTTCCCGGTGGATCGCGGAAGCTCATCACGGCCGTTTGGAGTTGACGCGCTCTGACTCGCGCGGCAGCACCTTTACGGCTTATCTCCCGGCGGCACCGATTCCGCCTGCAACTAGTGATTAATCCTGCGTTTATGTTCGACTCGTTAGTTTAGATTCTTCCGTGCCGTTTGCCTGTTTTGGGCCGGCTCAGGAGCCAGATTTATGAAACCGCGTCGCATCTTGGTTATCTCGTGGACTTCGGTTGCAGCCCTTTTCTTGTCTTGCGCTTGTCTTGCTGCGGCACAGGAACCGCCAACTATCCCAGCCGCACCACCTCCGGGGGGTGCCCCACAAGCGGCGCCTGCCATATCTCCAACCGTCCGCCTCACGCTGGAAGATGCTCTTGCTCGGGCCAGGAAAAACAGCACGCCATTTCAATCTGCTCAGACCGATGCCGCTATCACCCGCCAGGATCGCTATCAGGCGGCGGCCGCTTTACTTCCTAGCGTCACCTACAACAATCAAGCGCTTAACACTCAGGTTCGCAACAACTTCGTTATCTTCATCGCCAACAACGCCGCACACGAATACGTCAGCCAGGCCAATGTGCATGAGTCCATCGACCTCGTCTCGGTTTCAGCGTTTCGGCGGGCTTCCGCCGCCGCTGCCCTCGCAAAAGCGCGTGCGGAGATTGCTTCGCGCGGCCTGGTGGTAGCCGTAGTGCAGAGTTACTACGCCGTCGCCGCCGGGCAACTCAAACTAGAAGCCGCCAAGAAAAACGGAGCCGAGGGCGAGCAATTCTTTAAATTGACGCAAGACCTCGAAAAGGGTGGGGAAGTCGCGCATGCCGATGTCATCAAGGCGGAGTTGCAAATGCGGGAACGCCATCGGCAATTGCTGGAGGCGCAACTGGGCCTTCTGAACGCGCGGCTGGATTTCGCGGTGCTGATCTTTCCCGATTTCAACGACAATTTTGAACTTGCCGAAGATCTTCATGCCAGCGTCCCACTGCCGACCCTCTCGGAAGTGCAGCAACGCGCCGCGCGCGACAATCCAGACGTTCGCGCCGCGCTGGTTGCCGTGCAACAGGCGGGACATGATGTGACGGGCGCGCGCGGTGGATATCTGCCCTCACTGAGCTTCGATTATTGGTACGGAATCGATGCCCAGCGGTTTGCCGTTTCCAATCTAGGTACTTCCGCTGCGGCCACCGTTAATATTCCCATTTGGAACTGGGGCGCCACGCAAAGCCGCATCAAGCAAGCCGAGTTGCGGCGGGCCCAAGCGCAACGGGAGCTCTCGCTCTCGCAGCGCCGGTTGCTTGCCGAGATCCAATCCTTATACGCCGAAGCCGAAACGGCTCTCAACGAACTCAGCGGTCTCAGCCGTTCGGCGGAACTCTCCGCCGACAGCTTGCGTCTCACCACGCTTCGCTACCAGGGCGGCGAAGCAACGGTATTGGAAGTCGTGGACGCGCAGTCCACGTTTGCCCAAGCCAACGCTGCCTATCACGACGGAGCCGTACGCTATCGCGTGGCCTTGGCCAATTTGCAAACACTGACAGGAGTGTTGACGACTCCATGAAGCCGACGATGAAAACGATATTGATCTTTCCTCGTAGACGGATTGTTCTCTTCGCTGCCATCGCCGCAGTACTTTCCTTCGCCAGCGGCTGCGGCAAGGACGAAAAAGAAAAAGAGCCGGTTGTCTCCGTCCAGACCACGCCTGCCCAGCGTGGCCCTATCTCAAAGGTCATTGTCTCGGACGCGGTCGTGTATCCGTTGGAGCAAGCCACCGTCGCCCCGAAGATCAGCTCGACCATCAGAAAACTCTATGTGCAACGTGGCGCGCGCGTGAAGAAAGGACAATTGCTGGCCGAGTTGGAAAACAAGGATTTGTCCGCGGCGGCAGAGTCCAGCAAAGGTGAGTTCGAACAAGCCGATGCCAACTATGCGACGACCGTTGGCGCTACCCTCCCGCAGCAGCTTCAAAAGGCGGAACTGGACGCCGTCGCCGCCAAGTCCGCTTTTGACGCGCAACAAAAGGTCTACGACAGCCGCAAGGAATTATTCCAGCAAGGTGCCATCCCCCGGAGAGACTTGGACTCAGCCGAAGTCGCTTTTCTGCAAGCTCGCAGCCAGAACGAGCAAGCGCAGAAACAGCTCGCCGACCTACAGCGCCTTGGAAAAGAGCAAACGCTCAAGTCCGTCGAAGGCTCCCGCTTGCTGGCCGAAGGCCATCTTCGTGGCGCTGAGGCGCAGCTCGGCTATTCGCGAATTACCAGTCCCATCGACGGCGTGGTCACCGATCGGCCGCTTTTCGAAGGCGACCTGGCGACCGCCAATCAACCCTTGCTCACTGTCATGAACACCTCCCGGCTCATCGCCAAGACGCATATTCCGCAATCGCAAGCCGCCGTCTTGAAAGTGGGAAACCCGGCGGAGCTGAAAATCTCCGGCCTCGACGAGCCCGTCAAGGGCCGCGTCAGCTTGGTCAGCCCAGCTCTCGATCCGGGCAGCACCACGATTGAAGTCTGGGTCGAAGCGTCCAAGCCGGACCCCGCTCTGAAGCCTGGCATGAGCGTGGAGCTTTCCATCACTGCGAAGACGGTAAAGGACGCGATCGGCGTTCCCACGGCCGCTGTCTTCAAGAACGCCGAAGGAGCCGATTACGTGCTGCTCGCCGGCGCCGATGAAAAAGCCCATCAGAAGGTCGTTCAACTGGGCGTTCGCAACTCCGAGCTTACCCAAATCGCCAGCGGCATCAATCCCGGAGATCTCGTCATTACCACCGGCGGCTACGCTGTTCCCGACGGCACGCAAATCAAAATTGAGAAGCCCGAGGAAAAAGAAGCGGCTGACAAAGACGCGAAAGAAGCCGGAAAAGACGAAAAAGACGTCAAGTCTGAGGACCCCAAGAAGCCCGATAAGACCAAAGAGAAAGCAGCACCCGCAAAGAAGGCTCCTGTGAAAGGCAAGGAGTAGCTGCGCATGGACCTTGCTCCCGATTCCCCGCGCGCAGCCCGTCCTGCAAGAAAGCCCGATGCCCCCTGGTTTCAGCGGCTTGCTCGTCCCATTCTTTTTTTGATCATTACCCTGATGTTGGTTGGTGCTTATCTCGCCTTCAGCATTCCTGTGGCGGTCTTCCCGAATACCGATTTCCCTCGCATCGTCATCGGCGTTGACAACGGCGTGACGCCCATCGACCAGATGCTCGTGATCATCACACGCCCTCTCGAGGAAGCCGTAAATAGCGTCCCCGGCCTGCAAAAAGTCCAGTCCGTCACCAGCCGGGGCTCCGCGGAAGTCGATCTTTTCTTCGACTGGAACAGCGACATGATTCTCACGCTGCAACGCGTGGATGCGGTGGTCGCCCGCTTACAGGCTGAGCTCCCCGCTACGGCCAAAGTGCAAACGCACCGGCTGACGTTTGCCGTGTTTCCCATCATCGGGTACAGCCTGACCTCCGATGTCGTTGCGCCAGATAAACTCTGGGAAATCGCCACCTACGACATCAAGCCGCGAGTAAACCGGCTGGACGGCGTGGCCTCCGTTCTGGTCCAAGGCGGCCGCGTTCCGGAATTTCAGGTGACTCCCGATCCCGCGAGGCTGCTCGCCTCAGGGATCACTGTGAGCGATATCTTGGAAGCGATCCGGCGGACCAACCTTATTGATTCGCCCGGGCTGATCGAGGACGAGCACAAACTGGTGCTGGGTCTGATCAGCGGACAGGTGCGCACCCCGGAACAAATTGGGCAAATCGTCGTAAAGACTTCACCCTCGCAAGTTCCCATCCGCCTCGGCGACATTGCGAAGATCACTCCTTCGGTTGCCCCGGTCTACACGATTGTTACCGCCAACGGCAAGCCGGCCGTTCTGCTCAACGTGAACCGCCAACCAGACGGCAACACGCTTGACGTGGCCAACGAAGTCCACGCGCAAATCGAGGAAATTCGCCCCACCCTTCCTCCGGGAGTGAAGATCGAGCCGTTCTACGACCAGTCCACAATCGTTCGCGAGTCCATCGCCAGTGTGCGCGACGCCGTTTTGCTTGGCCTCATTCTTTCTTCCATCATCCTTGTTCTTTTTCTTGGCGATTGGGGCACGTCTCTTGTCGCCGGTCTCGTGATTCCCGCAACGCTGCTCATCACCTTCATCGTTCTGAAGCTCACCGGTCAGAGTTTCAATCTGATGACTCTCGGCGGCCTGGCCGCCGCGGTTGGCCTCGTTATTGATGACGCCATCGTAGTTCTCGAAAACATCGTCCTCCATCGCGACGTTGGCCAAGACCGCTTCGAAGCTATTCAAAGCGCGCTCAAGGAAATGACCGTTCCCCTGGTCGGTTCAACGATCACGCCCATCGTGGTTTTTCTTCCGCTCATCTCTATTACCGGAGTAACCGGCACGTTCTTTCGGGCCCTCGCCGTCACTATGACCGTCGCGCTGTTTACTTCGCTGCTGTTTGCGCTCACTTGGACGCCCACCCTTAGTCAATATCTTGTGCGCCGAAAGGAAACTCTGGCAGCCGAGGGCAAGGGTTCTGCCGGCCCGGACATGGCAGCGCTT
>Ga0307475_10000191_pt1 | contig 37268 bp, 30 predicted proteins | sample atmos_gasesECM1C_FD_203317 | JGI IMG/M metagenome (GOLD analysis project Ga0307475, IMG submission 203317) | Hardwood forest soil microbial communities from Morgan-Monroe State Forest, Indiana, United States - atmos_gasesECM1C_515 | ecosystem: Environmental > Terrestrial > Soil > Temperate... | reverse complement strand
TTGGCATGGCTCGGCAACTTCCGCCATCTGGTGGTTCGCTACGACCGCTCGCTTACGATTTACACCGCGTTCTTTCATATCGCCTGCATCATGATTGTCTTACGGAGGGTTTTGAAATAGCTTCTAGAGACTTTCCCGTATTGTTTAGCACGACTGGGCAAGCTATGGGTTGCGTTTTGGTGACGGAAATTGTCGGCCCGAAAGAGCGCTTGTTTCGGTAGGTGTCGATGGAAGTCGCTCGAACTCAGCCCAAGGTATTGATGCTTGGCACAGACACGCTGGTGCGCGACGACGCGCGCGTCTTGCTGGGCAGAATGGGGTGGTGAGCCATGAGGTCCAAAAGACTCTGGAGCTTCCTGCTTTTCTGCGCGCTGTGGCCTGTCCAGGCCTCTGCGGAGAATCGATTTATTGTACGTGACTCCTCCGGCCTCGTTTCGCTCCAAGCGGTTTGCGCGCTCCAAGGGTGCACAGTGGTTCGCGGGCTGGATGGCACGCTGAACCAGCTCTTCTTGGTTACTACTCCCGACGCCGTCGATCCGACAGCTTTTCTGAATATTTTGCGGAGCATGCCAGGGATAGTGGCGGCCGAGCTCGACCAGGTAATCTCCTTGGTCGGCAGGCTGAACAGTGTCCCCACACCGCTTCCTAGTGGACTGCTGTCGGACAGAACTCCGGTCAATTATTTCGGCGCACCAGTGTGGAATTCCTATGCGAACCAACCCGCCGCGCGGATTGTCCGCCTCTCGGAAGCGCAAACCACCTTTCAGGTGACCGGGAGCGGCATCGTCGCGGATATCGACACGGGCGTGGATCCCAACCATCCCGCACTGCAAGGTGTATTGTTACCGGGCTATGACTTCACGCGGAATCAAGTCGGCGGTTCGGAGATGAACGACTTACCCTCCAATTTTACGCCGCCGAATTCTTGCACGCCGACGGCTTGTCCGGCACCGGCGCAAGTGAATCAGTCTACGGCCGCCGTGCTGGATCAATCCACGGCGGCAGTGCTCGACAATCCCAACAATCAGTTCGGGGCTTTCGGTCATGGGACGATGGTGATGGGCGTAATCCATCTTGTCGCTCCGAAAGCGCAGTTAATGCCCCTCAAAGCCTTCCGCTCGGACGGGACGGGTTTTCTCTCCGACATCTTGCGCGGCGTCTATTTCGCCGTACAGAACAGCGCCAACGTCATCAACATGAGCTTTGACACGAAGACCAATTCCCCTGAGTTCTCCAAGGCATTGGACTATGCCAACGGGCAAAGCATCATTGCCGCCGCCTCCGCGGGGAACGATGGTCAGATGGAGATTGTCTATCCTGCAGCATTCCAAAACGACGTGATGGGAGTTGCCTCGACGGACAACTTCGATCAGCGCTCCTCTTTCTCCAACTTTGGTAATTCCATCGTGTGGGTAGCTGCCCCCGGCGAAGCCATCATTACTGCGTATCCCTTCAGCACCTATGCGGCTGGATGGGGAACCTCCTTTAGTGCGCCCTTCGTATCGGGCGGGGCTTCTTTGCTGTTGAATCGCCAACCCACCATCAATCAATCGCAGGCCGCCGCCGCTGTAGGTCGTGCAGTCTTCGTGGGCCCCGATATGGGCCATGGCCGGTTGGACTTGGTCCAAGCATTCCAAACTGGCACTCCAGGCCCACCCGGACCACCAGGCCCGCAGGGCCTCCCAGGGCCACAAGGACCGCCGGGCGCACAAGGACCTCCAGGTCCTCCAGGGCCACAGGGACCGCCGGGCGCACAAGGACCTCCAGGTCCTCCAGGGCCACAGGGACCGCCGGGCGCACAAGGACCTCCAGGTCCTCCAGGGCCACAGGGACCGCCGGGGCCGATAGGTCCCCAAGGACCTCAAGGTCCTACCGGACCGTCTGGAAGCCAGGTATGGCAAGCGTTCCTGTTCTTCATGAATCCCACGTACACCGCTTCCACATTTACGCCCGACACGGCGATTAAGGTCACTCGCATTCAGGCACAGGCTGCGTTCCCGCCTCTTAGTTGCATAAGCAACGGCGTGATTTCGCTGAGTGACGGAACGGCGGCTGGAACAAAGACGCTGACTGTCACCGGAGCGGCAAACGACTCTGGGCCGATTACGGTGAATTATCCGGCTGGGGCCATTCTCACGGTGAGCGTCAGCGCGGCTGCCTCCGAGTGCAGCAGGTCTCCACTGTTCGTCAATGTCGTGGTGCAGTACAAAGCGCAGTGAGGTTGGTTGCGGCAGACCGCTGCTTGAGAGGGGGAACAGGTTCTTCTGTTCTTGGCTCTTTTTTCCTTCACCTAGGGGCTCGCGTCGCGTCGGCGGTGGTCTGCATAACGCCCGCCATGCCTTGGTACGTGGGTTGAGCGACTGGCCTACTGCGGGGACTCGGTTGCGGGCGGATGACGGGCTACCCTTCCATAATCCGGAAAGGTAAGGGTTGCCGACCATCTCGCCGGAATTCGAGGCCGTCTAGTCGGTGGCAGGCTGGATGATCTCGCGAATGGATGCCCACCCTGTTGGACTCTTCTCATATCGTACGTAGACGACCTGCGTACGCCCCTTGAACACGTAGGGTTCGCCGCCGCTTTTGGGAGTACTCTTAATTGCAAATACAGTCTGTTCAACCGCACTGTTGTCTTGAATCAAGAGACTCTGGACCCTGTTCTCTTCAAATTCCAGATTGAACTGCTGAAGCGTTCCGCGCAGGTCCGCTTCTTCGGCGTCGTGACCGGTCAGGTATTTTTGGAAGCTGAGCGCCTTAATCACATCCGGATGATGGTATGCCATTATCGCGGGTACATCACCGCGAGCAAAAGCGGCGCGAATGGCCTCGCTTGTCTTCTGAAGTGCATCTCGATCCTTCTCTGATCTGGCGTAGCTATTGCACACAGAGTACGCCAGCAAGAGTAAAGCTCCTGCTATCAGATTTCTCAAAATCTTCATGTGGTCGTCTCCAAAGATAGGCGGCCTTCGACTGCAGACTTATTGTAACTTGACTACTCATTTGGGATGTTGGGTTGGACATCACAGTAACTTCGTCCGGAACGGATGACGGGCAAACCGGAAATAATCCATCGCAGAAGGCTCTCGGATTGGCGATCTCCCTTCACTTGCTTGATTAGTTTGAATGGATAGGTCGAAGGAGGAGCGCTTGGTGTACAAAAACTGAACTCAGCGACCGAGCTGATTCAGAGACACCAAGGAGGCTCCTCCAATGCGGACTATGTATTACATCGGGCTGGATATTCACAAGAGGACGATCAGCTACTGCGTGAAGGATGGAAGCGGCCAGATTCACGCCGAAGGTGCGATTCCCACCACTCCGCAGGCTCTTCCAATTGGCTGGCGTAGCAAGAGCGAACGCGCATCGCTTTCGTGACACATTCGCAGTTGAGTTGCTACTTGGAGGGATTGCCCCACGAGTCAGATCCAACCTCAGGCTATGGTATGGCTCACCTCGAGTTTGGGCGGGAGCGGTTGGCCCAACCGGATCCGCTGCACGCGCTCGAGCTGGGCCAGGGTTCTGTCGAATTCACGGCTCAAGTGCGTCTCGTAGCGAAGGAGGCGATCGGAAACTTCTTGGGCCGGAACACGCGCACAGGCAACATTCTGCTCCTGTCTCAGTTTCTCTACTTCCGCTGCAGTATGCTGTAGCTCCGCGAGACGCATTATCTCTTGGCAGATCACCTTGTTCACGATCTGCTTCACGTCAGGCGGATTCTCGCTGTCCTCCTTCCCGCGCTCAGCCGATGAGATCAATTTCGATAGCACTAGCAACATCTGACGCCAGCCGTAAGGCTGTGGGCCTTCATCCTGGTATCCATAGATCGATTTCAGTGTTCGCAGAACTGAGTCTTCAGACGGAGAATCGCCTCCCATAACACATACACGATTCATGTCAAGAATCTGGATCGCATTCCGAATTAGAAGGAGAGCATTGGAATGCCCGAGCTTCGCATCCGAAGCGCCTTTTAGCTGCGCGTATTCCAATTCGTCAAGCCTATTTTGCAGTGCAAGATCCCAGTTCACGAACTGCTGCGCCTTCTGAATTTCAGCGGTTTCTACCTGAAGAAGTCGACGCCTACGCCACAAAAGAGTCGCCAAGTTCTCCACCAGCACTATCTCCAGTTTTCCCTGAGGCTGGAGGTTCTCCATCAATCCGGCCAGCAGTGCCTCATATTCAGCGGGCGATTCGTCCTGCAGTAGGACGGCCTTCGAAAAAAGGCCGTGCTTGCGTGCATTGAACTTGCTCCGCCCTTTTCCCTGAGGGGTTCTCGGACCCGTGGCGCGACGAGTAAGAGTAGATGAGATGGCAAGGTTTGCTACCGTCGCCGCGCCTGATTTATTGTCGGAAGTGTTGTTCCTCTCTGGTTTGGAGCTCTTGAGATTTTCGTTCTTTGCTGCTGGTAATGTGTTCGTCATTCAAAACCTCTCCAAAAAGAAAAGGCAGATCTGACCTCAGCCTGCCTGAGTTCAGTCTGCCCGTTACTTATCGTTAGGCGCGATGCCTATTTTACGATCAACTCAAAATAAACTCGTCCGGCTTTGCCCTTTCGCGAAACCACGTGCACCCGGGTGCACGATTCGCTTCTTCTCGAGTATCTACTTCCTTCGCTAAGATGCGCGCGGAACTTGCTAGAGTCAAGAGAAATGTAGTCTGAATACTCCGTGGGAGCCAACGGGGCGACACGAGATTCTCTGCACGTGTTTGGCGTGGCCTACCCAAGCTCCTCAGCGAAATGCTTCTTCTGGTTTTCCGGCGAGCATCAAGTTCGAAAAGTGGTTGGACAATCTCCGAGTTACTCGGATTTAAGGCGGCCGTGCTTCAACTCATATTTCGTGACTTCTGCTTTAAGAAGTTTCTCAACAAAGTTGGAGAGACTTCTGTTTTCCTGCCTAGCTAGGGCCAGGAGCTTAGCCTTTAAGGACCGTTCTATCTTCAGTGAGATCGTAGTGTCTTTCATTTCCCTGGCGGATACTACAACGTAAGACGTCCTGCTATCAAGAAACACTTCGACTTACTTTCTCCTTGACAAAACAGTGCGCCAAAGTAATACTTCATATTACTACGTCTCACGGAGGTTCTATGGACAAAGACAGCCTTAACAGCCAGAGGCAATCTGAACGTCTTAATAAACAAAACTCTCGTTTTGTTAGAGAGACTCCGCCCGCGCGGTTAGCTCGCGCGAGGCGATGGGTCAACGCTTCTCTGTCTAATGCAAAGCACGCTCGAGCTATTTGGGGTGCAATTCCCAGAATTGCCCTAGAGAACCTCGCGCAGCTGACGGAAGCGCACAGCCTCTCTGTCGTCGCCGGGGATCTCCAATTGCTGGATGGTCGCTGGTACATAACACATGCCGGCTTACTACGAATCGCTCAGCGCAGACGCTGCTCGGGAATCAGAACTGCTTTGCAAAAGGAACTTACTGACCCCGCTGCAAACCGTTGGATTTTCAAGGCCACTGTGTATAAGACCACTGGCTCAAAAGGTTTCGTCGGTTATGGAGACGCCGACCCTACAAATACGTCCCCGCTCGTTCGCGGGGCTGAGATGCGCGTGGCCGAGACGCGCGCCGTTAATCGGGCGTTGCGAAAGGCTTACGGAATCGGACTGTGTTCTGTTGAGGAGTTGGGCTGGCTGACCAACTCGCCGGGCCCTGCCGGGGAAAAGACCCAGCCAGTAAAGCCGCCTGACTCGAACGGTTCGAGCAACGGTCAACCGAAACTGCGAGACAGACTGTGCTTGCTCATCCGCCAGTACAACCTTGACCCCAACCTTGTGAAAACCTATGCGGCTGATTTCTGCGGCGCGCCAACCCTCAAAGAGGCAAGCCGCGATTTGGTTGAGTCTTTTATCTCCCATCTAGCGACGAGCGCAAAAGAAAACAGGGACGGTCTGGTCTGCAAACTCAATTCCTATGCTCAGCCCGTGGAGGCAAGACCATGAAGCGACAAATTCCTGGCCTTCATTTGAACCAACGTGGCGTCGAAAATAAGCTCGAAGGATTATTTCTTGTTCGCGTGGATCGGGCTCGCTACCGGTGGCATCCGCAGAAGCCGTTTGTGGAAATCCGGTTCAGCATTCTGGAACCCAAGTCCTTCGAAACTCGATCCTTCTCTGGGCGGTTGTACTGCACCGAAAGAGCTCTTTACAAGCTCAATTGGTTTCTTCGGGATTTTGGCTACGATGCGCAACTCCTAAAGGATGACCAGGTGGATGAAAAAGTGCTCCGCAATCTTCGTGGGGTCGTCCGAACATCTTATACAACGCTGAACGGACGCGCTTATCAGAACCTCGAGGCCTTCGCCCCCGAGGCGGACTGGGAGGCACTTGAATGCACCTCACTGGCCCACAGCGATGGGCAAGGAGGCCGTGATGGTCTATAGCTACACGCAGATCAGTCAATACCTGCGCTGCCCTCGCAGCCACCGTTACCGTTATTTGGATGGATGGCGGGAAAAAGAGACCCGCGCAGCGATGGTGTTCGGTCGCTGCTTTGAAAAAGCTCTGGGTGCTTATTTCTGTCACGAGGATAGCGCTGCTGCGCTTTTCAAGGAATGGCATGCATATCACGACGGTCCCTTTGAGTACCGCAAAGGAGAATCCTGGGACCGCCTCTTCCACCAAGGCGTCCATTTGCTCGAAACATTTGCACGGGACAATCGCGTACACATTCGCAGTCCGAAACAGAATCTGCAGATCAAAATGCTGCGAGCACTGCTTGGCGGAAGCGAATTTGTCTCCTATCTTGACGCCATCGGGGAGATCGATGGCCACCACTGCCTGATTGACTGGAAGACTACAACCAGCCGCTATTCAACGGAACCTGAGGGATTGCTCGCGCTCGACCCACAACTCATTTGTTATTCCTGGATGAGCGGGATTTCGGAAGTAGCACTAGTTGTCTTCGTCCGGAAGCACGCTCCCGAGATTCAGTACTTGAGGGCGACGATCTCGGAAGAGCAGCGTCAAGAATTCGGGCGTCTCGTCGAGACAACCATCGGCCAGATCGAAGGAGCTCAGTTTGTTTCACACACTGGCATTCGCTTTCCCCAAAACGGCTGTCTGAGTTGCCCACATCTGGGGCTGTGCCTGAACAACGAGCAGTTAGTGGCGGCCAACCTTGCACGCAGACCAGGAGCGAACGATCTTGATTGGCTTGACGAGCTTGTGGATTAACAGACGAGATCCCGTGGCACCGGAATTGAATCATCGGCGGGCGGTCTTCGTTCTGGGCAAGATCGATGAGATCTTGAGTTGGGAAAAGGCCAGAGAGCAAGAGAAGGACGCCCGGTTTGTCGAACTTGGGGAGTATTTGTGTGAGGTCAGGTCGAAGCAGTATTGGAGGTTAGAGAAACTGAAGTCGTTTGACGAGTTTCTGGCAAAGCGCTTCCCTGAATCGCGGCGGAAAGCGTACTACCTGATGGCGATCCACGAGAACTTGGCGAGAATTCCGAAGCAGCAGCTTCGCGAGGTTGGTTGGAGCAAAGCAACGGAACTGGTCAAAGTGGCAAGGAAAGACCGGGAGGCATTCGATTGTGCAACCTGGTTGCACAAAGCGAGGGAACTATCGAAGGAAGGTTTTAAGGGAGAAGTGGAACGGTATCTTACGGGAAAAGATACTGAGGCTTGGGAAATTATCTATTTCAAGCTCTACAAGAGCCAGTTACCTGTAATCGAGGAAGCTCTCGAGACTGCCGGCCTGATGCTCGGAACCGATAAGTCTCGCGGTTACTGCCTGGAGATGATTTGCGCTGATTTTCTGGCGGGGGCCAAGCTGGGAGAGACGCAACAATAGATTCGACTATGCAAAGTTCACCGAATTCTACTCGTCTGCGTCAGAAGCAACCCAGGCTCAGACTGAACCCGGAAGAGTACACGAAACTTCGACTCCGCGTTCTGGAACGAGATAGTTGGCGGTGTCAAGAATGCGGTTCCATGGAAAGTTTGGAGGTTCATCACATAAGACCCAGGGGCCGGCTCGGTGACGATGTAATGGAGAACTTGATCACGCTTTGCGTTGGTTGTCATTGCAAATGTCACTTAGGGCGCCAATAGAAACAACGGTAAGGCGTGGCGAATTAATTGGGCAACTATCTGTTAATCGTTCTAACCTGGGAAGACGCATTGCACGGGGCGCCATGAGAATGCTTCCAGCAGTGAAGGGCAGCTCCAACTGAGGTCTATGAAACGTGAGGACAGCCTTGAAGGCTTCGCTTTACAACAAATCTCCTCTACTTGGGTGCTAGATATGCCCGAAATTTTACTTGATGTATATAAAGAATATTTCTGATACTCGATTAATTCATATTGTCAGTACTCTTTTGGGGCGTAAATGAGTGACCGTTTCTCCATAATCCCAGCCCCCTGGGGTTATACTTTTGGGGGCAACAAAAGGACAGTCGATGAGTGGATACTACAAAATAATGAATATTGTGGGAGCGCGTCCAAATCTTCCCAAAATCGCTCCCCTCCTTCGTGAGATGCAACGTCATCCAGAAATCGCGCCTTTACTCGTCCACACAGGTCAGCATTACGACGAAAACCTCTCGAACATCTTCTTTCGACAGATGGGCATTCCTCTGCCGGACATTAATCTCGGAGTCGGTTCCGGTACGCACGCAGAACAAACGGCTGAAATCCTCAGACGCATCGAGCCTATCCTCATCAAACACCAGCCCAATCTCGTCCTGGTGGTTGGGGATGTTAATTCCACCATTGCCGTTTCCCTGGCGGCCGTCAAAATGGGAATTCCCGTGGCCCATGTTGAAGCCGGCCTGCGTAGTTTTGATCGTTCCATGCCGGAAGAAATAAATCGAGTTCTTACGGATGCCTTGGCCGAATACCTTTTCGCGACGGAAGATGACGCAGTCGACAATTTGCTCAAGGAAGGGCGACTCCGAGAATCAATTCATCTCGTGGGGAATGTCATGATTGACTCGCTGCTACATTTCCTTCCCCTCGCGCAACAATCTCGCATTGGCGAAGAGCTCGGACTCTGCAACGGTAAAGGTTGGCAGCCCTTTGGCGTTCTGACGCTCCACCGTCCCTCAAACGTCGATGCTCCGGAAAAACTCGCTGAACTCCTCGGCGCGATCGATACGATTGCCCAACGGGTGCCCATCGTGTTCCCCGTGCATCCGCGGGTGCAGCAGCGGCTCAGTCCGAACGGCATCAAACATCACCCGCAGCTCCGCTTCATTCAGCCCCTGGGCTATCTCGATTTTCTCTGCCTGCTCACCAAGGCTACGTTGGCATTGACCGACTCCGGCGGCATCCAGGAAGAAACTACCGCCCTCGGGGTCCCTTGCTTGACCTTGCGGGAGAACACCGAGCGCCCGGTCACGGTTTCCTGGGGCACAAATGTAATCGTAGGAACAAACCCGTCCAAAATCGTGGCCGCAACGGAGCAGATCCTTCGAGGAGACCGGAAGAATGGCCGAACTCCTCCACTGTGGGATGGGCATGCCGCTGAAAGGATAGTGGATATTCTCTTGCGTGACGTGGTGCGCGGGAGAAACCGCGCAACTGCTATGTAAGAGAACGAGAGGCGGGAACTAATCTTAGGGGCAGTTCGAGGGAAGTGCGGAAGACGGATGAACGAGGCGGGATGGGAAGGGAGCCCGGATATTCTACGGCTGTAGGCCTTTGCCAGACCACCCGGCAGTCCACCGGCGAACCGTGTCCTTTAAGATGAGCCAGACAAACAGCGGATTCGTCGCCAGGTATCTTGGTCCCATGCGACGAGGCTCCTGAAGAAGTCGGTAGAACCACTCAAGGCCTGACCGCTGCATCCAAACCGGGGCCCGAGCCACTCGCCCGGCAATCACGTCAAAGCTGCCTCCAACTCCCTGGCAAACCGCAACGTCAAGACGGGACAGCGCGGTATCGGCCCACAACTCCTTCCGAGGTGTGCTCATCCCAATGAGAACAAGATCGGCACGACTCTGGTTGATTTGCAGGATCACATCCTCTTCCTCTTCCCCAGAAAAATACCCGCTCCGCATGCCGGCAATTTGTAATGCTGGGTAGCGCCGCCGATAAACAGCCGCTACCTCTTCCACAACGTCCTGACGCCCTCCCAAGAGAAAGATTCGAAATCCATCCTGCGCTGCCCGCTCGATCATTCTTTCCATGAGATCGGTGCCATTCACGCGCCCAGTGAGTGACTCTCTGTACAGGCGCGAAGCCCACACAACAGGCACGCCATCGGCAAACGCCAATTCAGCTCGCTCTATGACGTGCCTAAGGGAGGCATCATATTGGTATTTAACAACTTTCGCCGCATTAATGAATACGACATGGGTCTTAATCTGTTCACGAATGCGCCTGCAGATTTCCTCCTCTGCCTCCTGAATGGAGAGGCGATGAACGGGAACCTCGGCAATCCGAATCTTTTCAATCTTTGGAATACTCGACATACGATCACTCTTCATTCAGTCATCAGACGCTGGCCGCATCTCCGGAGCAGGGACCTTTAGTGTTTCCCTCCGACCATTACGAACGCCTTCGACGACGGCCTATATGTTCGACTGGCTCTTAAATGCCCCGCGCTGCAAACAACAGAGTGTGCAAAAGAATTGCCACATCCATAAAAAAGTTCTGGTGTCGGATGTAATACAGATCGTATTCGATGTTCTCGTGGATCGAATGCGCGCGATCTGCACTCAATTGCCACAAACCGGTGATTCCCGGTTTCACTGCCAGTCGCTGCCGGTGGATCGCGGAATACTTCTCAACGATGAACGGCATCTCGGGCCTCGGCCCAACGAGTGACATCTCACCGCGGATAACGTTAATTAGTTGAGGCAACTCATCAAAACTGGTCCGACGAAGGTATCGCCCCAAACGCGTAATCCTTGGATCGGAAATATCGTTCGGTGATTTTGCGTACGCAGGAGAACAAGGATCCATGGTTCTGAACTTGTACAGGCGGAATTTTTTTCCGTGGTACCCCACGCGGTCCTGTACGAAAATTGACGTACAGCGATATCTCCAGCGAATCAGGAGAGCTACTGAGATTAATACCGGCGAGAACAAAAATAGAAGAGTCAGCGCCGCTAGAAAATCGAAACAACGCTTCAGCACTTTGCGATGAAAACTCGTGCCATTGTCCCGCAAATTCGCGAGCAACATCCCATCCACATCCACATAATCCACCAGGAAACTCGTAGGACTCAGATGGTAAGGAACAAAAGAGACTGAAACACCTGCTTTCTGCGCCTCCTGTAGGATTTGCATGAACCGATGTCGGGCGATAGCAGGTATCGTAATCACCACTCGATCAGCCTGATGCGAACGAATAAAATCCTCTGTCAGCGGTCGCGAGACAATCGGCGCCGACCTGCGGCGCTTGTACGATTGCTCATGGATGATCTTTCCATCGAGTGATGGATCTTCGTCCACGAACAGAATGGGATCGAGTCCTAACTTTGGAGAACGTACCAGCGCCGAGAATATCCGGCGGCCGGTCATACCTGCCCCGAACAGAATCACACGCTCAGCCGGTTCAAATCTTGAGTGCAGATCTTGGACGAGCCATCCCACCAGCGGTTTTTGAATGAGGAGGCCAATAGGAACCAGTACCACTGCAATCCCGATGAGCCAGCGTGAAAAGAGGAAGTTGGACAAATAGGAGATGGTGAATAACAGTGCGGCCGACTGGATCGAAACTCGAATGATTCGTTCCGTATCCCGAATTCCCAGGAGACTGGTCCCCGACTGATAGGTTCCCATCCGGTCGAGAAGGAATACGACGATGACTCCAAATAACAGCGAAAAAAGAAAAAGCCGAGTCGACGGGTAGAAGATTCTTTTGCCCAAATCCAAGGAATAGTAGACACGATTGGCAATGAAACACGCACCGAGCACGGTGCATACGTCGAGTACAGCCTCCCCAGCGGAAATCGTTCGACTGATGACGTTCCTGTGGGCAGGCCGCGATTCGAATAATGGCGCCGCTCCCGCAGTTATCGGAGCCGGCGTCGCACTCGATTCCCGTATCTGAGTTGGTGTTGCCATCAATTACTTACCCCCGTCCAGGCTGCTCCACCTGTGTCTGTTGGATAGTTCTCCATGGTCATAGACAGTGACTTCGTCCCGACATCTCACTTGGATTGCGCACTGCTTCCTCACGCAGCCTCTTCTGCAAGAGGCGAAAAACACGATCCATCGCCGCGCGAAAGACCAAACCTGTATTTCAGAGCCTTGCACCACTGGTCGCCGGAACTTCCTGAGCCAGGCGAATCAAATTCCGCTTGCTAACATCGTTTTGGCCGACGTGGAAGACTGTTTAGAAGTGGTTCGACGGCAAAGTGCCGTGCTTTCCCAAGCAGCGCGGAGTACGCGCGAAAATGCGGCGCGGCGCTCTACATTCTGGATTCGCTCTTGCCCTGCCTCAAATCATCGTTTCACCGGGGCTTTGGGCAATGCAACCTCACGGCGCCGAATGAGCGATGCGTGCCCGTTCAGCGGGAAGGGAGACCGTCCGGCCTTGCATAACGAGATCTTGGACTCTTTGTGTGGCTTCGGTGATTTCGACCAACTGCTCAAAGGCAATCGGCGAAGGCTTGCCGGTCCGCATAGCCTCGATGGTTAGCACCAATTCCCGTGCGTGTCCCTTATCCTTCCGGGTCTGTAGCACCCGCGTCTTGTGGTCACGCGTCAGGGAGACACTGCGGAAATCGTCCAGCCGAGCTACGCTTCCCTCGCAGAACACCTCGAAATGCTCCTTCGGTACAGCAGTATCACCATTCGCCAGATAGAGAAGATTGGCGATTGACCCATCAGCAAAGGAAAGCGTAACCGCCAAGTTATCCCGGGAATAGCGAGCGCCATCCGGAAAACCAACGACAGAGACGGATTGGATCGGGCTCCCGATGACAAAGCGCGCCCAATCGACGAAGTGGCACAACTCGCCAATAATTCGCCCTCCGTCTGCGTGAACCCAATGATCTTTGGGTTGATATCCAGCATTCACACGAATGTGCACGACCATCGGCTCCATCCGCGAATGGAAAAACTCCTTGATGGCCTCGCTTGCGGGCGCAAAGCGTCGATTAAAGCCGACCATCAAACAAGGCAGCGGACGGCCGGTCTCTTCCAGCTTCTGGTAGGCCATTTCGATCGCATGCAACTCCTCCCGGTTAACGGCGAGCGGCTTTTCGACGAATACATGCTTATGGCCCGCGAGCGCTTTCAGGACGTACCGCGCATGGCTGTCGTGCCTGGAAAGTATGAACACCGCATCCACGTCGCGATCACTCAGCAGTTGCGCGGGCGTTTCTGCGCGGGCGAATCCGAATCCTTTTCGGGCGGACTCCGCTGCTAGACCAGTAGCACTCGCCACGGAGTAGAGCATCGCACCCCGATTTGCTCGCAGCTCGGGGAAGATCGTACCCCGGGCAAAGTTGCCGACTCCAATAGCTCCGATGCGGAGAACCTCTTGCGCTTGTCCGTTGTTCCTGATTGTGGCCTTTGTCGGCTGCGGGCGAGGTGCTTGTGCGAGCTCTCCATATTCAATGATGGCTGTGTACGCGCCGTTTGCCCGTATATCCTCGTAGCCCTTTGCTCCTTGTTCCACGGGGTACCGTCGCTCCAGCAAAGAACTCAAGTTTAGAGCTCCCTGCGCCAGTAAATCCAGGAAAGCTTCCATGTTCCGGCGCTCCGTCCACCGCACAAAGCCGATCGGATAATCGTGCCCCCCTTCTTCGTATTCGGGATCATAACGTCCGGGCCCGTACGAACGTGACATCACAAGAGAGAGCTCTTTTCCGTACATCGACGCCCGCGATACACCCATACCCACATCGCCTACGATAACCACGCGGCCCCTGTCGCGAAGCAAGAGGGCTCCTAGTTCGACTGGTTCAGCCGACGGCGTTGCCGCGGTGATGATGGCGGCGTCTGCGCCTGAGCGTGAAAACTCGCGGACTGCGGCTTGCAGATGCGGGTCGTCCGCAGCCAACCCAAGATGAGCACCCAGCTCAGCAGCTTTTTGGGCGCGCGCCGGATTCCGGTCGATCGCGATGACGCGGCATCCGGCAGCCCGTGCGAGCTGCATCGTGAGCACCCCCACCAGGCCCGCTCCAATCACTAAGACGGTTTCACCGAAGGAAACCTGGGCTTGCCGCAGCCCGTTCATGGCAATGGCCCCAATCGTCGTGAGCGAGGCCGCGTCGAGCGGAACAGATTCAGGTACTTTTACTGCCAGATTGCGGGGGATAAAATTGACTTGGCAGTGGTTGGCGTAACCTGCGCCCGCGCAGGCTACCCGGTCACCAGGTTGGAAATCCGGCACATCCTCCGCGACTTCCAAAACTATGCCCGCCGCGCTGTAGCCCATCGTCGAAAACGTGTGCAATCGCGTCTGGACCTTGTCGTAGGCAGCCCGAATCCCATTCTGCACCGCGTAATCAATGACCTGCCGGACCAGGTCTGGCCGGGCGAGGGCTTTCTGCAGGAGCGATTTCTCTCCCATTTCCACTTTCACTCGTTCTGTGCCCGCACTGATGGCCGAGTAACAGGTGCGTACGAGGACCCCTCCGCGGCGAAGTTCTGGCGGCGGAGTCTCCTGCGTCAGGATTTGTCCAGTCTTCGTATCCTCAACAATGGCCTGCATTCGTCTATTCCCTCCCCGTTTCCAAGATGCGGGTGGCAGTTGCCGCGGAACCAGATGCAGCCACCGCGCTCGCGACCTCTAACTCTTCCGTCCTCGGTTCGGAGATGTCTGGTGTACTCCGGTAGGGCCTGCCGGAGAGCAGATCTCGAATCAATTGACCCACCTGCATCGTTTGCGTCTCCCAGGTGCACTGCTTCACCGTGGCTTGCCTAAGCTGTCTCTGAGCCGGGGTGTCGTTCTTCAATGCGTCCTCGACCGTGGCAATGAACTCCTCAGCGGTTCGATACAAACGTATTCCGGGCGTTTTGTTGTATTCATACATGGGAGAAATGACCACCGGCTTCCCTGTGGCCAGGTATTCCCGTACTTTGATCGCACTGCCGTATTCGATGAAGGCATTACCTTGGCGCCAGGGAAGCACGCAAATGTCGAACTTCTTGACGTACTTTGGAACATCCGCATACGGCTTGGATCCCACGAAGTGCACGTTAGGAGCCGCAATCTGGACCAAGTTCGATTTCAATCCGACCATTAGCCAGTGCCAATCGGGCCGCCGCCGCGCGACTTCTTCGATCAGTGGCACGTCCATCACATAATCCATGGTGCCGAGATAACCGAGGATGGGCCCGGGAATATCCGCCAGTTCGGGGGCAATTTCCTGTGACTCGGTGGCGAAGTGCTCGAAGTCCACGCCTTGTTCCAGAAAAAAACGCTTGCTCACATCTCCCTCCTCATAGAGTCGGAGTCCCGAGTACATCACCACGGCGGCCATCTCTTTGAGGCGGCGATCAAATTCCCGAATCACATGACGGCCCAAGTCGCTATCTTCATTGGCATCGTACTTATCAGAAACCTGGTAGATCACCAGTTTCGAAGAAAGCCGTTTGACAACTCCCGCCGCGGTGGGTATGGCGACCCACAAAATGGGATCTCGAATGACGCAAATCAGCATGGCGATCCGGATTTGCAAAGCCAGAAGCCGGGCACTCATGGCCCTGATCCGCGGCGACCCGTAGAACGGGAGATTCATGGGCGTCATCACGTAAAGCCCGTCGGAAACTTTCCGGAGCCAGCGCAGGCTGCTCTTCAGCTTCCTTCGGATTTTGAGAAAGAAGTCGGGATGGGAAGCTGCGGGCAATCCGAGGCCGAGAGAATTGACAAACAGCACTCGATTGGTGCCCGAGAGGCGTTTCAGGATGTGATTTTTCGAGTGCGGGTGGTGATACCACCAGTCCTCGCCGGCGAAGCAGATGATGGATTCGCCGGAAATGCCGTAGTCGGTCACCCTCATTCCTCCCATATCAGTTCAGAATAAATTGTGAGCGGAAGGCCTCCGCTCAGCCGAACCAAAACCTCTTCGGCGGCAATGGAGTTCCCAAAGAGCCTGGAAATCTGCGCCGGTCTCTTTTCGGCCACAAAAGAGTCGCAACCTCGCAATCGAAGTTCAGCGTTCCGTGTTCCTATTAAGCCGATTCGCAGTTCCGTTGCTTGGCTGTCGACGTGGCCGACCTTCCAGCGTTCGCCGAGGTGAAAATGAAGTTCCACATCGTGCTTGGCGCTCCCGGAGAAAGTATCCTCGATGAGAACTCCGTTCTTTGGCTTTAGCTTCAAAACACGCGTGTGAACGACGCCAATCTTGCGGTAGCCAAAGTGGCTGGCCCTCAGGCAGCGAACTTCACCGTCCCTAAATTCTTCTATTCGGCTGACTTGCGCCTCGTTTCCGAGCGAAAAAATCCCCTTCCTAGAATCAGGGACATCGTTTTGTTCCGATTGATCGACGATCGCGGTATTGTGCGCGGCAGTGGCTCGAAATGAATTACGCCGGGCCGCATCCCGCGTATAGCAACCCGTTCCGGAGTCGCAGAGCATGTCTTCGCCGTCCAGGCGAAGCATGATACTTAGCTTATCGTTATGAGTGTGGCTTCCCTTGCCATAAATCCCGTTGGATATGGCGATAAATATAATCTCTGCGACACCGAACCGCGACACCGCTATGCCTGAATCCGGAAGGACTTGGATCGAGAGATTCGCCGGCTGCTCGGCAGAGGCCGTGGAGACAGGCCGACTGGCCGGTTTCAGTTCGTACCAGGTCGAGTCTGTCACACCTTCGGACGGCGCACCGCCAAACAGGGTCTCGCCCAAACCAATGAAACTGGAAACTCGAAGAGAGTCTCTCTCTGGCAGCGCAACCGAGTTCATTTGCTTCCAATCGTCCAGAAGCCATTCCACTCTGCCATCGTCGCAATCGCCAACGTGGGGAAGCCGGCCTTGTTGATCCGCGAGAGTTTCCATCCACACATACATTTGCTTAAGACGGTCTCGGAAGCTGTCCTTGACTTCGACCTGGTCCGCTCGCAGCAGAAGCAACACGGACGTAAAGAGCTGAGCGACGAGCACCTGGTAACCCGACGATGCTTCATAATCCCCGCCATCTGCGTACACCTGATGCAGGATCTCCCGCTCCACAAGCTGCTGGTACGACCGTCGCTGGGCTGTCATGCTTCCAGCCTCTAGTGAATGCGAAAGCCAGACGAGTCCTATGATATTGCTTAAGTAATGGTTGCTGCGAACGATGTGGGAAAATTCAAGGTGCGCCTCAATGTACAAGTAGTGATGCCACAGTGAGCGGGTTATCTTCTCGAGCCAGGGATTCTCCTGCGGTCGAAGCGGCCATAACAAATTAAGAAGAAGCACAATACTGATGGAGCGCAAGGCCGCTTCCATCGCGATCGTCCAATTGACGCCCATTCCCACAGGGTTTCGGTCAATCCAATCGGACAATAAGGTTTTTGCCGCTTCACGATAACCATCCTGCCCGCTCATCACGTGCGCCTTGCCGAGTACCGGAAGATGTTGGAGCCGCGAAAGTTCCCAAGGCGCCTTCACATCCGATCCGTCATGACGGACAATTTCTAACTCTCCACTGGGGGTCATTTCCCATTTTTTCCCGGACACGAAATCCAAATGCCAGGGCGGCGGGAACCCTAACGTCACCGTCTCGTAGCTAAGGAAGGGGAATCTGCCCTTGCAGACTTCATCCGCAATCCCACAGACGATGTCCCTGGCGGAACGGTTCCAAGTTTGTGGCAGGGGATGGTAGTAAGGCAGATGGCGAAAGCGAACCGGGCAATGGCCATTTGACGTAAGCGCCTTAAAGCGGTTCTGCTTCCATTTTTTCCAGACACGCCAGGCCAATTCCTTAAATAATAGGACCGGCGACTCGTGAGATACGATGCGCAAAAGATTCCGCCGCGTCCTCATGTAGCTTGTTTACATCCTCCCTCGACATCAGGAAACAGCATGTGGCACCGGGACGGATTAAGCCTGTGCGCGGATAGCAATGAACCAACCGCAATCGTCAGGAATAAACTTGCACAAGGCTTTGGGAAGCAGGCGCGTGTCGTATATGGTCAGGATCGGCTGAGCGGAAAACTGGCGGAACTCGGAGAACAGTTTCCGCAACTCCCGGATCGTATAGGCCTTCGTCCCCTTGCTCTCCACGTTGTTCCAGATCACGTCAGAGAATGTACGCCAGGGTTTGCCCCGTCCTAACGCGAACCACGCCCACGTCTTCAAGACCTTAAGCGAGTGCCGCCCATACATCATCCCGACAAAACGCCCGTTCGGCTTCAACACACGCTTGATTTCGCGGATCACCTGAGCCGGGTCCGCCGAATGGTGGATCACCCCCCAGGAGTAAACCAGATCGAACGACTCGTCCGGGAATGGCAAGCATTCCGCATCGGCCCGCTGCAGTTCCGAGTGAAGTCCATACATCTCGAGACGCGACCGCGTAATTTGAACCGCGGCTTCCGTGAGATCCACTCCGTAACATTCCGCCCCGGCTCGCGCCCATTGGAGATGGTCGCTTCCGGCGCCCACTCCAATCTCCAGCACCTTTTTCCCGGAGTGCCGCGTGAATTGCGCAACGGAATGGATGTACGGCTCGGCCGAATAGCGGTACTCCTCGATCTGCTCAAACCACTCGCGGCCCAATTCGGGCACGTCGCCGGTCAGCTTCCGGCTTGCTCCGCAAGGGTTATGCTCCCAGTAGGTTCGCACAGTTTCGTTGGACAAGTCGGCAGTTGAGGCTTGTGGAGCCATCTGGTTGGTCTGCATACCGGTTGACATGCTCATACAGAGGGGATTTCCGGCTGCACAAGTGGGGACTCTGCCAGAACCGGAGACCCCTTGGAACTGTGTCCTCGAACAAGCGCGAGGATGGCCAGAAGGACCACCAGGTAGGAGAACGAAGAAACGGCCGCAGCGCCTGCAATTCCGTATCGCGGAATGGCGATTACGTTGGCGCCCAGGTTCAATAGCACCACCGCAAACCAGACTCCCACGATGCTCTTCGGGTAACCAAAACTATTCAGGAACTGGACGATCACCGACTCCACCCCGAGGAAGAGCGCCCCGGGCGCCAGCCAGATGAAGGCGATAGCCGCTGGCAGAAAAGCCTTTCCGAACAGAATGCGCACGATAAGCTTAGCGGAGAAGCAAGCGAACAGCAGGAACAGGCCGAGCAATGCTCCCGTCCCCAACGTGGCTTGCTTTGCCATGCGTAGCTTTTCTTTTACGTTGGTCATACCGGAAAGTGTGGGAAAAAGGATGGCGGCGACAACCGTTGGCAGCGTCGCAAGATAGCCTGAAACAGCGGTCGCAACCGAGTAGTAGCCGGCGTCTGCAACACCGGCAAAATGTTTTATGAGCAGGATGTCCGCCTTCAAAACGATGAAGTAGAAAAGACAGATGAGATAGGCCTTGATTCCGAGCCGGACGTTGCTCCCGAACAGTTCTACCGATACGCCTATCGGCTGATGCAGCAATCCGTGCAATCTCCAAAAGGCCCACACAAAACCGATCAACAGGGCCAGGAAGAAGGCCAGGAACACCGTCACCGGATTCACTAATCCCCAAAAAAGGATGAAACCGATAAAGAATAATGCCAGTAACTTGGAGACTAATTCAATTTTGTTGTACGCCCTCACCGCCTGAACGCCAAGCAGAAGGTTTTGCAATAGCATGTACGCAAGGCCGAATGGGATCCATGCAAGCGCAAGAATGAGGAGATTCCCTTGAATCGGCGACCATTGTGGCCGTCCCTGAAGCACGAGGTAAGTCAGGAACGCGCCAATTCCTATCAACCCAAGACTGATCGTCAAGGTATTGCCCAGCAGCCGTGGTAATAAAGACCGGTCTTTTGCCACATAGTATGTATTTGACGCGTTGAGGCCCAGATTGCCGAATTGAACTCCCAGTCCACTGATGGCAACCGCCACGGCAAGGAAGCCTCGCCCCTCGGGCCCGAGGATTCGAGAGACCACCACTGTCGTGGCAAGCCCGATAACGATGAGCGCTATCTGGGTGAGGTAGGTTTCCGTTACCTTTCGAAAAAAGTCGGAGGCGATGATGGCTCGATAAATGGCGGGAAAGCCCGCTGCAATAACCCCACTCTGGGCGAGCGGGTCAGCAATTCCGTTGTCGGTTCCAACGTGCTCCGTTCCAGTTAGGTTCATATTTTCAGCCGAGCTCGGCACTGAGGCGCGATGTCCGAAATCAGCAACTCGAACTTCGTTAGACAGATTATTAGTCAATCTTTTCGCCCCTCGCCACTAGTAACCTTACCCACCAACCACCAGTCGGTAAGGTTGGATACTGCCCTGCTGCTGGCCCTATGAGGACTATCCTACCGTCCTCGGCGGAAGTGTTAGAATTTCGCAACAGGGTCATGCTGAATTACTCTCGCATTCTTCGCTTCTTTATGGAGCGCTTCCGACGCAAGCGCTTGGCGCACTTCCGCAACACTTTTCCCCCCGAACAACTTGGCACTATTCTGGACGTCGGCGGCACTCCCGACATCTGGAATGCTCTTAAGTATCCTTGCGAGATTACGCTCCTCAACAGTGACCCCAGTGAGATTCACGCCGCGAACGGTTATCACGTCCAGGTCGGCGACGGCCGTGCTCTGCCGTTCCATGATCTGGCATTCGACTTAGTGTTTTCCAATTCGGTCATTGAGCACGTTGGTGGCTGGGAAGACATGCAGCCCTTTGCAAGGGAACTTCGCCGCGTCGGCCGTTCCTACTACTGCCAAACCCCTAATAAGTGGTTCCCGATTGAGCCTCATCTTGGAACACTGTTTCTGCATTGGTGGCCCTGGCTGCTAAATCACTACTTCGTCATCCGCTATTTAACTCTTTGGGGGCTGCTGAACAAACCTGCACGCGTCACCGCCGCTAAGTCGCTGTCCGAAATACATCTGCTCTCGCGTCGAGAGCTGGAACGTCTTTTCCCGGATGGCCAGATATTCGTCGAGAGATTCCTTTTCATGCCTAAGTCATACACTGCGGTTCGTCACTGACCGGTGCAGCGCGCAGAGTAAGTTCATAGTTGTTGCCAGCGACCAGCACAAACACTTTCTTGTTCTCTTAAGTGCGCAGTAGTGGATGCGGACCGTATTACCGTTGTTCGGCGACATTGTTTTCCGTCATCTACCGGTCCCTGGTTACGTGATGCCGGTTTGCTATCCGATCACCGATCTCCAAGAGATCTTATAGCCGTGTATTTGTCATGCCCTTCACGACCAAAAACCATCCGATCCAGCGTCCCAGGGCTTGCCGGTGGTAGTACTCGTATTTTTCGAGTGTGATCCTTGCTGGTGCAAAAAGCTTGCGTAACTGACGACCGGTGTACAGGTCAAGATAGACCGGGTCACGGCTGTTCTCAATGTTAAGTTTCCATTCATTGCCAAATTTTAGCCGGTAAACTAGGTGCGAGTAGGACCAATAGGCATAGACATGGATATTGAACCTGCCGCCGGGACGAAGCAGCCGGAAGATTTCCTCCACTACTAAGCGGGGCCTGTCGATGTGATGCAGGACCCCGTGGGAGTACACATAGTCGAAACTTCCAGTTTTGAACGGAATATTTGTGGCATCCGCATGCAGAACCTGCGCCTTGTTACCCACTCTCTCTCGGGCCAACTTGAGATGCTCCGAGGTAATGTCGATCCCCGTGGCTATTGCGCCGTGCATGGCAAATTGGAGCAGGTCGGCCCCAGTCCCGCAGCCGATCTCGAGCACCCGTTCGCCGCGATGGTGACGAAACTCAGCAGCCTGATATAGCCATGGATACCTCGAGTATCGCTCGTCCGCGGAGTAGTACAGCGGAGTCTGGCTCCAATGTTCAATCGCTTGTCGCGTGGCCGATGCACTCAACTTTGAAAGAACTCCCAGGAAAGCTAATCGTCTGCCGATTTGTGTGCGGCCACAAGAACCGCAGAGGTTGAACTTGCTGCGACGCTGATACTTCTGCTCGCTGTCGCCTTTCGCGGAGCAACCGTCTGCAGGACCCGGCAAGCATTTTGCTGCCAGGTGTGATGGGCTACGGCAGCCTCACGGGCTCTGTGTCCAAGGCTAGCACGCACTTCGGGATCCCCGGCCAAGCGAGCGATGGCTTCTGCCAATTCCCTGCTCTCGCCGGGCGTAATCAGTAACGCGGTTTCCTCATGCTTCAAAACCAGCGCCAGTTGGTCCAGGTTGCTTGCGATGATGGCTTTGGACATCGCCATGTACTCAAACAATTTCGTCGGCGAGCCGAAAAAAGGCTTTCCATCGGGCGAAGGCAGATGCGGGGACACCAAGATGTCTGAGGCATCCAGGTACGCTGGAACCCTGTCGTGAGCCACCGCACCGGTGAATATGACGTCGCTGGTTTCCTCGAGCGCAGAAAGCGCTGCTCGCAGTTCCACGTGGAGAGGCCCGTCTCCGATTAGCAGGAATCGAAGTCTTCCAGTCTCAGCTCCAGCGGAGCGCTGTCCCAAAAGATTCTGAATGGCTTCTTGAAGGACAGGGATTCCATGCCAGTAACTAAACGATCCGATGAAACAAACCACGATATCCGCTTCGCTGAATCCAAGCCTCTCCCGCAACTCAACGCCACCACACTTCGGTCGAAATGCTTCTGGATCGACTGCGTTTGGATTGACAAGAATCCTTCCGTCGGGAATACCTAAGCGCAATAAGTCGTCACGGAGTGGTTCAGAAACCACTGCGACCAATGCGGCACTGGAGAGAGAAACTTCTTCGCATAGGCGCAGCCATGAACGGAATCTCGAGGGGTCCCAAAACTTTGCCGTCCAATCTTCGGAACCATTGTATTCGAGAAGCAGAGGGACCTTCAGTAATCGTGACAGCAACGCGCCCGCGAAGACGAAGCGGCCGTGACGCTGATAGATCATTCCTACTCGTCTTCCGCCAAGCGATTTCCGGACACGGAAGACAAAAGAAAAGTTATAGAGAATAAGCAGCGGTTCCCATAAGAGGAAGTAAGTCCAGCGGGCCGGAATAACCCGAACCTGAAACGGCACGGAAGCCAGGTCCCGCCCCGAATAGATCTCACATCGGACACTTTCCTTCGCCAAACCTCCCAGAAAACCACGAACGTGGCTCAGCGCGCCACCGGTCGTCGAATGGTCCAGTGGGTATGGGTATAGGTAGCACACATCCAGATCCTGATCGCTCGCCCTCGCGGCCGCCAGAAGCGGTCTTTTCGAATGCTTAAGAACTTGGAGCAATACCCAAGATGAGAACAGCGCGAACACATCGCTAAGGGCACTGAGTAAGGTCTTGGGAAAAAGACGGATCCAATCCATCCGTCTGTATACTTGGAAGTGGCCACTCGCGTCGGCGAACACCGTATCGCAACAGCGGTGCACCAACCCAGTCCAGACGAGAAGCTGAGGCTGATAGATTTGTTCCACGGACTGGCAGTAAAAGACGATAGCTTTGCCGCGCAGCTTCGACAGGGCACGGAGTTGGCCCTTCCAACCGGCCTCCCGGAGCTCTCGATGGGACAGCACCGTCAACTCGCAGTCTGGGTAGTGCGCGCCGACAATCCTCTTCGCATCGTCAACTTGCCCGGTGCGAACGTGGAGGAATACTCGTTTCCGTTGATCGGCCGAAACCACTGTTTCATCTCCCAACAGCGTAATCTTCTACTAGGCGAACGAATTGGCTCGGGAATCTTCCGTCAGGCCGTACTTATAAATACAGCAGACAACAAATATGAGCCACATGTTTGCATCAAGATAGTAGCCACTGGTCAGACTCAAACCGGTGATCCAATAACTGACGAAGACGTACAGAAACATTTTCCACACGAACCGGGCGTCCAAGGTATCTCTGGCCCGCATTTTCCAGAACGCTCGCAGCAGCAGGATCTGCGATAGGAAGTAGGGCACGAAGCCGAACAGTCCCGTTTCCGCCAGCACCGCACCCAGATTGCTGTGTGGAGCATCCAGAGGCCCTACCTCGAGGTACGTAGCAGAGTCCGTCAGTTGTCCAGCCGCTGGAGTGAAATTGCTGAAGCCCACGCCCAAGAGTGGGTGGCTCGAGAACAGTTCGAACGTCTGTTTCTGCTGCGCAACTCTGCCGTAAACATTCTGCAGGCTCAGTACGCGCTCTTGAATGATTTCCGGAAAGTAATTATTGGCGGCGACGAGTAAGGCCCCAATTGATGCCGCGAATCCGAGCAGCCATGGCAACGCGTTTCGCTTTCGCCGAGAATAAATGTCCCACGCGGCAATCAGAAGCAAACTGATCGCAATGGAACGAAACAGCGGGAGCAGTGCGGTGATTGCTGCCGCGGCCACGCCCACGGCATGGATCGCGCGGTGCCATTTCGGAGGTTTTTCCGGAAGCGTCCGCCAAAGAAACAGCAGAAAACAAAAGGAGATCAGACCGATGAGCCCGTAAGACTGATCCTCTGCAAACGGACCGTTTGGCCGAAATATCAGGTCTGTCAGTCCCGCTTTGTAAATTTCTTGCCCTATAGGAAAAAGGTCCTCTCCCGTCAGGATTTCCGCAATTCCGATCGCCGCCAGGTACGATGCCACCAGGCACATCACTAAGTGAAGCGTGACGAGATGCGCCCGCACCCGAAAGCTGCGAATTACATACCATCCCAGCAGCGGCGGAAGGACGAACGCCTCCACTACCACGCGCAACAGGCTGGGCACGCTTCTCAGTTGCAGGAAAGACAAGGCGACCGCCAGGATGAAAAAGCCCCACGCGAGCGCCGACTGGCGAAGCGGCACCGGAGTCGACGCTGCCCTGGTCCTGCCGGCAAAGATCATCCCGGCGAGAAGCACTCCCACGACCAGGCGGTCGAGAGTGATCGAAGGATTATCCCTGGGAAACGAAAGAAAGTAGTAGCCCAGCGGAAACAGCAGCACCCACGCCACAAGGATGTTTTCCGTTTTGCCATGAACCACCGAACCTACCAGGTAGATCGAAAGGAATGCGCCGGCAACTCCCAGCAGGCCGTACCCCAGCAACAACCCTGGCACAAGCCTCTGTACCAGCCACGCGAACACCAGCAAAAGAAAAAAAACATACTGCGGCTTTCGCGCCAGTGTCTGCATCGAGCTAGGAATGGTGTCCGATTTCGAACTCATGTGTTGCGCCCCAATACATCTCGGGGCTTAAGTTCTGGCATTGGCAGCGGGAGGAACGTCCTTCTTGAATTTTTGCATCACGCGTCCTCGGGCCGAGGCCATGTCTTCAGTGAAACCCCTCTGGATCGTTAGGCTCAGCACTCTAAGAGGATGATGCGAGTCGACGCTCTGCCACCGATCCAACGCTAGGACATATCCGACTGCCAGGAAAACCCCGAAGGAAGCCCCTAAGAACATCATCCGGATCCGCTGGGGGCCGGATTTTCGTTCGGGAATGTTGGCGACATCGAGGATCTTTACCGTAGGAATCTCTTTCGCTTCCTGGATTTTGGCCATCTCGTACTGCTTGGTCAAAATCTCATAGACAGCCTCCTGAATTTTCACCCTCCTCAGGTAATCGGCGTACGCCACCCCCAGCACCGGCAATTCACGAATGGATGGATAGGAAGAAGAGTCGCTGGGCGCAGCATCATTCTGCCCGAGTGACGCGTTTGTTCCCCTTAGATTGGCGAGTTGATGGTTCAACTCTTCGATCCGCGCCTTTAGTCCGCGTACGCGAACGTTATTATCCGTATAGATCTGACGCAAACTACTTAATTCACCTTCTGATGCAATCAGCTCGCCTTGCAGTCGGGCTGCGGCGTCCACTATCGCCCTTCCCTGCGCACTAATGTCGATAGTCGTGTTCTTGCTCGAAAAATTACTGAAATCCTTTGAAGCGGCGTCGAGGTCTTGCTTGACGGCTCGAAGCCGCTGTTCAATGAACACGCGTTCGCGTCGCGCCGCGGACGTACTCACATCGGCGGTGAGATGATCAAGTTCCTCCACGTACCCTTGCGCGAGCGCGGCTGCAAGTTGGGGACTTTTTGCTGTTGTGGTGATCGTAATGATGCCGCTCTTCCGATCTTCCGAAATGCTTGTGTTGGTCGCGAGGCGTTCCCTGGCATCTTTCAGCGAGGAAACACCGTAAATCTGGCGCAAATTAAAGCGGGAGACCAATCGATCCTGCACGGTCCGGCTCTGGAGCATTCCGATAAAAAGACCGCCTGTCGATTTTAGGCCAAGCGCGTCCGAGGCCAGCCCGCTCAGCTTGTCTCCGGCCGCGCCCGCCATGAGCGCCAGAGTCGAGACCGACTGATTGTCCGGAGGCATAAGCCGCGTCGTCGATTCATAAATGGAAGGAAGGAGGTATGCCAATATACCTGCCGCGAAGAGTCCGACGAACGCCGCCTTCGCCACGAACCACCGGTTCGCCCAAACTTCCAGAAAGGTATCCTGCAGAGAGAACCCTTCGCGCTCTGACATGGACGATGACGAAGGGCCGACAGGCAATAACACGGTCCGGGAATCCGCAACAGCTAGATCGCTGGATCGTTCTGTTTCCAGGTTCTCTTCGCTCTGCATCATGCTCTTTTCTCTAAAATCTAGAGTCAAGACTGCCTCTCTTTCGGGGATTCAACTGTCGAGTTGAATAAGATTTGGCAGAGAAACTCCGCTCGGCGCAATTCCTGCCCGCATTTCGCATAACTCTGATCACGCATGGGCGTACAGCCGGCTGGGAGCGCCGATATACTCCTTCCACCACAAAGCAAAATTAAGAAGATACCAGACCTGGGCACCCTGCTTCTGTTCGAATAGCCGCATGACTTCGGCAGAGTTCAGGAAATCAGTCTGCTCGCAGAACTCCATGAGCTCCTTGCGCGCGTATGTTCCCAGTCGATCTAAAAACCACTCGAAGACGGGAACGCCGAAGCCCTGTTTCTTTCGATCAATCAGTTCGTCAGGGATTACTCCCCGCACCGACTTTTTCAAGATGTATTTGAGTGTCCCGCTTCTGAACTTCACCGACGTGGGTATGCTCATCACCAGTTCAACAAACTTGTGATCCAGGAACGGAACACGCCCCTCCAGACTGACCCCCATGCTCATCTTGTCTACCCTCATGAGCAGGAGTTCCGGAAGACGCATGTTTAAGTCCATGTATGTCATCCAGTTCAGATTCGATTTTTCCCAAGCCTTCTCATCGAACCGCTGCCGGATGGGTTTCAGCACATCCCAGGAACTAACATCAGCAAACTGGCTGCGCAAACGTGTTGAAATCAGCCGCTGTTTTTGCGCTTCCGTGAAGGCCTCTGCACCTCCCCAGAAGACCGGGATATCACACGCACCCCGGCGCAGCAACTCATATGGCAAGCTCAGTTCCTTTCCAAGTAACTTCAGGGCGGCGACTCCCAACTTCTTCAGGCTCCGCGGTACGGGCAGATCGTCATAGTCCTGGAGCTGGAGCTTCACTTTCCACGCGGGGTACCCGCAAAAAAGCTCGTCGGCGCCCTCACCCACTTGGCAAACGATGACCCCATTTTCCCTCGCCAGCTTCGATACGTAGTACACCGGGACGCACACAGGATCGGCGATCGGCTCGTCTTGGAGCTGTGTCATCCGCGGCAAGAAATCGAGCAGGTCATCCTGCGTAAGAATTTTTTCATGGTGCTCCGCATGCACCAATCCGGCCATCTTCCGGGCAAAATGCAACTCATTCTGGTAGCTCTGATATTCGCCGTCGTACCCGATCGAAAAGGTTTTTACGATTCCGCTCTCTCCCTCAGAGAACAACGCCGCGTTGGTACTGGAATCGATTCCCCCCGACAGGAAGACTCCAACGGGCACATCGCTCACCTTCCTCAGCCGGACCGATGTCCGGAGTTCCTCGAGTATGCGTTGTGCGATCTCTGCTTCAGAAACCCCGGTGAGCGGCCGCGTGTGATCCCATACATCCCAGTACCGGTGCTGACGCATCTGGCCGTTCTCTTCCACTCGGAGCCAGCATCCTGCCGGCAGTTTCTGAATGCCTTCGAACAAGGTCATCGGCGCGGGGGTGGTCAGGAACGAGAGGTAGTGATAGAAAGCCTCTTCCGACACGTCGCGCGCTTGGTCTGGATCTTCGAGGAGTGCCTTGATTTCCGACGCAAACGTAAGCCGCCGATGATGGATCGAGTAGTATAGCGGCTTTATGCCGATCCGGTCACGGACCAACCAAAGTTGCCGTTGCTTGCCGTCCCACAGGGCAAAAGCAAACATACCTCGGAACCTGTGGAGGCAATCGATACCCCATTGCTCAAATGCGTGAAGTATCACCTCCGTATCGGAGTGATCTGTTTGCCAACGATGTTGCCCAACGCTCTGCAACTCGGCGCGAATCTCAAGATGGTTGTAAATCTCTCCATTAAACACTACCCACAACGTGCCATCCTCGTTGCACATGGGCTGCGAGGCTGCCTCGGAAAGATCAATGATGGACAGCCGGCGGTGTGCCAGGCCAACGCTGCCGTCCTCTGAGACCCAAGTGCCGGAACCATCGGGCCCGCGATGAATCATGGTGTCGCGCATACGGGCGAGATACGACCGCGTTACGCGGAAGCCTGGGTTATCAAACACCACGGCGCCGGCTATCCCGCACATGCAGTCCTCCGCAGCCAACGGCTGGGTAGTTCCTCCACTTGCCGGTTACCCCGAGCCTCCAGCGCATGATCAACGCTCACGACTGCGTAGAGCGCCGCAAAGGCCATGAATCCCAAGAGATATTTGGGATACGGAATAACCAGAAGCCCGAAAAGTGAACTGAAAGCGATCGCCACCCAGAACGCCACTTCGATTGGCCAAGTTTTTGGGTAGAGCGCTGCCGCAAACAAGCCTACGTTCGCCGAGAGAAGCAACGCAAAACAAATCACACCCAGCTTCGCGGCAAGGGTCAAAACGACGAAACTGGAGTGATGACGAATGAGGGAGAAAACTTCCTTCTTCAGAACCGCTTCATATTCTGCAGACAGATAGTGCGCCCCCGGGGAGATAGCGGCTACCTTATCAACGGCAACCTCGTCCGAATACGCGGGGACCATTTCATTACTTAAGAAACCAAAACCAATATAAACAGAGTGCCAGAAAGGGTGCTGCTCCTGGATTGGAGGCCTGGCAGGCTGCATGGCATTCAAATAAGCGTCACGCCGATCACAAAGCGTACGGAAATAAAGACTCGGTGCGACGCACGCCGCTACGGTGACCGCAATCAGAACGATTCTCGAACGCCACCCGCAGCGGAGGGCGAACAGAACCGCGATCGCCATGAACAGCATGAAACCCGTGCCTGAATGACTTCGAATCAGGTTGGCAAAACCCGCGCACAACCCCGCTCCCGAAGCAAATGCGACAAACCAGCCGTCAGCAACTCCTCTCTGGACAAAATACAAGAGCCATGGAACCAAAGCGACCGCGGTAGAACTGAGGACGACGTACACATCTCCTTCGCGGAAGGTGCATAGGAATAATAGAAACAAGCCAATGAGAGCAACCGTTCGCGATAGACCGCGCCGGAAGAGGAAGACGAATCCGACGAAACCAACCAGGAACGACGCGCACAATATGGTGCCCAGGAAGACGTCGACCGCGGTAGGTAACTTCAGGTCGAGAAGGGAGGCAAGTTTCGGAATCAAATAGTACTCGCCTAGGTCGTCACTGAAGCCCGCCCCATAAAACGAGTTTCCGTCGAATGCCACCAGCGGAACTCCGGTACGATGAAACCCTTCGAGTGCCGAACGCAATTGGTCGTACCGCGAAGGCATGAGTGTCAACAGAGTTTTCGGCTGTTGTTCCCTGAGAAGTCTTTGCTGAATGACACGAACCTCAGAAAGCGCCGTAGGGGTACGGGAATCCCCACACGCGCTCCTCGAGCCTTGCTCGACGTTGAAATGTTGAAAAGGTGCGGCCAGATAAGGTCCCGCGACTGTCAGAAGACCGAACAACACGAATTGAGAAATCTTCTTCCAGATTTTGCCAAGGCTGCTGAATCGTATTCTGACATTCATGAAAGACTAAGAACCTTGACCGCATCGATTCCGAACCTTCATCGGTCCGTGCGACGAGGTAAGAGTATTGAGTATTTTCTGATCGGGTGGCAACGGGGGTGATTACGCGTTCCACGATAGTCACTGGCCGCTGCTCGATTTCGCGATAAATGCGCCCTCGATATTCGCCAATGATCCCGAGGCAGACTTTCCGTGTTCACGCTTCGCTCAGTTCGATGATACGGAACGCCGATCCTGATCGAACACCAAAGCTGCAATCGTGCCGCGCAAATAAGGCTGATGGTCTTCAAATTGTTGCAACTCGTCGAAAACGCGGCGGTCGAGCAAAGGGAAATCGCCTGGCATCGAGAGGAAGTTCGTCTTTTGCTGAGGAAATCGATCAGACGAAACCTCCATTTAGTAACAGAGCTTCATAAAGGGGCTCAATATTCCGCTCTTCGTTAACTACTTTCACGAATATGGTAATGAGCGGTTTATTCTCAAGCACGTTTCTCAGCCACTATCGCGTATTGTGCTCCCATGGGAAGCCACGCGAGCCAGGGTTCGAGGGGGCGCAAGCATGCTAGAAAGCGGGGGAAAAAAGTGATATAGTCTCGCCTCAGTACTTTGAGGCCCGCTCGAACCATGTAGCTTTCCGCCTCTGCGGGCGTCAAAAGAACCGCATCCTCATCGAAAGGACAATGAGCCACCGCCCAACGAGTTGCCGGGTTAGTTGGATTATGCTCGAAAATGAGGAGATACCCGCCCGGCAGCAATCGGTTGTACAAGTCAGAAACTGTTCCCTCGCGGCGAACAATCGGGATATGGTGCAGCACATTAGAAATGATAGCCGCATGAAACGCTCGGCCTAACCGCTCTAGGTCTGAGGTAAACAGCCCTTGCGCCAGAAGGCCTTGATCAATCCTGCGAATACACGCTTCCGAAACGTCATACCCGTTGATCGCTGCAAGAGGCAGGGCTCCTTTCAGGGCAAGCGATAGCAGCCCGACGCCGCAACCAAAGTCTACAACGTTGCCGAAGAAATCGACTCCGAGTTGGCGAGCCACATACCTGCTCTTGTATTCAGCGAAGTACTGCGAGCTTTCGCCCGAAATCCGAACATTTCGATCCAGAACGTCTCTGTAACTCTCTGCAAATCGGTCGAAATGCGAATCAGCGGCGTTCTTGCCTTCGAGGGAAACGTCTTTTGTCAATGAAGTACTTTAACCTCCGATTGAATTGCTTTGTGAAAATGCCTCACCTCGCAGCCGGCCTACGGTTCAGAAAGACAAAAATGGAGCTAATCGCCCGCTCCCTTCGCCGCGCGCGCCTGTGAGACTGAGACACGTTCGGCCCTCGGACTCGTCATTATTCCCGAAATCGAATCTGAGACAACCTCCTCGTGGGAGTGGACCGAGACTTCTGAAGTCGCGTCAGCCTGCTTGCAAGACCGCGCAGCAACTGCGCGGAAACGGCCAGTCCAAAGCATCCAACGAAGCCGAAAAATGCCACAAATGTCTTCCCATGCTGTACGAAGCAACTTGACCCGGGAATCTCCGTCTTCGTTCCACACAACCGGAATCTCGAAGATCCGATATCCCATCTTCTCCGCTAGTACGAGAAGCTCCGTATCGAAAAACCAAGACTCGTCGCGCACTTGGCCGACAATTCGTTCGATCACCTGACGCGAAACTGCCTTGAACCCACATTGAGCGTCACTGAATCGCGTGCAAAGAACGACCCTTACAAGGAGATTGTACACACGGGAGATAAATTCTCTTGTAGGGGATCGCCGGATGTTAGACTCCGGCAGTAAACGGGAACCAATAGCGATGTCGTATCCATTTTCAGCGATAGCGCGCAATGCTTTCGGAAGTGCTTCGAGTTCGGTCGAGAGATCCACGTCCATGTAACACGCAATATCTGCCGTGCTCTCAATCCAGGCGTGTTGCAGAGCTCGCCCACGACCTTTCTGATCGAGATGTATGAATTGCACGTCCGTATACTGTTTTGCGAGGGTCTCGCCTACCTTACTAGTACTATCCGTGGAGCCATTATCCACGATCACCACCCGCAGGCGGTAGCCCGACTGTGTACCAAGGAACTTGCGCACGGTTGCCACGCTGCGCTCGAGCACGTGGGCTTCGTTCAAAACGGGAATCACAATGTCAACAGTAATTTCACGCCCCTCGTGCAGGCCATTACTTGGGATTGTTGCCATTGTTATTCTCTCCTTGTTGGAATCGTGGGAAGCGCAAACCTCTTGGTGCGGATGGTGCAAACTCATCGCTACAGTGGCTCGATGTCGACCAGATCCACATCCGCAACCACAGAACGCATGATCATCTCGATGGAGATAACCACCCGGTACTTCCCCTTGCGACGGATCAAAATCCCTTCACACCCCTCAAGCGGCCCTCTTCTAATGCGCGCCCTTCGTCCCACTGTCAGGTAGGGGTGTGGTTCCACGTTTACGCCACCGCTGAGTCTGTCACGCAGCTTTTCAATCTCGCTTTCGGCCAGAGGCTCCGGTTGTCCGTCAAACCCCACGAGCCGCACGACACCGGGGACCTGAAGAACTTGCAAGCGGTTGTGCAGTGAAAAGCGCACAAACACGTAACCAGGAAACAGCGGCATCTGCAGCTGCATCCTCCGATCTTTCCAGCGGCGCACGGATTCATATAGTGGCAGGAGATGTTCGATCGATCGATATTCGAGTTGTTCAGCGACGCGTTTTTCATGGTTGGCGCGCGTATAGACCACGTACCAGTTCGGCTCGACGCCTACGCCCAAGAACTCCGGCTCGCGCACTACGATCACGCGGGCTGAATCATTCTGAGCTATCGCTCTTGTTCTGAGAGTTCCCATACCATCCACGCAGCTTCGCCCCGTCACTTACAAGGCAATATGTGACCTAACCCTTGCAAATCCAGCATTTTACAACCGCCCGGCTGTATCCTTACTCTTCCGGCCTAGACAGGCGCTGATCAAACACAACGACAAAACCTTGTCCCAACCAACCAACTGCGGGGACCTGCGAACTCCTCCATGCACCGCGGAAACCAACCGAGCTCCAGAAACTCACGGCCGGCCTCCGCCCTCAATCGCAGTGCCCTGCGCCGATTTTGCCGAACGCTGGAAGAATTTATGCGGCTCAAACAGAATTTGCACGGCAGCTGTCACGTTTCTGGAAGCGTTCGGCTGTATCACAGGAAAGAGCCAGCGCTCGCGTTGTACGGAAACAGAAAGGCTAAGATCCGAACGCAAGGAATAATCCGTGCGAACACCTGCGTCCGTGAGCGAGCCACCTCCAGGAACGAACTCCTGGCTAACCTTCTGGTGCCGGAAAAAGAACTGCAACCGGTTGCGCGGGCTAAACCAGTAGTTCGTCCAAGCTTGCGCACCTTGTCCGGCACGGCCCATCCAACTCCCCAACACATTGCCGTTGTTCGTATCTCCGTTTAGATAGCGATTCGCCAGGTAATAAAAGCCGGTCGGGTTCAAGCCGGTCGCTATCGTTCCGCCGCCCACTGGGTTGTCCGTGTAGCCGCCCTCGACGCGAAGATCAAGTTTTGAAAGCCGCGGAAACCGGGGGACATAAAGCCCGGCACGCCACACGGCGCGTTCCGGATATCCGAGGGGTAGGGGCCTGGCCTTGGGGTCAATGAAAAAAATGATCTGGTCGTGCGTGAAACCGTCGCCATAAAACGTCAGCCACTTGCGCAGCTTGGGAATCCGGTACGTAAAATCGAGACCCGTGAAACGGCTCGACTTGGAACCGCCTCCAGGGAGATCGCCGCCAGTGTCAAACAAGCTATTCACGAAGGTGCGCAGCGTTGCTGGAACACCTGTGCCGCCGAAGATCGTCGTGTACGAGAGCCCCACCTCGAGGTCTCGCGATGGCTTGAAGCTGATTTTTTCGCCTTCGGTGAATGGCTGAGGACTCAGCGGCTGCGACCAAGAACCAGTTATGCCCGAGGCAGTATCAACAAAGTGGTGGCCGGCGAGCTGGCCGACGAAAAATTCCATCCGCATCGGGCCGAGGAACTTCAGGAAGCTCGGCAACCGGAGCGGCGAGACGCGACTAATGCGGAACATATCGATCGGTGCGGCGTTGTCGCTGAGTATCATGGCGCCACCCTCGCCGGGTCCCCAGTCCAAGCTTTGCCGGCCAAAACTCAGTTCCCAGTTCGAAAACGTGAGGCCAGCGTAAGCGTCCAGGAGTTGAAACTGTTGGACAGACGGCGAAGCCGTGGAAGGAGGGAGGCTGGGTATTCCATCCGCAGCGGCCACGAACTGCCGGGCCGCGAGCGGCAGCGCTGGAATACTCGGCGCGGTTTGCAACTCGCCGCGCACATAGCCAACCCACCGTCCCGACGTGGCGTAAGTGGAGAAGCCTGTGACGCTGTTCCAGCCCTGCCCGTAAGGCCGCCCAAAATCGTTGAACTGTGTTTGCGCTAAGTTGTAGCCGTCGGTGAGCGGCATTCCGGAGATGTTTTCGACGCGTGAATAAATTGATTCCACTCGAAAGGAGGCATTATCGGGGCCACCTGTCGTTTCGAATTCAGAGTGGAATTCTCGCTGCAGGGATTGAACGAGCTTGGCAGCCTCCGTTTGGTCGCTTGCTCCCTCCCCAAGCTTTTCATCTGCCTCAGCAAGCAGGCGTGCGCATTCGCTTCGCGTCCACGGCCTCATGCCCGCGAACCCGCTGTCAATGATGCCCAGCGCCATCAAGCGATCGAGCGCCGGATACACCCAGCTATCGAGTGGAACGTACGGCGAACCCTGGTTCGCGGGAGAAGAGTTTCCATCGCCGCGAAAGACGTGGCTGATCGGTCTCCAAGCCTCACCGCCTAGTCCGGGGTCGTGATGGCGGCTGTAGACATTTTGCGCAATGAGATTGCCCACCATGCTGCCTACGAAAACATCCGACGGAAAATGCTGGCGCGCTCGAACTCGTGAGTAGTCCACAAGAGAGGCCAGGCCGTAGGCCATGATTTTCACGAACGGACTGGGATACTCATGGGCAATTACTCCGGCCACCGACCAGGCAGCGGCCGCGTGCTCCGAAGGGAAAGACGTTCCACCATTCTGAAAAAAAGGCCCAGCTCCGTTGCCCTGGTAGGGCCGTTCGCGCCGCAGCGAATACTTCAATCCCTCGACCGCGACCAAACTGTTCAACGCCGCTTCACCCGCGAGGAAACCCGTCTCGCTCCAATGATCGTTATGCCTGACGTGACCTAACAACCACATCCCACCGGCGCCCCCGATCAGGGCTCCGACGCTGGCGTCTGACAGCGTCTTGTAGTGGCTGAGCGTCGCAGGATTCTGCGATAGGTGCCTGCTGTAACTAGCGTCGTTTACGAATAATCCGGCAGCGACGCCGCTTATGGGCACAAGCCACTGAGCATCCGAGAGGCGAACCTTCGCTGGGCTCGTCAAGATTTGCTCCTGATCCTCCAAGAATCGCCTTCCAAGTCCGGTGAAGCCTCGATATGACTTTTCAAACGGTTCGGCTTCCGGACCGCTCGAGATTTTTTTTGCCGGAGACAGCTTGTTTGTTTCCGCATCCGAACTGATCTCTCTCGTGTCCACGGCGCGTTGTTCCTGTACCTGTTGAGGTGCGGGCGTAGAAGAGGGTGCCAGCGTCAGACTTGACGCTACATAGCTAAACGCGAGCACGATAACCCTCGTTCGCATCATGAATGCCCTTCTTCACGGATGTATGTACGCCACTGCCAAAGCTACGGACGAAGCCAGTTGCGCTGACTGCATAATCAGCGCCCAGTTACGACCGCCTATCTTTGGCGCCTTCTCCGGCACAACGATGGAATCCCCCGCTCGCAAGGTCGACTTCATTGGATCGCCCGACCACCAACCATCGCTGTTGTTTTTGGCAGAGATCACGGAGCCGTCGGCGCGGATGACGAACACCGCCTTCTTATCCGCTAACTGCGTATATCCCCCCGACTGGCTGAGATACCACTTCGCGCTGCGGCCGGGACGGTAACTGACGGCCGTCGGATTGAAGACTTGGCCGTTCACCATCACATAGCCGGCTTTCTTGGGGACAAAAAGCTCGTCGCCATCGCGAACCGTCACATCCGCCGCCGTGTTTTGCCAAGCCTTCATATCCGGTGAGATATGCATCACAACGCGGCCGATTGGCGCACTAGCCTGCAATTGAGAGAGTGTTGCTTCCGTCTGGCCAATGGCGGTCAACTTGGCGTTTTTCTGGTCAGCATCTCCATCCGGCAATGCTTTGAGCGTAACCTCCTGCGCTTTGACCCGCTCCACGAGTTCCCTATGAGTTTTCAACTCCAATTCGCGGACTTCTCGCCTCATCAACACTGCCCCGTAGGGATAGGCTTCCGGACCAAACCCTCCGCTTCGCGCCAAAACAGAACTCAACCGCTCTCCAGGTTCAATACCGTATGTGCCGGCGTGCAAGACTTCCCCACGGACAGTCATGGATGCGCCAATGTCGGTCCAGCGAGGAAGCTGTCGAATGGTCAGGATGTCTCCATCGCGAAGGGGAATATCGCTCGCGGTCTCTCCGCCCATTGCCGCCGCGAGGTTGACCTCCTGCCTGTCACCTGGACGCTTTGGAGAAGCGCTCGTCTCGAAGCGAGCGAGATCGGCGCTATCCGTATAAGCGCTTCTCTTTAATCCACCGGCTACACGGACCAAATCTTCGACGCGCATGTTCGCCGTGAGGGGATAACGGCCCGGCTTGGCCACTTCGCCCTTAATGTAAACCGTCGGGGGATCAACACGAGTCAGATTGCGGTGGATCAGCAAACGGTCGCGCGGCTGGAGGAGAATGTTGTGCACTGGATCTCCCGCGAGCGCTTCACGAAGGTCGACGCTCAGAATTTTCATATTTCCGTCGAGCTGCGTGCGGAAAAGCTGGACGGAATCGAGTGAAGCGTCCTGCGTCACCCCGCCTGCCAGATAAACGGCATCCCTCAGGTGCGCTTGGCCCGAAGTGCGGTATTTCCCAGGCTCTCGAACCTCACCGCCAATCCAAACTTCCGGCGCGGGCTCAAAATCGTAACGGCTGAAGACGCGAACGGTATCAAGCGGCTGAAGCTTTGGCGCCGAAGCTGGATTCGCCAGAGCCGCGGACAAATCGAAACTCTCGACGCTTGGATGAAAGTCCGGCGAATTTAACCTGACGATCTCCGCATAGTGCGCCGCGGGCTCCGGCAGCAAATCTTTGTATGACCTAATCAGATCGGTCAGGTTCATCCCTTGTTTGTAGGAATATCGCCCCGGCCGGAGCACGTGCCCCTGGATGTAGATGGCCTCTTCGTTATACGGAGCGATCGGAAAAATGTGGATTTCGTCGCCATCG